>JGI24712J26585_10003084_pt1 | contig 13306 bp, 8 predicted proteins | sample BioPla3DNA2_FD_26585 | JGI IMG/M metagenome (IMG submission 26585) | reverse complement strand
AGGAGGCACCATTAACGAGGACGATCACGCCTTTGGACTGTCCGCGGCAAAAAAATACGGCGGTATATATGTGCCCGCCAATGTGGCCGTATGCCATCAGTATATCCGGGAGGAGCTTACAGCCTGCGGACGCATGATACTGGGCTCGGACAGCCACACCCGATATGGCTGTTACGGTACAATGGGCATCGGTGAGGGCGGCGGAGAGCTTGTAAAGCAGCTTCTTGACAACACCTATGATGTGGACGCGCCCCAGGTGGTGCTTGTATGGCTGGAGGGCGCCCCGCCCAAGGGCGTAGGCCCCCAGGACGTGGCCATATCCCTGTGCAAGGAGGTATTCCCGGAGGGACTTGTCAAAAATAAGATTTTGGAATTTAACGGTCCCGGCGTGGCCAACCTGCCCATGGATTACCGTATCGGTATAGATGTTATGACCACCGAGACCACTTGTCTATCCTCCATATGGGTTACCGACGACAGGGTAAAAGAATACTATGAAAATGTCGGGCGGTCGGAAGACTATAAAGAACTGAGGCCTTCAGACCTTGCCTATTACGACAGCTATATAAAAATAGACCTGTCATCTCAGGAGTGTATGATAGCCCTCCCCTTCCATCCCTCAAACGCCTATTCAATCAGGGAGTTCCAGGCGGATGCGGAAAACATACTCAAAAAAGTCCAGGATGATTGCAACAAAAATCCTTCCCTTGAAGGAAAGGCCGAAATGCGCCTGACGGATAAAATCGTGGATGGAAGGGTCATGGCCGACCAGGGCATTATCGTCGGATGCTCCGGCGGAATGTATGACAATCTTGCCGAAGCCGCCGCCATTCTGGAGGGCACACCCAAAAACAGACCCGACAGCCTGCCGAAAAACGACTATTTCAGCATGTCTGTCTATCCCTCCTCCGCTCCCATTGCTCTTGCCATCACAAAGGACGGCACTGCCGAGTCCCTTATGCGTGCCGGAGCAATTATAAAGCCGGCTTTCTGCGGACCCTGCTTTGGAGCGGGAGACACCCCCTCAAATAACGCGCTGAGCATACGGCACTCTACCAGAAACTTCCCAAACAGAGAGGGCTCAAAGCCCGGCGAAGGCCAAATTTCTGCCGTGGCATTAATGGATGCCCGGTCAATCGCCGCTACCGCGCTAAACGGCGGCATCATTACAGCGGCGACGGAAATTGAATATGACCTGCCTCAGCGTGAATATGTCTATGACAGGTCAATATATGAAAAACAAATTTTCAATGGCTTTAAAAATCCTCAGCCCGAAACCGAGCTGAGGCTGGGTCCCAATATAACCGATTGGCCTGAATTCCATGCTCTGGGTAAAAATATCCTGCTTAAGCTGGCGGCGGTTATACATGATGAGGTTACCACCACCGACGAGCTCATCCCCTCCGGTGAGTCCTCCTCTTTCCGCTCAAATCCAATCAGGCTGGCGGAGCTGACGCTTTCCCGCAGAGTACCTGAATACACCGCCCGGTCAAAGGCCATAAGGCAAATGGATGGGCTTCGAAGACAGGGCAGGACTCCGGAGGAAATACTCCATGTGCTTTCCCTGGCAGGCGCCGACAAGGCCGAGGCGGAGGATACCAGCGTTGCCTCCTGCGTCTTTGCCAGAAAGCCGGGAGACGGAAGCGCCCGGGAGCAGGCTGCATCCTGCCAGAGGGTACTGGGGGGCGGAGCGAACATCTGCTATGAATATGCCACCAAGCGCTATCGCAGCAACCTGATAAACTGGGGAATCATACCCTTTACCATAGACAGAGATGTGCCCTTTGACTATGATGAAAACACCTATATATACGTGCCTGATATCAGGGCGGCAATAGAGGAAAACCGCAGGGATATCCCCGCAAAGGTCATTTCAGGAGACAAGGCAGAGGATATAACCCTCCTGCTTTCCCCTATGACCGAGGAGGAAAAGGCCATTCTTCTGGAAGGCTGCCTCATCAACTACTATGCCGCCGGGAACGGGGCAAATAAGTTTTAACGGAGGTTCCATGGAAAAGATAAAGATGACCGTCCCCATTGTGGAAATGGACGGGGATGAAATGACCAGAGTTATCTGGAAAATGATAAAGGACGAGCTTATACTGCCCTTTGTGGACCTGAAAACCGAGTATTATGATCTGGGCCTTATGGAGCGTGACAGGACGGAGGATGAAATTACCATAGAATCCGCCCAGGCTACCAGGAAATACGGCGTTGCCGTCAAATGCGCCACAATCACGCCAAATGCCCAGCGCATGGAGGAATATAAGCTCAAGAAAATGTGGAAGAGTCCCAATGCCACAATAAGAGGCATTTTGGACGGGACGATTTTCAGGGCTCCCATAATGACGGACTGTATAAAACCCGCCATATCAAGATGGACAAAGCCCATTACAATTGCCCGCCACGCATATGGTGATGTTTACAGGGGTGTTGAGCTCCGCACCGGGGAGCCGGGCATTGCGCAGCTCATTTTTACCGGGGAAAGCGGCAAAACCGTAAAACAGGAGGTCGCACAGCTGCAGGGGCCTGCTGTTTTACAGGGCATGCACAATACGGAGAAGTCCATTGAGAGCTTTGCCCACTCCTGCTTTAAATACGCCATCGACACAAAGCAGGATTTGTGGTTTTCCACCAAGGACACCATATCAAAAATATATGACGGCGCCTTCAAGGAGATCTTTGAGCGTATATATAAGGACTATGAGGAGGAGTTCAAGAGCCTCGGCCTGGAATTTTTCTACACGCTGATTGACGATGCCGCTTCCAGGATTGTCCGCTCTGAGGGTGGCTTCATATGGGCCCTGAAAAACTATGACGGCGATGTGATGAGCGATCTTGTTTCAACGGTATACGGAAGCCTGTCCATGATGACCTCCGTACTGGTATCTCCCGACGGCAAATACGAATATGAGGCCGCCCACGGCACCATAACCCGCCATTATTACAGATACCTGCAGGGGGAGACTCCCACCGCCAATCCTATCGCCTCCATCTTTGCCTGGAGCGGTGGGCTGAGAAAGCGGGGCGAAATGGACGGAAATGAACCTCTGGTTCGCTTCGGAAATGCCCTTGAGGAAGCCTGCCTTGCAACCATCAGGGAGGGTATAATGACAAAGGACCTGGCCCAGATGGCCGAAGGGGTCACACCGAAGGTGGTAAACACCGAAGATTTTATAAAAACAGTCGCTGAAAAAACCGCGTCCTTAATGTAATGTGACCGCTTAAACAAAAACCGCACAGCCCTTTTAGTTCCGGGTTGTGCGGTTTTTATGTGCCAAAAAAGAATACGCAGGAAAAAGGCTTTCGCTGCAGTCCTTTGTACGGGATGTCAGGGATGCCGCCCCATACGGGCGTTTCTGTCCGTACAGCTGTTAGCTGGCTGGTTGTATGTCCATTTATTTATTAATCATTTACTGCTGTTCATAGAGCACCAATGCGCCTGTTTCCATGCTCTTTTTCACATCTATAACTCTCTGGTTTGTGCTGCCCCGCCACTTTAGGCTGAGGCTCCTGAGCTCCTGAACAAACCTGCCGTCCACAAGCACATCTGTTTCTCTGAGAAGGGCATCATAATCGCTGTCGGTTTTTGAAGCTTCCAGCAGCTCCTCATAGGTATTGCCGCTGTAGCACCATACATTGAGCCCCATCTCGTGGGTCATCCTTGCCAGGCGGGCACATTCCCCCGCCTGTAAAAAGGGCTCGCCGCCAGATAGGGTCAAACCGTCTGTCAGGGGGTTTTTTCTCATAAGCTCAGCTATTTCCTCAACGGGCATTTCCCTGCCCCCCTCCGGGTCGTGGGTGCCGGGATTGTGGCAGTTGGGACATCTTTTGTTGCAGCCCTGGGTAAATACGACAAGCCTCATGCCCGGCCCGTCCACAATGGAATCCTGAACTATATCGGCTATCCTCATATTTCCGCCCCGTTATTCCTGAGCCTGCTCATCGGACTGGTTGACATCATGCTTTTTCCTGTCGCGTACCTCTGCCAGCTTTGCGTCGTTAAATCGGTCCAGCGTCCCCACAAGATAGCCTGTGATACGGCGGATGCGCTGAAACTTCACCTCGTCCTCCATTCGTCCGCAGCCCGGGCACTGGTCCTTTATAATTCCGGAAAAGCCGCAAACCGGGTCTCTGTCAAGAGGGTGATTTATAGAGCCGTAGCCTATTCCACACTCATTCATATATCTTATGACCTTCTCAAAGGCCTCCAGGTTGTCCGAGGGATCGCCGTCCATCTCTATATATGTGATGTGCCCGGCATTGGTCAGATTATGATATGGTGCCTCCAGCTTTATTTTCTCAAAAGCGGGTATATTGTAATATACGGGGACATGAAAGCTGTTTGTATAATACTCCTTGTCTGTTATTCCGGGGAGTACACCGTAGAGCTCCCTGTCCAGCTTGACAAACCTCCCGGACAGGCCTTCGGCAGGAGTTGCAAGGAGGGTAAAATTGAGCTTATATTTTTCAGAGGCCTTGTCCATTCGCGAACGCATATGTCCAATAATTTCAAGGCCTAGATTCTGGCTGGTGGTGCTCTCTCCGTGGTGCTTCCCCGTCAGGCTGACCAGAGTTTCCGCCAGCCCGATAAAGCCCATGGAAAGGGTGCCGTGCTTTATCACCTCTCCAATCTCGTCCTCCCAGCCGAGGTTTTCGCTGCCCAGCCATACACCCTCACCCATTAAAAACGGGAAGTTTTTCACTTTTTTCTTCGCCTGGATTTGAAATCTCTCCAAAAGCTGCTGGATTACAAGATCAATCTTGTTGTCCAGAGTTTCAAAAAACAGTGCTATGTCACCCTTTGCCTTGATGGCGAGTCTGGGCAGATTTATCGTTGTGAAAGAGAGATTCCCGCGTCCGTTTGAAATCGCGTTGTCAGGATCGTATGCATTGGCAATAACCCTCGTCCGACAGCCCATATAGGCCACCTCTGTCTCAGGCCGGCCGGGCTTGTAAAACTGGGCGTTGAAGGGTGCATCCAGAAACGCAAAGTTTGGAAACAGCCGTTTTGCACTGCAGCGGCAGGCAAGCTGGAAAAGGTCGTAGTTGGGGTCTCCCGGATTCAGGTTCACACCACTTTTTACCCTGAATATCTGGATGGGAAAAATAGGTGTCTCGCCGTTGCCCAGTCCCTCTATAGTTGTTTCCAGCAGCTTTTCCACAACAAGCCTGCCCTCAGGGGACGTGTCCATACCGTAGTTTATTGTGGAGAAGGGTGTCTGGGCACCGGCACGGCTGTTCATGGTATTGAGGTTGTGTATAAGGGCCTCCATGGCCTGGAAGGTAGCCCTCTCCGTCTCCTTTTCTGCCACTTTTGCGGCAAATTCACGAGCCTTTATAATCTGCTCCTCAGAGCAGCGATCCATCATCTTCACAAGCAGGGGAAGCTCCTCCGCCAGGTATTCCGGACTCATAACGAGAGACGGCGCAAGTCCCTTTTCGGCCTCTATTTGCCTTATGATATTGGCAATATCCTCTTCTATATCCTCCAAACCTGTCAAAAGCACTAAAAACTTGGCCAGGTTTTGTCTGTACAGCCTCTTGTATGTTTTCGCAACCCCCTGGGCCATTCCATAGTCGAAATTCACTATGCTCTGTCCCCCATGCTGGTCGTTTTGGTTGGACTGAATGGCTATACAGGCCAGAGCAGAATATGAGGCTATATCATTTGGCTCCCGAAGCTTTCCGTGTCCCGTGGAAAACCCGTTTTTAAACAGCTTGATAATATCAATCTGACAGCAGGTAGTCGTCAGCGTCAGAAAATCCAGATCGTGTATATGTATGTCCCCGTCCCTGTGGGCTGCCGAGTGCTCGGGATTGAGCACAAACATTTCGTAAAACTGCTTGGCTCCCTCCTGTCCGTATTTGAGCATGGTGCCCATGGCCGTATCACCGTTTATATTGGCATTTTCTCTCTTTATATTACTGTCCTTTGCGTCAGCAAAGGTTATTTCCTCATATTTTTTCATCAACCTGGTGTTCATCTCACGTATTCTGTTCCGCTCGGCTCTGTAAAGTATATATGCCTTTGCTGTCTGCACATAGCCGTTGTCCATCAGGACCTTTTCAACAATATCCTGTATGTGCTCCACATCGGGGGTAACCTCTCCCTCCACCTCCAGAATGGACATTACCTCCTGGGCAAGCATATTTGCCGTGTCCATGTTACCAGGCTTGTATGTTGCTATAAAAGCCTTATTTATCGCCTCGGCTATTTTGCTTAAATCGAATGGAACAAACCGTCCGTCCCTTTTTTTTATTTGGGTTATCGTCGTCATCAGCTCAAATCCCTTTCCCCATGATATTCAGCAATATATACAATATATTGTTTGCCTGACATCATCCTTTGTGTATATATAGTACACCCCTTGTCTCTCCCTGTCAATAACCTTACTATTCATTTTCATAATCAATATTGTCAAAGGAAGAATAAGCATGGTAAAGTATATATATCCAGTGTGTTGAGGAAAAATATAAAAAACAGGCTTTCAAACAGAAAGCCGGGAGATAAACTATGACTGACAGATATATACTGAAAAACCGCGCGAAAGCCAGGTTATCCGAAACGAAATCATCCCCTATGCAGATAACAGTCGTGTACCTGCTCATTTCATTTGTCGTAAGCATTATTATAGGCAAACTCAACGAGCCTGTAACCACATGGCTTTTGAATGCCCTTGATTTTTATCATTATAAGGGCTTTGCTCCTAAAATCAGCCCTTTAATAATCCCCTCATATATGTTTATAATCGTTCTTGAAACCCTCATGCGCGTCGTATCTGTAGGGTATATGTCCTATGCTCTGGGAGTAGCACACAGAAAACCCGTCCGACTGGAGAACTTGGGTGACGGCTTTTATCGCTTTTGGAAGCTAATCGCCATATTCATCCTGACATGGTTTTTTATATTGCTTTGGTCGCTGCTTTTCATAATACCCGGAATAGTCGCCATGTACAGATACCGCCTGGCATATTATATTGCTCTTGACCGTCCTGAGCTGAGTCCTCTGGAGTGTATAAGGGAAAGCAAAAGGCTGATGCACGGCTTTAAGCTTGATCTTTTCATGCTGGATCTCTCATTTCTGGGCTGGCATATACTGGGGTCTCTCACCTTTGGTATAGCACTCATATTTAAGCTGCCTTACATAGAGGTCACCTATGCCCTCTTTTATATAGAGCTTGCTTCTCCGGAAAGCAGTGGAAATGAACAAACTATCTGAAATAGCTGTTTCAATAAACGGAAGGGTCAAATTGCTTTCGCTCCTTCCGTTTCTTTTAAATATCAGCCATCCCTCCTCTTGAAGCCTGAAATTTGAAGCACTACCTCTCCTGCAAGCATAAGGCCTGCGCAGGACGGAACCCAGGATACGCTGCCGGGTATACTGCGCCTGCCCGGAGGCGGCTGCTCCCGGTTGTTTCTTTCGGGAACTATTGCCTTTTCAGAGCTGAACAAAACCCTGTGGTGAAACACTCCTTTTTTCCGCAGTTCCCTGCGAATTATCCTGGCAAGAGGACAATATGACGTTTTTGATATGTCCGTTATCTCAAGCTTTGAGGGATCAAGCCTGTTACCCATCCCCATGGAGGAAATAATCGGTATCTCCCTTTCCATGGCGGTTATAATTAAGTCCAGCTTTGAGGATACCAGATCAATGGCATCAACTATATAATCATATTTATGTTTAAAGAATAGCTCCCTGTTTTCAGATGTATACATAGCCTCGAAAGTATGGACTTTTATCAGGGGGTTTATATCCGATACCCTGCGGCCCATCACCGAAACCTTGCTGTTGCCCAGAGTGGAGGTAAGTGCCCCCAGCTGTCTGTTTATATTGCTGAGCCCATAACTGTCGTGGTCCACCAGAGTAAGCTCCCCTATTCCCGCGCGGGCCAGGGCTTCCACGGTATAACTGCCTACTCCCCCCAGACCGAATACGGCAACATGGGCATTATATAACCTGGCCATAGCCTCGGGCCCCAGCAGCATCTCCTGGCGAGTATATCTTTCATCCATAAATATACCTCTTTTACTGACAAGGCAACCGATACCCGGTAATTCCGGCATATCGGTTGCCTATAAACTTTGCTTTGACTTATTTTGCAAACCAGTATGCGATTGTTGTGTCAATCTGGTAGTCGGCCTCCTGGGAAGCAATCCATTCCTCGTACCATTCTTTTTCAAGGAGCTCCCTGGCAATCATTCTGTCACGGCGCTCTCCATTGCCGACAAAATAGATTATGTGATAGCCGGAGTATGAGCCGCTGCTGACATACAAGACTTCCGTATCCCCGGGTTTTCTGTCACCGGAAAACAGCCACTCCTCTATCTCGGGAACCATCTGGCCCAGCAGTACATCCTCGTAGAGTCCGCCCTTGGTGTTGGAGCCCGGATCCTCGCTTTTTTCGGCAACAAGCTCGATAAACCTGTCTTCCGTAGGTTCCTTCTGCCACTCGGCATATATGTCATCCGCGGATTTCTTTGCCATCAGTACGGAATTGGCCGTTACCTCACCGGTTTCCTCGTCCAGGGCAGCCTTCACCAGGATATGCCTGAAGTTTTTAAGATTATAACTGTTGTCATTGCTTTCAACATAGAGCAAGACATAATAGCCTGTTCCGCTTTCAAATACCTCGGTATCTCCATACTTTCTCTCCGGAGACGTGAGCCATTCTCTATAAACATCGTTAAGACTTGACGGGCTTATATTCTTCCGGAGCAGCGCGTCCGGCTCCGAATACTCTTCCCTTCGCTCCTCAGGTACATATTGCATAACCAGATCCGCAAATGCTTCCTCGGTGCGCCCGGCTTTTATGGTATCTGCAATCTTAAATGCCTCATTCATTGCCGTAGTCTCATCGAGGCCTTCCTCCATATTGGCCGAGCCATCCACATAATACCTACAGTAGGTTATTAGGTTGTATTCAGACGCGTTTTCATCATATTTGCCATCAAGCTCTTCATGGGTATATTCCAGGCGGTCGAGAAGCTCTTTTTGATAATAGCTGGCTGTAACTTCCCATCTCACAAGCTTTCTTAGGAGCTTTTCATTCACACCCTTGCCGAAATTTGATTTCAGGAAGCTGTCAAGGCCGGGAAATCCACTCTGTGTAGATGCTGCCTTGTAATCGGTCATGATGTTCTGAATTTCATCCTCAGCATCCTGGTTTAGCACATATCCCTCATTTTCGGCTGCTGTTACCAGCATTGCAACAGATTTCATTTTCTCCATTGCCTGAGTCTCTATATATTCCTCCCAGGTAACTCCCTCGGTATACTGCTGCTTGCTCAGAGGTTTTCTGATATCCAGCAGCATACTGGCATATTCCCCAAACTGCTGATAATAGGAGTTGTATATTGAGTTTAAAATGGAATTATAATAATAATTAAATTCCGCCGCTGTGAAATTCCAGTCACCGATCTTCACGGCAGCCATTACGGTATAAAAAAGCGATGAGTTGAAAACCACCAGCACGACAAGCAGCAGTATGACACCTACGGTAACCGCGGTTTTAATCCGCTTTTCCCTCTTCTTTTCTTTCAGGGTTTTTGTTTTTCGCTCCTGCTTTTTATCAATGCCCTGGGCACGTAACTCCCGGCGTTTTTTCTTTTCCTGGGAAGCACTCATTTTTCAATCATTCCTTTTTTCGTATGTAAACTCCCTCTAAGCATTAGGGTTTAAAAGTATATGCCTGTAGGGGAGATTCTATCGGTTTTAAACAGACAGCACTGCACATTATAAATGAATTTCTGACATCTTGCAATACTTTGCTGTAATTTTTTAGACTTTCTATAATATTGACCAGTTATTCCTGCATTATATGGTGCCAATATTTTGGTGGATTGACAAAGCATCCGGCTATGCCAATCCACCTATTAAACGTATTTAGTATTTAAATCCCCGCCAATGCCGTGTTGCCAATTTATAACCTGCACAACTCGGCAGGTGGGTTGCCTCCTTGCTGCTTCTCTGCTTCCAACGTCCACCATGGGGAGGCCTGCAATCCACAGCAAGAGTCCAGCGTCCCTTATTATTAATGTGGGTTTAAAAAGGCAAATCACGAGCACAGCAGGGCGTTTATTACCTTTCCGATATCATCGTAACATATCACCCGTTAATTTTCAAGTCAAAATATCATCCACTTTTTTGTTAATTTTATAGACAGTTACCATATCTTTCAGGTTTGTTCATCGCCAAAAAGCTGCTCCATAAATATGTCATATATGCGCTCAAGCTCATTGTCATCTTCAATGGCCTCGAATAACTCTTCCCCGTCTTCCTCTACTACCTTCAGAATGATCATTTTGTTGGCCTCCTCACTGTCTTCATCGGAGACAACAGGTAAAAAGGCCATGTAGAGATCCTCATTATCCTCTATCGTATCCAAGTGTTCCAGCTCATATTCGTTTCCTTCTTCATCTGCGATTACAATGAAATCACTGCCATATTCTTCACTCATAGTAAGCTCCATACCGCCGAAGACAACGGCTTCGGTCAGCTGCCGCGATTATGGCGAGCGGCGCGCCTATTGTCTATAGTGGCCATTGTACCCCATGCCGGTGGATATTTCAACACCGAAAAAGGTTTATCGCTTTTTTATTTGCTGCCGCGCATATTCTCATGAGCCAAAATCCTCAAGAAGCTTTAAAACCTCCTGTCTTCCGAAAACCTCAATTCCATGAAACAAAAGCTCCCTGTCAATCGTCGTTAAACTGTCCACCCGAATATCCGTGATAATGGCGGGTATCTCCTGGAAGGCTCCGTAAAATACGCATATGTTTCCCCCATATTCCTTCAGGATGTATTTGTCCTGCTCTCTCACTTCCCCTTCGGCAACCACATTTTCCCGGGGCGCTATATCCGTGGCCATTGCCGCACTCCCGGGCAGCGAGCTTTTCAGAAGGATTATGGTCGCAAAAAAAGCGACAATAAAAGTAAAGCCGCATGCCGCAGCCGCTATAGTCTTTTTATTCATTGTTCCTCCCTCTTAATAATACAATCTTTGCTCAAATTATCGACCAGGTAGAGGAATAATATTCAAAATCTTGTAGTTATGCGCGTATTTTTTAACAATTAATTGATATTTGTTTGACATCAATTGTTATAATATATATATTGGCTTTGCAGTGGTATTTGTATATATTATTTATATATACTGCTACATATCAACTCTACGANGCGCCGCCCGTCTGTAAGGCGGTCCGTCCATGCATCTCATACATGTGATATAAGTATTGCATGCATGACGGTATGGAGACTTATGAACAAGAACAAACAAAGGAATATGTCCGCTGCTTCTTCGGAAAGCAGCCGGACTGGAATAAGAATAGTCGGAAAAATTACCGGAATATTTTTCAAAATACTGGGTACCCTGCTCCTCATAATGCTCACAACGGGGATAGTTTTTACCTGTATTTTCGCAATCTATGTAAAAACCAATCTTTCCACTGAGCTGGATCTTAACCTGGACGACTTTACCCTGGACCAGACCAGCACCATATTCTACGTGGATAAAAACGGCCAACTTGTCGAGCTGGCTTCTTTGTATAAGACAGTTAAAAGTAAATGGACCCGATATGAGGATATACCGGATTATCTTAAATATGCGACTGTGGCAATCGAGGACAAGCGCTTTTTCAGGCACAGGGGTGTGGACTGGTATCGCACGGCAGGAGCTTCCGTCAATATGTTTCTTAAAATGAAAGACACATTCGGAGGCTCCACCCTGACGCAGCAGCTCATCAAGAATCTGACTCAATATGATGATGTAACGGTCAAGCGAAAGTTGCTGGAAATTTTCAGAGCCCTTGAATTTGAGAAGAATTACTCAAAAGAAGAAATACTTCTGTGGTACTTAAATACCTGCGCTCTGGGCGAGAACTGCAAAGGCGTGGGCGCGGCCGCCAATGAATATTTCGGAAAGGAAGTATCCGAGCTTACCTTGGCCGAATGCGCCTCGCTGATAGGCATTACAAACAACCCGTCAGTCTATAATCCCTATATAAATAAGGAAAAGAATAAAGAGCGACAGGAGCTTATCCTGAGGGAAATGCTGGAGCTTGGATTTATAGAACAGGACGAGTATGAAAGCGCTGTTAAACAAGAGCTGGTTTTTAAAAGCAGCGATGAAACGGAGGATACGGCCTATGAGGCCTATTCGTGGTATGTAGACGCCCTTATAGTGGACGTTATAGCGGATCTCATGGAGGCAAAAAACATCTCCTACGATATGGCTGAATTGCTTCTTCATACGGCAGGCTACACCATAATAGCCGCGATAGACCCGGAAATACAGGAAATGGTGGACAATATCTATACAAACAGAGATGAGATACCCTCCGGATATATAAGGAGCGACACCCAGGAGCTTCAATCCGCGATAGTGGTAATGGACCCGTATACAGGCAATATTGTTGCGCTCTCAGGTGGCATTGGCGAAAAGGAAGGCAGCCGCATCTTCAACAGGGCTACAGATGCGCTCAGACCACCGGGTTCAACGATAAAGCCCATAGCCTCTTACGGGCCTGCGCTGGATCTGGGTTATATAATGCCCTATACAACCTTCAACGATGCCGCGAATGTGAAGCTCTCAGGCACCGAATGGTATCCGAACAATGATAACGGCAAAAATGAAGGCCTGGTAACAGTCAGATATGCCATACAGAGATCAATAAACACTATTGCCGCCCAGGTCATAGACCTGCTGAAGCCTGAAGTTTCCTATTATTTTCTTAAGAACAAAGTAGGAGTTTCCAGTCTAGTCGATAATGAAGACGGCTTCTCAGACATAGATTACGCTCCCCTGGCCCTGGGACAGCTTACAAATGGCATATCAGTCAGAGAGCTCACTGAGGCCTATTCCATTTTCCCCAACAGCGGGATTTTTACCGAGGGACGCACATATATCAAGATACTGGATGCCCAGGGCAATGTGGTAATAGACAACCAACCGGAACCAAGTGTGGCAATCAGCGACGTGACCGCCTACTATATGAATAACATGCTCCAGAATGTTGTGACAAACGGCACCGGTGCACCTGCAAGGTTATCGAATATGCCGGTGGCAGGTAAAACAGGCGGCTCGGACAAATGGCGTGACCGCTGGTTTGTGGGTTACACCCCCTACTATGTGGCGGCGGTATGGTGCGGCTATGACAACCCTGAAACTATGGGTAGCAGCAACCCCTCCACAGTGCTGTGGAAAAAGGTTATGAGCCAGGTTCACGATAATCTGGAATACAGGGATTTCTCACGTCCTGAAAATATGAAGCAGGTCACAGTCTGTATAGATACGGGCCTTCTTGC
>JGI24712J26585_10003081_pt1 | contig 13308 bp, 8 predicted proteins | sample BioPla3DNA2_FD_26585 | JGI IMG/M metagenome (IMG submission 26585) | reverse complement strand
AGTAACCGGATGCGCCGGTGAATCCATTTCAACTGGCGGGCAATCCAACGGTGCTCCAGTGTATCCAGCACCGGCCTGGCACGGCATTCCGCCACCCTCTCCCGTACGCGGACGCCTCCGCCGAGTTCCAGAACACCACCCGTACCTTTACCCCGCCGTAATACTGACCGTATCGACGAGTCAACCCGTTTTACTTTTTCCACACGCGCCATCACCGGTTCACGGTTCAGCCCGCGCACCGGCCGGGCTGCAATATAGCGCAATGCCCGTTCCAGTTCGTCCATTACGTGACGCAGCAAGGACAGCCATTCTACGTGGGTGGGCTGGGGTACCCGATAGCCGAGGCCCAGTTGAAATGTCGCCCGCAAATATTCCAGGGCCAGTCCTGTGAGTATATCCTGGACTTCGGCAAGGATTTGCTGGTAATCGGTCCTAAATAGACAAAGGGGTCAGGCTTGAAATATTCACTTACCGATGATGGAATAATTTGTTTGATTAATCTTGAAATTAACTCCAAGAAACAATATGCCCTCATCTAAATTTTTCATATTGTTCCTACTTTATCTTTTTTACAACTTAGCTATTACTTTACCGAAATCTACTGCTTCCTTTTGTGCATCAAAATCAGGATTCCATTGGTTTCTATATCCTTCTGATGCAACTTCAAAGCCTGCATTTGCCATTAATTCATTTATTACTTTTACGGATTCTCCGCTCCAGCCATAACATCCAAATGCCGCTGCTTTTTTACCTTTGAATTTAAGTTCTTTCATAAGATGAATAAAACCCGCTACCGAATGCAATATACTTTTTGCAATCGTCGGTGAACCGATAACGACGGTTTTAGATTTAAAAACTTCGGTAATTAGGTCGTTCTCATCACTCTTGGCAAGATTATGGACTTTAACATTCACATCTTGGTCAGCCTGCCTGATTCCCTCAGCTATCTTCTCAGCGAGTAATTTCGTTCCATTCCACATTGTGTCATAGATGATGGTAATCTGGTTTTCCTGATAGTCGTTTGCCCATTGCGCGTATTTTTCAACAATCTGTATAGGGTTGTCCCGCCAAATGACTCCATGACTTGTCGCAATCATCTCTATTGGAAGGTTCAACGCAGTGACCTCATCCAGTTTTTTTCTTAGCATAGGGTTGAAAGGAGTCAATATGTTCGCAAAATACTTAATGGACTCGTTAAATAGATCGCATTGGTCGACCTGATCGTTAAAGAGTTTTTCGGTGGCTAAATGCTGGCCAAATGCATCGTTACTAAAAAGTATATTATCTTGAGTCATATAGGTCGCCATGCTGTCCGGCCAATGCAGCATGGTCATTTCAACAAAGATAAGCTCTTTACCATTACCAATATCAATTTTATCTCCTGTTTTAACGACTTGGAAATTCCAATCCTGATGATACTGGCCTTTCAAAGATTTTACCGCATTTGCCGTACAATAAATCGGTTTGTCCGGAATATGCTTCATTAGAGCAGGAAGAGCGCCACTATGGTCAACTTCTCCATGATTAGCAATAATAAAATCAATTTTATTCAAATCGATNTCTTTCGCCAAATTATCTACAAATTCCTCNGCAAACGGAGCCCAAACCGTATCGATCAAGACCGTTTTTTCTTCTTGGATCAAATAGGAATTATAAGTTGACCCCTTATGGGTTGAGTATTCATTACCATGAAACTTCCGCAGTTCCCAATCAACTTTACCTACCCAATATACATTGTTTTTAACTTGCTTTTTCACTAATAACCACTCTCCTTTACATTAATTTATTCATCACGTTTTTCACAACATTTTTCCTAATTTATTCCCATATGCCTATCACCCTTAATTATTAGGAGCAGGCGCCTTTACAACGATTAACTCCAAAGTTTCCTCATGCAGGTTTTTAACATTCATTTTTGTTCGAAACGGAATTTTTAGCAGAGTACCGGCCTCATATTCATGTATTTCCTGGTCATTCAAGCCAATAGAAAGCTTTCCTCGAACAACGGTCATATACACGTTCGAGTTGGAAAAGTGTTCCGGTAACCCCTCTGTTTTGTTAAACACCATGTGTAGATAGTGTAGGTTCTCATCGAAAATAACTTTCTCGACGGACTTTTTATTACCTCTTGACAGTTTAAATATCTGTTCAACCATAAATTACTCCTCCTCATTTTATATTGATTATACCACACAGTAACAAAACTCGTATTTTATAATTGCAATAAAGCTGTTGTGAGCTAATTTGATGTGTTTAATCCAAGTACTTTATATGTTCCGGCAAATCCTTTTGTATCAGTTTTCTTTGATCTTGACGGCAATGAGATCAGGGACGAATTCGTCTGCGCTAACCAGTCCATCATGATGTATGAACCGGTGCTGCCAGGGCGGGAACAATAAAGGTTATGGAATCCATTTTATCTGCATTTCGTTTTGCTCCGCGCACACTTTGTTTCGTCCCGCGCGCTTAGCGGCATAAGCGGCCTTATCAGCTCGCTCAATTATATTTTCATAATTTCGAACTTGTTCGTCGCCACAGTAGGCAACGCCGATACTGACGGTAGTGCGATGACCGTCTATATCTGTATTTTGCACAGCAATCCGCAGATTTTCTGCGATGGACAACAGTTCTTTCTCCCCGTATCCGTATGCCATTGCCACGAATTCCTCACCGCCGTAGCGATAGAAATGCAGCCGAAAATTCTGTGTGAATTTTGTAAAAACTTCGCTCAACCGACTCATGCATTTGTCCCCGGCGGCGTGACCGTAGTTGTCGTTAAACTCTTTGAAGTAATCGATATCAATCATCAGGATTCCGGATGGCTTTTCTGCGCTTGTTGTTTCCAGAACTGCCAGAGTTTCAAACAGTTTGCGACGATTAAAAAGACCTGTCAAAACATCAGTTTCTTTTTCAATAGTCAACAAGCGGTGAGCCTCATAACCTTCTAAACGACCCCATACCATTCTATTTCCGATAAAACACCCAAGAATAGCAAAACACAGGCAATTGATTGTATCGTCGAGCACATATTGTGGTTTCAGGTAAAACGCCAAAATCGTATGCACCGCAAGCCAAAAAGCTACAAACAGGTTCATACGGGCAGGGCGGTCGATAAAACCGAGCGGCATAATACAAAACGCTCCTAGTAGAATCGTCGCCCGCATATTGGGTGTGTGAATTACACTGAGATAAATAGCTAATGAAAATAAGACGGAAAAAGAGATATACAACCCGCCAAGAACGTACTTTTTCATAAAAGAAAGCTTAAATACAAAGAACAGAGTAAAAAAGAGTGTTGCCGCCAGCAAATAGGCGAGAATAACGTCTGTCTTAGTATTACTTAAAGGTGCTACCAACAGCGGCAGCATCATCAATAATCCTCCTATTAGTGTCAGTGCAGATAGATTTTTTTCGTTATACTCTCTGATGGCCTGGCAGTTGACAGATGCAAGCTGCGTATAGTTTTTTTCTTTATTCCACAATAGATTCAACCTTTTTCCCATATCGTCGATCCTTCTCAGTTCATCATCGCATGTGTTGCCAAGTTAAGCAAAACATCCAACATGACCACATAACCTCAGAAATATCTGTGTAATCGTGATTCCGTTTTCATATTTCAAATTCCATATCTCCTCGCGTATTATAAACCATCTATTTCGGAAACAATTTGTTTCACTTCATTATAAAGCTTCTCAGTCATATCGCACATTCAATAAGGGAAAAACCGAGTACTTCAAAAATATGATTAACCTTTTGTGCATATTCTCCAGCCTTATGCCGAAAAGTTTCAATCAGTCTGACAGCTTTCTTTTCGTTAATGCAAGAAACTTGTGACACGCTTATGGATTCTAAATTAATTGCCTCGCTAAGCTCATCATTATTGAAACTGTTACTAATATCCCGTAGGCCTCTTTGCTGCACAATTTGAGCTGGGGCAGAAGTCCAATTAATTGCGTTGTCTTCAACTTTTTAACGTATTTGTCGGCATTAAGCTCCTTGAGTCGTTGAAAAAATTTTCTTGCTAAAAAATTGGCTTAAACAATTGAATAAATGTGAATTTTATGGTATTTATGTCCTGCATTTTTGATCTCCCTTATTTAGAGATTCAGACAAGGGCTACCCTCAATCTCTATTATAAGGGATTTTTCTTGCAAATACAGCGTTTTTCTCGCAATATCTATACTGTATATGGTTTGACATGCTGAAATTTTGTTTGTGCAACTCTAGTGAGGTTATTTATTATCATGTTGGGCGGCATTTTTAATGTATTGCCGGCGGCCCTGATCTTTCTTGCAGTTATCACCCACCTGCAGACTTTCTACCGCCTGTATAATGCTCAAAGGTTATCTTAGCTAAAATTAATCACATAAAGTTTAGAGCGAGGTGGCCTGCCTGCGGTTAAAAACGTGATTTCGCAATTTGTATTCCTTTAGGATTTCCAGGGCTTCATTTATGTAGCCCCCCAGGTCTTCAAGAGAATGGGCATCAGAACCAACTGTAAAAATTTTAATACCTGACTTCACCGCCAAAGCCAGGATCTCCCCTGCGGGATGAAATTCCTTTAACCCCCTACGGCGGCTGGAAGTGTTAATTTCCAACCCCATTCCCCTGCGGGACATTTCCGAAAAAACCGGCTCTACAGCGCCCCGGTGAATGGTGAGTACCCCGGGTCCATAATTCCTGATCCCATAACGAAGGTAAAGGTCTACATGGGCAATACTGTCAAAAAAACCTGTATTAACTGCTTCCTGCAGGGTGGTGAAATAGTCCGTTCGTAATTCCCCTAAACTTTTGCTTTGAAAGTAACGGGAACTTTCCAGCATGGAGGAAATTGCAATATGGTTTAGGCAGTGAATAGCTCCCATTACAAAGTCAAAGGGATAGTTGTTGACAATTTTTTCAACATGCTTTTCACAACCTCGATTGTACCCTATTTCTATTCCGGCTTTTACTTTAAGATTTGTATGCTTAAACTCATCCTGGGCCCGGGCGATTTCTGCAAAGTAGCTATCCAGCCAGGTATAATTGAAAACCGATACCCTTTCCCCATTTACATTAATAAAATTATCCTTTTCCCGGCGTACCGGATCCAATTCAACATGGGTAGTAAAACAAATTTCCCTTAGTTCTAATTCCAGGGCTTTCTGACAATAGTCCCTTATCTTGACGGGAGAAGCATCTATTGAATAGTCCGGGTGAACATGATAATCTGTTCTTGGGCATGCCATTATTGATTAGCTCCTTTACTGGCGTACTAATCTAATCGACTCCTTAATATTATACCAACCACTAAACAATTGCACTGACTTTACAGCTTGCCCCGTTAAAACCGGCACTGAAATGGCGGGTTTCATATTCCCGCCAACATGGTAAAATAATCCTTTTGTCAATTAACCGCAGCAAAAACACCAGGCTAAATAATTCGCAATTTTTAATATAAAGATTGGCCACTCTTCGCGATCAATAAGTTTCTAAATCTATAGAAAAAGTAGCAAGCTGTACTCTACCTAAACCGGAAATATCCTGCTACTTTACTTTTTTGATTTTCAAGCATGTTTTGAGCAAATAATTCCTAAAGTCAATGTCAAATTCCCTGTAAAGCTGGCCTTCTCCCCATTGCCGCATCGATTCATGTTCCGGGTGCTCAGGGTCATACCATGCTTCAAGGAATTCTTTATAACCGCCAAGGCCACCTACATCTTCCGGCGGACAAGCGCTCGCGCCTGCAAGTATCATAGGGTAACCAAACTCATAATCCTCTATGATTTTTTCCAGTTCAATTTTATGTCGCCAATAATCACCAAAATCATAAACGTAATTAATAGATTTATATTTTTCCAGGTACTTATCAATTTTTACCGTTTGGGGCTTCCTCACAGTTGTTTCAAGTATTCTGGCTACAATACCATGGGGATCTTCCTTCTCTAATAATCTTTTGTTTTTGTATCTGGCAGAGTAATATTTAAACTCTTCATAGGATTCTTCGTCATTTGTAATTCTGAGTTTCTCTTGCGGGAAATCAAATTCATAAAGATGATAATCCTGCCAACCCATGGAAAACTGTATTGTTTCATGCAGGCGTCTGAAGGTAACATCCGCCGGGATTATTACCCTTCTCCATATTAAAGGTTTAGAACCTATCAATCCTATTTTTATTTGATAAGCTTTCATAAGATTAACCTCACTTCCTCCCGAAGGTGAACTCGACGACTCAACTATTAGGGAATTCCTAATAGTTCAAAATGAAGGCGGTAGACAGATTGAACGGCATATAAAGCACTATAATTTCCAAATGGTACTCGCTACTGGCTACCATGTCGTCATCCTCCGCGCCGGCACCATGACCGGCTTCCCGGTCCGGAACTGCCGAGCCTTCCAGAGCCGGCGCTCCACATCCCGGAATGTGCCCAATCCGGCGAAGCGAAGCGGGTGCCCGACCCGGATTTTTATCATGTGTTTTAGCACATATAAGATTTCAATAACTCATAACATGGCTATTGATTTTGCTGCCCGGCTAAATATTTTACTTCTTTCCTATGGGCATCAAGTAAACAGGTTCCTCTTCACCCGGTAAATCAAGTACTTTTTTAATCCCATCATCGTAAAAAGCCCCTATTGCCACTGTTCCCAGGTTGAGCGCTTCTGCTTGAAGATATACATTTTGCGCCGCATGTCCTGTTTCGATGTATACATATTGCGCTGCCCTGCCCTTATAACGAGAAAATGTTTTCTTGAACACGGCACAATAAATAATAACAGCTGCAGCATTTTTTATACTATCCTGCCAAAGACTTACACTACAAATATCCTCTCTTACATCCCCTTTTTTCTTAAGAATCAAACTGTGACTTGAAGGATTGTATTTATATAATCCTGCTTCAATCCCTTCAACCATTGCTGTTGCCACGTATATTTCCAGGGGATATAATGCGCCGGCTGACGGTGCTGTCCTTAATCCTGCCGCCTCATTAGTAATGCCTTGTGCGGCCCACAATAACTGGGATATATCATTTTCCCCTATCTTCCCTTCGCTATAGGTGCGGATTGACCGCCTCCTGGCAATAGCCTCTTCAATCGACATATCCCTTTTTTTTACAGGTTCAGAAAGCTTATATTCCATTATTTCCATTAGTGCTTCCCCGCCTTTGTTTTTATTATTGTATAAATGAACAGTATTAACAGTATTATAAATAATATTGCCAAAATGTGTTTGGCAAAATAAAAATGTTATTATACTTGATGCAGTGAAGCTATTCCTTTCTCCCATATGGTAATTAATATATTACAATCGACTCAATCTGAATCCCAGAAGGCAATAAAAAAGTAGTATAGTAAGTTTTACATTCGGTGACTCACTACACGCACTTGAGTGAATTGCCTGTATCCATCAGGTGAACCGTGATAGCCAATTCCACTTTCCTTGGCACCTACCCAGGGTATATCTCCAATACCGCCAATGCCCCGGTTAATTCCTACCATGCCTGCTTCCAGACGATTTGCCACAGTTTTTGCATCTTTTTTTCCGAATACCACAGCACCCAACCCAAATTGGGTATCATTCGCTAACCTGATAGCTTCTTCGATACTGCTGAATCTTGTAATACTTGCAACCGGGCCAAAAGTTTCTTCTTGCCAAATTAACATATTTTCCTGGNTATTAGAAAGGACTGTTGGAACTATATATCTTGGCGGGTGGTTTACGCCTCCTGCTAAGATCTTCGCACCTTTTTCAATGGCATCCTCGATTTGCCTTAATATTTTATTTCTCTGTTTTTCATTGATGATAGGGCCGATATTGGCATTAGGATCTTTCCATGATCCAACTTTGTAGTACTTAGAATAAGCGACAATTCGTTTTTCAAACTCTTCTGAAACCTGTTCGTCGACTAATATTCTTTCGGTGGAAACACACATTTGCCCGGCATTTTCAAAACTGTTGGCAATAGCAAATTGAGCTGCAGCGTCTATATCCGCATCTCCCATTACAATCAAAGGATCCTTCCCACCAAGCTCCATAATAAGCCGTTTTAATCCAGAGGCTGCATTTTTCATGATTTTCTTACCAACCTCTCGTGAGCCTGTAAATCCTATAAAATCAACATCCGATTTGACCAATGCCTCACCCTGAATTTCGTCGCCGTGCACAATTTGAAGGACGCCTTCCGGAAGAACTTCGTTAAAAGTATCTACATATGCTTGAGCTACAAGGGGTGTTTCCTCCGAAGGTTTATAAATTACAGTATTTCCTGCAGTTAGAGCCGGAATTATGAGCCAATGCCCCATGGATACCGGATAGTTCCATGGGGTAATAATGGCACAAACTCCCAGTGGATTATATTGAAGCTGCGTTTCAATACCGGATCCTCTCATCACCCTGGTTTTGAGAGCTTCTTTTATTTCCTTCGTTTTATAGGGAACATCATAACAGCTACTTAGCACTTCACCACTTGAGCGTCTCAAATCTTTTCCCATTTCTCTGCTGAGTAGCCTGGATATTTCATCGGCCCTTTTACTCAACTCTTTCGCACATTTTTCTAAATAATTAATCCGTTCATCGATGGTAAACTCTGACCATAATTTCTGTGCTTTTTTGGCAATCCGTACCTTTTCATTAATTTCCTCAATACTAGTTTTTTGTACTCTTCCAACTACTTCACCATTGCTGGGATCATACGAAATCAAAAGATCATTTGTCACTCCATTCTTCTCCTCGCTTATATAAAATTCTTTAATAAATCGTCAACTACGGCATCCACATTATTATTGTTTATACCGTATTGTTCTATTATTCTTTGCACATGGTTCCTCACGGCGCTATTGTCTAGATCTTGAATAGTATTCATAATTCCGGTTCTACGGCCTATTCTGTAAATAGTTTTTTCGCTTTCAGGTAAATCCAGATACCTTTTCAATGCGGTAACTATCTTTTCTTTATCATCCGGCAGACGTCCTTCTGCTTCAGGAAGAAGATTGAGGATATGGTCACTGCTTATTATGGTACTAGCGATCCCCTTCAGATTTTCAATCATCAAAAGAAGCTCCTCAATCATTTTAGTATCATTGGTTCTTGTAAAAATCCCCTGTTCATAATCTTCCTTTAATGGAGAATGATCGGTTACAGCAAACGTTCTGACTCGGATGAAATCGGGATTGATTTGGTTAAGAGCATCTGCTGTTTCCAATGCATTTAAATCTGAATATTCATTACCACCTAAGCCCGGCATGTAATACTCCGATAGCTCAATACCTGACGCTTTGACTTTTTGGCCTGCAAGTATGTGGTTGGCTTTTGTCGTACCCTTATCTACTAATTTTAAAATCGTATCCGATCCTGTTTCCATGCCGATATGGATTCGATTTAGTCCTGCATCAGCCATGCGCTTCAGATTTTCATCGCTGATGCGGATCACAGTTTCAGAGCGGGCATAAGAGGTAATCCTTTCTGTTTCTGGAAACTGTTTTTTAATGTGAGTGATAATTTCTATCAAGTCGTTAGGTTTAATCACCAGGCTGTTTGAATCTTGTAGAAATATGGACTTCATACCACTTCGATACCAATTAAGAGCAGAACTATAAAGCCAAGATTGTTCCTCTCCAAGTTCGTTTTTTAAGTTACTGATCATGGCCTTTCGTGTATGAGCGTCAACATGTTCAGCAGCCTTAAATAAATCCGTCCATCTTTTAACGAGATCGATGTCTATGATCACATGTTCCTTTGGCCGAATGCTGAATTTCGTCCCCTTATAAAGTCTACAGAACTTACACTTATTCCATGGACAATTTCTTGTGACCCTTAGTAAGAGACTTTTTGCCTCACTGGGCGGTCTAATAGGGCCAACTTCAAAACCGCCATATGTCTTGCTGGTTTTCAAGTGTAGACACATCCTTCTTTCGATTTTTTCAGTCAACCTCTTCCTGTGTTCCCATCGTTGTTATTAAAATTTTGAAGACCATCATTGGACTTACTCGTTCGTAAAATTAAATTCCCCGAGATAATTGAGGTACTCACACTATCACCTGCTCTTTCATCGTGCCCGGGGAAAGGGTTGCTATGGAACACTGAATGGGACTCTAAGGCTGGTCTCCTTCCACTATAGCTTAATAATATACTCCACAATTCTTTAATAACTCATAGACTTCTTACATTTTCTTTTCCTTATGTTTATTAATAAAAATTGTTTTCATTATCTTGCAATTGCTTCATTAAATATTTGCCCGGACATTATATCAAATTCCATCGCTTAAACTATCTTGTTTTTGCTAACCTAAAAAGTCCAAAAGCTGATGGTATTGCCTGTCCAAAACATGCCGGATATAATGACCATATCACAGCAAAGGAAAAGGATGCCTCCATATCGGTGATCTGTTACAGCAGACCACTAGAGACATCCACCAAACAATGCATGATCATTGTAACAAATTCTGAACTAATTGAAAATCCCCGTACACATTTTTTCAGATATCGGTACATTGCCTTGAGCAACTCATTCTTTGTAAATACAACCAATAAAAAATAAAGGGCTCCCCGACGCAGGGTGCCCGAAATTACGAGTGGCAGAATCGGCCGCCGATTTATGCCGCAATAATATTACCGGTAAGTCTTAGGATGGTTACTCCATTATCAATCAACTAGATCAAATCTGAGTTGATCAGGAGCCTCCGCGCCATGCTTGCGGCCTCCGCTCTTGTAATGTTGTCCAAAGGAGCTATCCGGCCGTTATCTTTACCGGTAACAATACCTGTCTTTACACATTTTGCCACAGAATCCTCAGCCCAGCCTGAGACATCACCATCGTCGCTGAATGCCGCAAGAATGTCTCTTGCCTCTACCTCAAGCTCTTCTCCAAGCCTGGTGACACCCATAGCCCGCGTTAAGATAGCCATTGCCTCCTGGCGGGTGATCTTTTCCTCAGGTTTAAATGTCCCGTCGTCATAGCCACTGACCAGGCCGTAGTGTGCTGCTGTCGAAATATATTTACTGTACCATTCGCCTGCTTTGACATCGGCGTAATTGTTTTTGTATTCTTCCGGTCCAAGCCCCAATGCCCTGACCATAACTGCCGCAAATTCAGCCCTTGTTATACTGCGTTCGGGCTCGAATAATTCAACGCCCACTCCGCTGATTATTAATCTGGAAGCCATATCATTGATATCTTTCTGGGCCCAATGGTTTTCAACGTCCTTAAAGGTTTTCGGACTGTAGATGACAGTGTAGGTGCTGCTGGTCAGGCTGTTGATCTTTGCGTAATATTTGCCGTCTATCATTGTAGCGGCTGTGGGCACATGAGAGAAGGTCCCGTCTGGATTGAGCACAACGCCTGTTGTGATCCCGGAGGGATTTACGCCTTCAGGTAGGGCAATGAGCCTTTCTACATATGCATTGAATTTGGAAACCTCCACGGTCTTACTCCCGTAGGAGCAGGTGATTTCAAATTCTATGGGCCCAGCGATAATTTGATAGTTGTTTTTGTTTGCGGTATCTTCAACGGTTTTGACGGTTTCTGCGGCAGGTCCGGATATCTTTACACTTACCGCAATATCCTTTAATTGTTTTCCGATTTGCTCCAATACGGCGTCAATATTTATTTGCGCTGCCGGCAGCGTATAGGTAACCTGTCCGGTTTTAATCTCCAGAACGGCATCTTCGCTTGCCATGTTCTTGACGGTCTGGCCGTTCAGGGTTCCGGTGACTACATCCGCACCACTCGTAACAGGAATGGTTACAACTGACTTGTTGCCTTCCTGCGCCAGTACTTCGTCAATTTTATGATCATCTATAACTACGGTTGTGACCGTTTTATCGCCTTCCCGGGTGGTCGTCACCGTAGCCGCTGTTTCTGTCTTGCCGTTGACCAGTATGTTAAAACCGGTCTCCTCCGGCTTTTTACGCCTGTCTGAATCGCCGCTTGAACTGCCGCCTGAACCGCCGGGATCAGTCGGCTGTTCATAATTGTTGATTTTAAAAGTATCTCCCGGTTTGCCGGCGGCTACAATATAGGAACCTTCTTCCGCATCAGTCACAGGACTGTCTGCCCACAGACTGTCGTATGTTAAAGTGCGTTCAGGAGAGAAGACCACGATTCTTCCTCCTTCGGGAATAGAAAAGCTCACAAGGCCGCTAAAACCCATCTTGCCTGCCCTGTTTTGACCGTCAGAATCAATTTGCAGAATATCACCTTCTGCAATTACAGGTAATTCTGAGGCGTCAGAAAAGTTATAACCATAATAGGTATAGAGCCATGTCTCTCCCTCGATGTCTTGCAGTACAACTTCAAATTGATCCCTCATGTAATTGAAGGACATCCATGTGTCTGTCGGGCTTTTAAGAGCTAACGGGGTATATGTCTGCCCGTCATTAATGAATATATATCCCGGTATTTCCGGAATTGTCCCGGTCCGGAACATGATTGCGTAAAAATCATACGGGCTCAGATTTCGGGGTACCCACACCTTCCCTGAAAAAGCGCTTGCGTCTATATCATCTAAACTACTTAACCTCTCATATTTTACATGTCCTGTATCGGAGCTGTCCAAATAGGTCATCATTACCTTCCATTTTCCATGCTCCTGAAAGGCCGAGTTTGCGCCATCAGGCCCATAGAACCTGCCATTTTCTTTATATGTTAAAATACTTATGGGAACAAAGCCCTTACCATTGTAGGTTGAGAGAATCAGTCCGCTTTTGTCGGAAGTAATCTCTGCCTTAATCATTCCTTTTTCTGAGTTATAAAATCCCTCATAGTCCCGTAAGCTATCCGGAACTATGGCATCAGGGGGAAGCAACGTATCAGATGGTTTTTCCACAATTCCTTTCTCTTCAAGCAAGGCCTGCAGTATGGCATCTGCAACAGTCGCTGGACTTGCAGGTCCCGCAAAAATTACCGCAACACTTATATGCTCTTTGGGCAATACATAAAGCTCAGAATTGTATTGAAGCGTGCCGCCGTTTTTCGCCAGCACGTCAACTCCCTGTTTCTTGAATTTGTAGACTTGTACATAGTCCCAGCCCAGTCCGGCGTTGAATATGGGCTCTCCCACCGGTACTGTTTCAGGCCCGTTTTGAGCCTTGGTATATTCTTCAATCATAGCTTTATTTAAAACAGTATCTGTTTGAAGAATTTCTCCGTATTTACAAAGATCAATTGCCGTGGAAGATAATCCTCCGCTTCCGAGTATGTTTACATATTCAAGAGGTAACGGCACTATACTGTCACCTTCATATACTCTTGCAATATTTTGGTTGCCATCTTTGAAGTATGCGCTTGTATTTTCAAGGCTCAATTTACTAAAAATTTTCTGTTCAAGGAA
>JGI24712J26585_10003077_pt1 | contig 13326 bp, 10 predicted proteins | sample BioPla3DNA2_FD_26585 | JGI IMG/M metagenome (IMG submission 26585) | reverse complement strand
GGACAGTGGCTCGTGAGGAGAGAAGATGTCGATAGACGTCCCTACCATTAATCCGTTTTTATAAACATAGGAAATTGGCTCCATGTACCATTCTCCCGGGATAAGGTCCACAAAGGGCAATTCTTTTATTATGATTCGACCCTGACCGTATATGTTGGCGTATTCTGAGCCCACAACTCCCCCCAGTTTATCGACTATATATGAAATGAGCACCTGATTGTCCAGCATAACCTCGTCCAGAAGAAGCTTGTTGTCCATAAAGCACGGGTAGCCGTCGCCACCGTTTTTAATCAGATAGTTATGGGAGGCAAGAGTGTATGTTTTTTTCGGGTCCAGTGGCTTGCCGCCTATCCTTACATTGCGAACCCGGTATTCTCCGTCTACTCTTATAAAGTTGCCCTTGTCATCCAGCTTGACCGAAGAATCTATATAGGTATGGATTTCATAGGTCAGGCCTGATACCTGCATAAATCCGCCGGTTTCGGAGGGAACGTTTCTGGCGCCCATTTCAAGAACATCCAGTATTTCCTGGCCCGTTGCCTCCACCGCGCATGCCATGTTTCCAAATGGATGAACGGAAATAATGTCGTTATATGTTATGCTGCCGGCATTAATTCCGGCCCTGATACCGCCGCCGTTCACAATGGCTACATCCGTTTCCAGAAGAGCCCTGTAAGCGTCCGCTACCAGGTCGCCCAGATTGGTCTCGCTGTTTCTGATAAGCCTGGCGCCGGTTTCCGGATTGCTTATTATTAGCGGTACACTGCTTCTGGCCACTACAGTTTCTAAAAGGTCTTTGTTTTCGTCCTTCTTGGATGAGATAAAATCTTCAGTGCTCTTGTCCCTTTTATCATATCCGGTTATCAGCTCGGAGGTTATTTTTCCGCCTGGTGATACTATAAGCTTGCCGATATACTCAAGCCCTGTGCCGGTGGAGGTAAGCAATACATTCTCTTTATCCTTGTTTTTGTACAGCTCGCCTTCAATAACGCTGTGAGAATGGCCGTCTATAAAGACATCTATGCCCGTGGTATTTGCTATTATATCAGTGGATTGCCAGGGGGAGAAAGCCTCACCTACTCCGCAATGCCCCACAGCTACAACTATATCCGCGCCGTTTTCCCTGGCGGCCTTTGCGGCTGACTGGACTGCATCATATAACTCCCAACCGTTGTCGCCCTCGCAAAAGCCGTATATATAGCTGCCGTCGCTGCCTTGAAAATAGGCAGGTGTGGAGGACGTTATGGTTTTTGGCGTTGTGATGCCTATATATGCAATCTGTGTATCGCCATAGTCAATAATCTTGTATGGCTCAAAGACCGTTTGATTTGTCACAAGGTCAATGAAGTTACAGGAGATAACAGAAGCCTCGTGCTTGTCCATGAGCTCAAAAAAACTGTCCATACCATAATCAAATTCGTGATTGCCGAAGGCTACGATATCATATCCTACCTGATTCATGATTTCCACAGGATATAGCCCCTTTGACAGGGTTCCCAGCGAGTTGCCCTGCACAGCGTCGCCCGCATCGACAAGGGTAACCATATCCGCTCCGTAAAGGGCGGTCATTTCAGACTTGTATGCGGCAAGGCCCGCGTAGCCGATATGATTATCCACAGCGCAGTGGACATCATTCGTATAGAGTATGACTATCTCTCCATCCGAATTTGAGGCTGCCGCGGACGGAAAAACGGAGCAAATAATGCAAAGTACAAGGAAAAGCGATGCTATTCTCTTCATATCTATACCTCCAACTGGCTTTAATATATATCGGTTTGTGTTTATTTTCAACAGTTAATGGTATTTTATTTAAATTGCCTGCCAAATAAAGGCCATAGCCTGGTCATTTGGAAAACATAGCGGCATATGCCTATTTATTTTCCTGTGCAAAGCGCTCTATAAGCCTGCCGGCAATACTGACATTGTCGGGTATATTGGGCAGCTCATCGGCGCCGTACCACCCGGCCTTGTCAATCTCCTCTCCGTCCGGGCGTATTTCGCCGCCGGCATATTCTGCAGTGAGCCCGATCATAAGAGAATCGGGAAAAGGCCAAGGCTGGCTCTGCACATATCTGATATTCTTAATTTCCAGACCAACCTCTTCGAGGACCTCCCTTTTGGCCGCGTCCTCAAAGGTTTCACCCGGCTCTATGAAGCCGGCAATCAGGCCGAAGAAATTTCCGGGAAATCGCCTGTTATGGGCAAGGAGGATTTTGCCGTTCTTTATAACAGATATTATAATTGCTGGGGATATTCTGGGATAAATAATATTTCCGCAGCTTTTGCATACCCTGGCTCGCTCAAAAGAGGATTTCTCCGTCTTGTTGCCGCATGCGCCGCAATACCTGCTTTTCCGTGTCCAGTTTGCAATATGTACGGCCCTGTAGGCTACGGAGCAAAAACCACTGTCAAACAGTTTGAGAATTTTCCTGAGGCCTATAAACTCTATACCATCGGGAATAATTAGATCGTCTTCAAGGCTAAGGCAAAAACAGTGGATACCACCCAGTGTTCCCAGGTACTCCGTTCTGTCCAGCTTTGTTATATCGGGGCCGAAGTCGCCGATTTCAGGAAAAGTCACTTTTTTATTATTCATTTTAATAAGCAGATTAGCAGAATCCGCTATAAAAACATAGCTATTATCAATATCTTCCATTTGAGGGGCCAGCATTGAGACGAAGTTTGACATTTTATTGCCTTTCTGTCTATAGATTGCTAAAATATAAAATTAAATTTATTATCAATTATGAAAAAAGTCAATCCCCTTGGATGGCTTATCCATATAAAAGCGGCTTTGCGGAGAACATGAAATGAGAAATATAAGCTATTATATAGCCCTGGAGGAATTAGGAGTTATATCCCGCGAGCTTTGCAGCGAGGATGGGCATCGGCAGTTCGGTGAGATGAAGGTAGAGGAATTACCGGACAATATAATCCGTGAAATGCAGGAAAACGGGACTGTAAGTTACTGGAGATACAATGCGGATATTTCGGAGAGCAGGGTTATTGAGATAATTTTTGCCAAAAATGCGCTTAATATCAGAACGATTAAGACATGCGCAGTTATTTTTACCGTAATTGCTGTTTTGTCAAGATTGGGAGCTGTTATAAGTATCCTGAGCGCTTTGTAATTGCATGACTTTATAAAATATCAAGACTATCCAATACATCCATGCCCAGGGGGGTAAGGGCTATGCTTCCAAATTCCAGCTCCGGAGTGCAGGGCGATGAGCTGTCCGCCGCGCTTTGGCATAGCTCCTTTAAAAGAGCCGGATTTTTATAAATAGAATAGTCCCCGTTTATCAGGGTTTTATCGTAATCCAGTGTTATCAAGCCCTTGTTTTCCATGGATCTGAGCACTTGCCCTGTCTTTCGGACCGATTCCATTGTTTCGTATTCGCAGCTCAGGTAAACAGGGGCCATTTCAGTCGGACTATCTTCACGTCCGGGGCATTTTATTCTGATACGGGCAAGGGGCAGGAAAGGAATCTGTGAGAGTAGCAGCATGAATTCCATTTCCCTCTCTGTCAACAGGATTTCCATACCGGAGCAGCCGCCCCGGCAGCATTTTCCGCAGCCCTTCACGGGCTCAGTGCAGTCCTCTTTTGAGCGGCAGCCGCCGCAGCTTGTCTTGTCTTCCATAATAAGCTCCGTGTAAATCGCAGACTTTTGACCGGCTCTTTATATGATATCACAAAACCTGTCTGTATAATACAAAAATAATAGCTTGGATTATCCGTATATGCAAAAATTACTGCGGGCTTTGCTCCGCAGTAATTTTTGCAATATAAGCCAATATACTATTTGTCCCAATCGTCGTCCAGGCACTTTTTGCATGCGTCGCATTTCTTTTCGGCGTCATATACGCATTGGCCAGGTCCATTGTAGTACATTTCTATTCCATCCCCGTATATACCGCCGAACATGCCCTGCATGCAGGCAGCCTGGAAGAATACGGGCTTGTCAATACGCTTGAAATTCAGCGGGCAGTGCTGCACTCCGGCAGGTATGCGAACGATGGTGGGCTGGGTTATTATGTACTCCTCCATCTCCTCGCCGATGCACAGTGAGATTTCTGCATCAAAATCAAATAGATTTGGGAAGGTGCCTCCCAGGAAAATCAAATATTCGTCCACTGCGTGCCGGTGGGGGATCCTGTCCAGAAAGAAGGGCTTGACAAAAATCTGGAAACCCACATTATACTTGGAGCCGGGTATCTGGGACGCTCCCCTGAAGTAAGCCTGGGGAGAATAGACAAAATCCGTGCCGACCCCCTCAGCCGCAGCTTCATTGTATTCCGGCTTGAACTGATAGACCAGCTTTTCGTATTTCCTCTTGCTCATGTCAACATTCCTTTCATGATTGGAGTTATAAAGTTGGGCTTGTTATATAGCTCTATTCTATCATGCGCAGAGAAATATGTCTTGTGTTTTTTTACTTTTTTAAGTTTGTTAGCTAAAACACCAGCGTATTATCCGTTTGACAGCTCTTTTGCAAAATAGCCGCCGATTTTTGCTATAAGGCTGAGTGCGTCAGACCATAAAGGCTTAGGAAATGCCTGGACAACGGGTGAAGTTTCAAAGCACAAGGCGCCTTGAAATTTAATCTTTTTCAAGCCTCGTATGAATCCGTTCCAATCCGTAGCTGAAGGATTTTCTCTTGTCCTTGTGAAGGTGAACGGCAATTGGTGCAGATCGGAAATAGCGTCGTTATCGTGGATATGCAAAACCTTTACTCTGCTTCCCATTTGGCAGAGAAAGGCTTCAAAATCGATTCCTAAAAGATTTGCGTGACCGATATCGAAACAAAATCCAAATACCTCGCTACCAATCCTGTCATTCAGCCGGTCAATACGTTCTGCGGTTCTCAGCGCATCGGAACAAGGTCCCTCCGTTATACGCCCGTTTTTGCTGTTGTAAATATTCTCAAGGCAAACGGTTACTCCCATTTCTTTGGCGATTGGGGCAATGGAGTTAAGAAAGTGTGCCGTATGCTCCCATTCTTTTTCATCGGAACCCAGATATGGCATCAGCTTGAACCCATGAACAACAATATAAGGACATTTAAAAAAAGCGCAGACAGCCAGGCTTTTGGGGGCGACTATTTTTTTTAAATATTCATTTAGATCACCGCCCTTCCAAACAAAAAGGGGGTAGGGCATGTGCATTTGACTTATAGTAATTCCCGTTTCCGTTGCGGACACTTTATGAGTAGAAAAAAAACGCTCCAGCTCGCTGACGGATTGATCAAAGAAGGCGTTTTTTTTCATTTTATACAGCTCTTTGCTGGGCAGATACTGGTCCAGACTGAAATCTACGCAGTCAAATCCCGCCTGCCTAATTAATTTAAATCCATCCAAAGGAGCATTGTCTTCAACAATGTTCTTTGTCTGCACGCCAATTTGATTCATATGGCTTCCCACGTCCTATTTTGTTGGTTTATTTAGGAGAATTCAGCGGCCTATATTCATCGTTAAACCGATAAATATGCGTGACTCCCATATCTGTCAGTTGCTTTTCAATTTCATAATAGAACCGATTGCAAATAAAAACTCCGTAATTCCCGCCTAGTTCCTTGATCGCATCCGGAGGTTTGATGGATATTCCAAGCTTTGATGTGCCCCAGAGCGTGCTGTTGTTGTCCACTATGAATAGAGGAGGATATTTGTCTCCGTAGCTGGACATGTAGTTTTCAAACATATTGCCTGCGCCAAATAATATTATATTTCTACATTTGCTTAAATTTCGCTCAATATCTATTTGCTCAGCCATAGAACGGCCTATCTCTGCAACAAACCTCAGAACAGCATGGCGCATATTGCTGGGAAAACTAATTACGCTTCCGTCCGCAACAAAGCACAGAGTGCCTTGAAAATCGATTTGACGTATTCCGCGAACAAACCCGGGCCAATCAGTGCTTGAGCCCAGTGTATTTCTAGTGCAGGCATAAGGCATAAGCCGCTGTTTCCAGATGCCGTTGTTATCCTGAATTCTGACCGTGCGGATTCGATTTCCCAGCTTTATTATAGTTTCATATAAACTCTGGCCGAATAAAATACAGTTGCCAGTATTCAGACAAAAGCCGAACAGCTCTTCACCCGCCTCGTTATTAAGCCTGTCCACATAATAAGCCGCCGTATCAGGATCCGAACAAACACTGCGCAGATAGCGACCGTTACAGTCTCTATACTGGTTTTCCAGGCAGATTATTACCTGGTGCTCCCTGGCGGCTGGTACAAGGGAGAGTAAAAAGTCGCTGTTCTCCCGCCATTCCTGACGGCTGTTTAAGCTGCCTGCCGGAAACGGATGAACAATTAGATACGGGCTGCCCATCCGTCCGCACAAAGCAATGCAATTGACGATTATACGGCCAAGTGTTTTTCTGTCGGCAACCTGAGAAGCAGATGGGGCAATCACTTGGGAGATTTTTAAATTGTTTCTATCTGCTGCGCTTTTATATGAGGAAAATTTCTTTTCAATCATTTTTATGTCTACGTATAAATCGCAGGCGACCTTGTTGCTGTCGGGAATATCCATGGAATCAAGAGACAGACAAAAAGCTCTTAGATCAAAACCGATGCTGTCAAAACCGGCATCGGATATCATTTTAAGATTGTTGTCAGGATAAGCCAGATAGTGGTCATCAATCAACTGGATGCCGATATTCATAGATTCTCCTCCGTCTAAATAAGGGCCTTTTGTATCATTTGTCTGAGCATCGTCGAGCTGGTAGTTTCAGTATATGGGAAAAACTCCATATTGGAGCCCAAGGTCTGAAGTTGCTTCTTTAACCAATACCAGTCTTCTTCGTGGTCGGAGCCGGAAAAATGACAGTCATATCGAAGCAGCTTCCAGGCTTCCAGTTTGTTTGTATTATTAAAATCAACCGGGATTACCCGATCCACATATTTTATCTGCCGGACGATTTCCAGTCTCTCATCAAACGGGATAAACGGTCTCCGGCCTTTATCGTGTTCGGCCAGCTCATCTGTCAGAACACCCGCTATCAGATATTCGCATCTTTCTTTGCTCTTTCGAAGGATGTTTAAATGTCCGATATGGAACATATCAAATACACCGGTTACATAGCCTATGTTATATTTTTCGCTTTTATAGGGGACTGGTTCCACGGTTTCGAGAAGTTCGTCTATATGGCGCAAATATATACGGAAATCCTTTATACCCATCTCCCTTAGCTGATTTGCAATCTCATCATATGCGTTGCAACAAATGACAACTCTGTATGGAGAAGGATCAAGATCGCAAATCTCCCGGGGGTTTTTTATGGCAAATCCCAATTTTTCAGTATTCCATTTACTCTTGTCATTGTCCACTACAAAAACAGGAGGATAGTCTGTGCCGTATTTTTTAAGATAGTGTTCCATCATCTTTCCCGCTCCGAAAAGCACGATCTTTTTTCCTTCCGAGCCTTCCACAGCCGCAAAAATTCTATCCGTATGATTATGCTTTGTACCCATCCAGCAACAACCTGCCGTTTCTTGCTATTTTTATTCGTTTCTCTTTAATATCAGACGGTTTCCATTTATAAAAGTGCTGATATGTTTCACGCTGTCTGAGCTGGTCTTGAAAGCGGTCTTCCTCCTGCGCGAAAGCCCGCCACAATTCGGACGTCAGACCATACCGCTTTTTTATCTTCGATAGAGGCACGTGTTCTTCCAATTGCGGAAAAAACATGTAAACATCATTGATCGCCCTGAACATGACGTATTTTGCAGGATAGTTTTCTTTTACAAACTCTTGGTCAAAAAACACCAATTCTTCGTGATCATAAAAACAGTTCACCGGTATCATTTCCGGATATGCCCTGGCAAGAATAGGCCCCCAGTGGGAAATTGGAGCGGAGCCGGCAAGAGCGTTTTTATCCGCTGGCACATGTTCCGAAGATTTTAGAATAAAGTGATAGAGCTTGTCCAGACACCGGACAAAACCGGACTTGTCATGAGCTGCCAAATCTCTTAGATGCTTTGAAAGCGTGGGAGCCTGAATGTGGGGCATTATAAGCCTCTCATTATCAAGCCTGCACGAAATCACCGGTATGTCTCGGGCTTTTAAGTCGCTTAGATTTTTGACGATTCGCTCCAAACCCTTTAGCCCTTCCGGATAAAGAGGATGCTTTTCAACTGTTCTGTTATTGAGGATTATGGTTGAAAAGCTTTCTTCTCTTTTTCTTTCGGTTGAAACGGATACGTATAATACGGGACACGGCTCCCCGTCGCAGCATTCAACTAAAAATGAATTGGAGAAACTCAACAAAAGGTTTTCATCTGCTAAATATCGATATAGTTTTACAGGGTCAATTACAAGGCTGTCGTGCTCCGTCAGATATATTCGCAGTCTTTCAATAAGTTCTTCGCCCGGTGGGTAATCGTCTGTGTAAATCATCTGCGGAAGATAATGGTCAGGGAAAGGATAAAAAAACTTGACAGTCGGAAATTCGGTGCTTCTCAGTACCTCCGACAGCTCGGCCTTGCTTAGAGAAGGCAGCGACGCTCCGGTGGTATAAGCATTGGGACCGTCGAAGGGTATCCCGGTTGAAGGGTCGGGAGTTCCGCATAAATACTGAATTCCCAGCTTGTTGGAAACTGCAAACAGCAGTTTTCCGTGATCGGCCAGCATTTTCTTTGCCTGCAAGAGCAAAGAGACATAGCCTTGTGGGCTAAATACAGGTTCTGGAGAGCCTGGAACTATATTGACCACAATATAATCATATTTCTCGGGAGATGAAAAAGCTGAGATATATCCGCTGACAACACGAAGGTTTGTTTTCGTATTCCAGCGTCTTCTTATACAATATGCACGGTAGTCGTCATGCTCCAGGACAGTTACAAATTCGCATTTGTCGCAAAGCATCCCGGTCAAATTTCCGAAACCGCCGCCAATCTGGAGCAAAGAGGAGTTCTTTCTGAAAGGGTACCAGCATAACAGTCCTGTTGACTGGACATCCAGATGATAAAGGACTTGCCAGCGATAATCCTTTTTTACTATAGCGCTGAAATCGCCGTCGGTATTTGATAATATATACTGTCCTATATCGGCATCCAGTTTACATGCGGCTTTTGCCGGACGCTCGGAACTATTTGTCACTTTGTCTCACATCCTTAAACCGGTTGTTATATAAACCTGCTTGTACAAACTAAAGGATCCGAAGACAAGCGATATATGCCCATATTATCACGCGGAACGTTTAGATTAATCAGAACGCGCATGATTTCCATATAACTACCCCGATTTGCAACCAGAAAAAAGGCGTTTGGATAGGAAAGAATAGCTTCCTGAGGGGACAGTATTTTTTTGCCCATACATTTGCTGCCCCATTTATTGCTGTCGCTGTCGCAAAAATAAACTATATTGGAAATATCATTCCTATGAAGTAAAAAACATACTCTGGTACCGACCGTACCGCAGCCGTATATGATTATCTCTTTCTTTGAACGCATTAAAGATAAAAAGTCATAATAAAGCTTGAACTCGGTTTCAGCTTTGAGTTTTATATAAGAATCAAACTGAACCGGGTTATCAAGAAACATTTTAAGCTCCAACCAGTTTTCCTTTGGAAAATCCTCCTGCACCAGATACCCGCTGTCATAGCAAATTCTCAGCAATTTATAAAATTTTTCAACAAGCGTTTGCCTATCCGGATTGGCAAATAAAGCGGATTCTTGGACAGTCTCTAAAAAAATAGAAGCGATATGGCAACTGATAGCTCGCATGCGCGCCTCGTCCCCCGAGAAGCGACCTGCCATCCAGTTATAAATATACTGGCATTCCTGCAAGTCATATTGAAGCCCCTTGGGACTGTACATTGATGAACCAGCGTTATCCCTTCTGTAGTGATAAAACGCTTCGGGGATTATTATTCCTCTTTGAGCAAGAAAGGCCATTTGAAAACGAAATCCCGCATCTTGATACGCCGCGCCCGGAGTCTCATTTAAGCGAATACTATTTGTCTGCACGAAATCCCGTTTATAAATGCCATTCCATATATAGGGATCAAGTGCGGTTGTCTGATTTATGTAGTCTTCGGACGAAATACACTTCCGGTCTCTGCCCATGTATGGCAGACCGGATATATTTTGTTCCAATTTAAGCCGGCCGACTTGGGGGATATCGGCAAATAAGTAGTAACTGGATTTAACAAAGTCGGCTTTGTTTTCAATCGCGGTGTCGTACAGTTTTTGAAACATAGCGGGATCGATATAGTCGTCGGTTTCGACAACACCTAAGTATTCGCCCTTTGCGCTGTCAATGCCCAGATTTACCTGGAAGCCATAGCTTCTACGTTTGGAGCGTATTATCCGGATGCGACTGTCTTTTGAGGCATATTCTTGTAGGATTTCAAGAGTACCGTCTGTTGAGCCTGCATCCACGCATAAGATCTCTATGTCCTGCAAGGTCTGGTTTACTACGCTGTCCATGCACTCTCTTATATATTGGGCGACATTGAGGGACGGCATAATAATAGATACTTTAGGCATATTATAAAAACCAGCTTTCTCTCTTTTTCTATGTGTTAACTGCTTTTATTAACGTTTTAAAGATATCATCAAGAATCAATATATTTTTGAATCCAAGTTCATATGCGGTTTCAAACATTTCCTGCTGTGCTAGGCCTTCGACGGCGATAATAACAAGAGAGCTGTCCGATAAATGGACCCAATTCCTAATACAGTGGCAGGGTATGTTATCTATCATGCTCTCGTAATCTGCGGAAACGGCGAACGCTATTTTCTCATCATTCGTTCCCAGGCTACGGAGAAATGCCAGTAAATGTTTACCGTATGTACCGGCGCCGTAGATGATTATGTTGTCATACTTTGACAACTCATCAGTTATCGCTCTGCCGTAAAGCTTTATATTTAATATGCCGGTCTCAGGTATTGTGGTTTTCCAAAAGAACTGCTCTTTTTTGAATATGATATCGACAAGAATACTCCAGTAGTGCGGCTTAAAACTATTTTTATTTAAATAACCGGAATTCCAGTCATTGAGCAGTTCATAATTCATTATTTCGAGAAAATCTCGCCTGTGTTCAAGAGGTAAACGCCGGTAATTCCATAAATAAGTTTGAAACCGGAAAGAAGCGAGCAGCTCATATATTCCTTTTTGCCCGGGAAAGCGTTTTTCAACAAAATTCTGAGCTTCTTTTACTTCATCGCATACGCAGTATACCTTTTCTTTTGAATGAACCGACGAGTTGGGGTTGTCGTTCCGGTAGTGATAGAAAGCTTTATCTGACAAATACGCGCGCTTTGCACAAATAGCTACCTTAAACGCAAATGCCGAATCCTGATATGAGGCTCCCGGGGTTTCGTTGAAATAAATCTCATCGGATATCAAGAAATCTCTTCTATAAATTGCTGCCCAAATGCATTTCAATTTCGTCATATCCCATATTTCATTTCCGGAAAGCAAAGTATTTACTTTAATATTTTCCATATAATTGTGCAAATAATCTTTTTTTTCTATATGGTCATAATAATAGGACCGGACAAAATCCGCATTATTCTCTTCTGCTATTTGAAAAAGCTGCTCGTACATGTCGGTGTCGACAAAATCGTCCGCCTCTAATATGGCGATATAATTCCCTTTTGCCGTTTTCAGTCCCATGTTGACCTGATAGCCGTAGCTTTTTCTTTTTGAATGCAATAATTTAATTCGGTTATCCTTTTTTGCAAAATCTTCAAGTATTTCAAACGTACCGTCCGTAGAACCGGCGTCGACACATATTATTTCTATTTCACTAAGCGTTTGGGCAACCGCGCTTTCCAGGCATTGCGGTATGTATGGCGCTGTATTTAAAGAAGGTATAATTATGGATACTTTGGGAGCCAATTAATCACCTCATTATGACTATTTAAAAATAAAGCGTCAAATTGATTCAATGACAGGGTTGTGCCAAATAATATTCTCATCAGGTATATTTTTCTCCAGTAAATACGTTCGGATGCTTTGAGCGGTGTTTTTCTCCAATATTGCAATCACCGCTACGTCAAACATATCTTTTGTTATTTCCTCAGGATTCTCTACCGGCAATCCGTGAGCCGAAATAGCCTCCCAATTGCGATCGACCCATATTATTTTTGAGCAGAAATATGTTGTAATAAGCTGTCTATAATATGAAATACCAACTATTCCCGCTCCGTAAAGTAACAAACGGCATCCTTTATTTATTGCCTGAAAAGGAAACAAGTAGCCATAGCTGCAACGATGTCCATAAGTACCAAATAAATATTTCGTACTGGTGTAAACTGCGCGATTTATAAAATGCTTAAGCTCGTTTAAAAGTAATTCATGATTGTCAGCCGATAAAAACCCGTTTTTAAGCGTATGATAGACCAGATTTAGATTTATAAAATAATCTTCATGGATTTTGTATGTCATTGAGGTATCGTGGCTTTTACGATAATGGTAGTATGCTTCATCGATAATTGTCACTGTTTTTGCATGGGCAATGCATAGAAAGGTACATACCTCATCTTCGCTGATTTTTATCCTGTCGTCAACCGCATTTATTTGCCGTTCCAATAAACTACGTCTGAAAAGCTTGACGCATAACGAACCGATGATGCCGGTTGAGCCGTTTTCAATCCGCATCATTTTTCTATAAACTTTTTCGATTAAATCATTGTCACGGTATGTACCCGCGGGAATGGCGGATTTTAATAAATATGAATAATTCTTATTTTCTAAAAAAAAACCCCTATTTATAGTTATATCGGCATCTGTTTTTATAGCAGCCTTATACATGTTTTCCAGCATATTCTGATCAACCCAGTCATCGCTGTCGATAAAACATATAAATGCTGCTTGAGCCGCGCTAAGTCCGGTTTTTCTTGTGTTAACAAGTCCGCCGTTGCTTTTATGTATGACATGAAAGCGGCTGTCTTTGGCCGCATATTCATCCAATATCATACCGCTCTTATCGGTAGAACCGTCATCGATACATATGATTTCAATTTCCTTTAGCGTTTGATTAATTACGCTGTCTAAACATTTGCGGAGCCATGGTTCCGTATTGTAAACTGGAATGATAACTGATATTTTGGGATCCATTGTAGCTTCTCCTAGTTTGAATTGTTCCATGCAATCGGGATAAGCTCCTGATTACAAGCTATTATAGTCTTTGAGTTCAAAGAAACGGAGCTATTATGTTTTGATTATATGTATGCTTAGAATTATAACAGAAAGCCTATATAGCCTATATAATAAAAGTCAAGTCCAAATTAGTGTGTAAATTACCTCGGTCATCAAACGGTAGCTAATGAGACAATAGCCTAAGCGTTTATGCCGCGAAAGCTGTTGACGA
>JGI24712J26585_10003075_pt1 | contig 13330 bp, 10 predicted proteins | sample BioPla3DNA2_FD_26585 | JGI IMG/M metagenome (IMG submission 26585) | reverse complement strand
ACCGCGCAGCCGCTCTCGTCTGTATGTACCATTGTATCCCCGTCGATAATTATTTCCCCTGAATCTATTGTTTCAAACTGGTTTATGCACCTGAGCAGGGTGGACTTTCCCGAGCCGGAGGGACCTATGATTGCCACCACCTCGCCGGCGCCTACCGAGAAGGATATATCATTGAGGACATTGTTATCACCAAAAGCCTTGAGTATATTTTTAACTTCCAGAATAGCCATGTTGTTTTCCTTATCCCCTTGAATCACACGATTTTATAATAGCTCAGCTTGCGTTCGGCATATAAAAATCCCTGTCCCACAAAGAAATTCATGACCAGATAGAATATGCCCGCAATAACAAAGGGAATTACCGACACCGCGCTTGAGGCGGCAGTTTCCGCAATGTGAAACAGCTCCGCGACCGCGATAATCCGGGCCAAAGCCGTGTCCTTGACAAGGGTCATAAACTCATTTCCCATGGGAGGAGTTATTTTCTTGATAACCTGAGGCAGTATTATTTTAAAGAATTTCTGACTGCGTGTAAACCCCAGGGCAGCGGCAGCCTCATGCTGACCGGTTGCAACGCTTTCAATTCCGCCCCGGTATATTTCGGCAAAATAGGCCGCGTAATTGAGACCAAATGCAATTATGGCCATGGTAAAGCGGTCGGCTCCCCTTATTCCGAAAATATAGTAAGGCCCGTAGAAGAAGAAAAGAAGCTGGAGCATCAGGGGAGTTCCGCGCATGATGAGCAGATAGAGCTGGACGGGCCAGCGAATCATCTTGATTTTAGACATTCTGCCCGCGGCCAGAACAAGGCCCAGAGGCAGGGATATCACCAGCGTGAGAAAAAATATTTCAAGAGAGACGACCATGCCGTCCACCATGGAGGATAGAAGCAGCGGCAGATTAATTCTATTCATATGGGTCACCCGTAATTATAAGCAAAATAGTTAAAGCCGTCCGGCTTAGAAAAAGGGGCACTGCTTTAAGCGCCCCTTTTCTGTTTTAAGCTTGTCCTATGAGAGTGTAAATACGTCTGTTCCAAACCATTTGTTTGAAATTTCTATCAGGGTACCGTTGGCATAAAGCTCCTTGAGGGTTTCGTTCATAATATTTGTCAGGGCCACATCCTCCTTGCGGAAGCCTATGGCATATTCCTCAGTGGCAAGAGCCTCGTCCAAAATGCGGTATTTTTCCGCCCCGTTTATGGTTATGTAGAACTCAGCCAGTATGCTGTCCAGAAGGGCCGCATCGGAGCTGCCCTGCTCGATTTCCATCATGACCTTCATATTGTCGTCCAGGGCGTTTACCGCGGAAAGGCTTGCCTTAAAGTCCGATGCGCTGTTCAGGGCATCTTCCGCCGAGGAACCGGACTGGAGAACCAAGCTGTGACCTGCCAGATCATCGAGTGTATAAAACTCAGAATCGGCCATGACAACGATTACCTGTTCATTATTCATATAGGGAACAGACAGGGACATGGCTTCGGCTCTCTCGGCTGTAACGGTCATACCGTTCCAAATGCAGTCGATATTTCCGGAATTGAGCTCAAGAATGTTTGCGTTCCAGTCGATTGGCTGGAGAATCAGCTCCCAGCCCAGCTTGTCGCAGACAGCCTGGGCAACGTCAATGTCAAAGCCTACAATGTTTCCGTCTTCATCCGTATAGCCCATGGGAGGGAAGGAAGCATCCAGTCCCAGAATGAGCTTATCCCTGTCCGCCGAGGTGTCCGCGGGAGTCTCATCGTCCGGAATGGTGGCGGAGGATTCTCCGTCGGCCTGTGGGCTGGCTGTGGGTGCGGGTGTTTCGGCAGTCTTGCCACCGCAGCCAACAAAAGTCAGGCAAAGCATGGCTATTAAAAGTGTAATGATAATACGTTTCATTTTCATATTTACCTCCTATAGTATTAGATAATTTAGCATAGTTTGACTGATATTTAAAGGGCAAAAACAATAAATCATTTATAAAAATGCGCAAAATCCGCAGGGCTACAGGATTTTATTGAGAAAACTCTTCAGCCTGTCGCTTTTTGGGGCTGTGAAAATATCCTCCGGGGAGCCTTCTTCCACTATGCATCCCTCGTCCATAAAGACAACTCTTGTGGCCACCTCACGGGCAAAGCCCATCTCATGGGATACCACCACCATTGTCATTCCGCTATCGGCCAGGCTTTTCATGACCTCCAGCACCTCGCCCACCATCTCCGGGTCAAGGGCGCTGGTCGGCTCGTCAAAAAGCATGACATTGGGATCCATACACAGGGCGCGGACAATGGCTATCCTCTGCTTTTGGCCGCCTGACAGCTGGGAGGGGTAGGCATCGGCCCTGTCCCTGAGTCCTACACGCTCCAGCAGGCTCATGGCCTTGTCCTCGGCCTCTGCTTTGGATTTGTTGAGGAGCTTCATGGGAGCCAGCGTCATATTCTTCAGCACGGTCATATGGGGGAAGAGGTTAAACTGCTGGAAGACCATGCCCATTTTCCGGCGATGTTCGTTTATATCCACCCGTGGGTCCGTGATATCCGTGCCCTCAAAAAGGATCGTTCCGGAGGTTGGAGTCTCCAGCAGGTTCAGGCAGCGCAGGAAGGTGGACTTTCCGGAGCCGGAGGGACCTATTACCACCATCACATCTGCCTTCTTTATATGAACGTTTACGCCGTTGAGCGCTTTTTGCCTGCCGAATTCCTTTTTTAGATCTTTAACTTCAATGAGGACGTCAGTGGTCACTGCTTCTCAGCCTCCTTTCCAGCTTATTGACAAGGTAGGTGAAAAACATAACCAGGGCAAGATATATCAGAGCCACGGCTATCAGGGGCATGAACGCGTCATATGTGCGGCTCCTGATTATATCGCCGGCTTTCGTCAGGTCAACCAGGGCGATATAGCCGCTCACCGCCGTTTCCTTCAGGAGTACGATAAACTCATTTCCCAGGGCGGGGAGAATGTTTTTTAAGGCCTGGGGCGTTATTATGTAGTACATGGTCTGAATATAGCTGAGGCCCAGGCTGCGCCCCGCTTCAAACTGACCCTTGTCTATGGACATTATTCCCGAGCGGATAATCTCCGCCACATAAGCTCCGGAATTGAACCCGAAGGCTATTATCGCCGTCAGAGTCTTATCAATATTCACGCTGGCGAAGATTACAAAGTATATGATAAGAATCTGAACCACAACGGGAGTTCCGCGTATGATTGTCAAATACAGCTTGCAGATAAAGTTTATCAGCTTTAATAAAACATAGCCGAGTTTTTTTCTAAAGGGCTGGCCTTTTTTCGGCTTGTCCATCTTGTCGAAGCTGGTGCGTATTATCGCCACGACAAATCCGATTATAAGCCCGATAAGGAGAGCGAAAAAGGTTATTATGAGCGTAACCTTAAGGCCGCTGAGCAGATATTTCCACCTGTCGTCGATTATAAAGTTGCTTCTGAACCTTTCCATAAAGCTTGCCAGGACGGGGCCTGGGCTGTTTAATAAAAAATCTATGAAGTACAATGAACTCACCTGCATTTTCAAGAAGCAGGGCGGGCCGATAAAGCCCGCCCTGCGGTACTTATGAGGATGGTGATTAATCTGCCTTTACGATAATAACCTGAGTAGCTGTTGTATACGGATCGGTAAAGTCGATGTTCTTGAGCCTGTCTTCCGTGACGGTCATACCGGCAACGCCGATATCTGCCTTACCGGACTGGACCGCGCCTATAATAGCGTCAAACTCCATGTCCTCAATCACCAGCTCCATGCCCAGAATGTCGGCAATAGCCTGGGCCAAATCGGCATCAATGCCCACAATTTTATCGCCTTCCTTATACTCATAGGGCTCAAAAGCGGCGTTTGTGGCCATAATCAGAGTTCCGTTTGAGCGGTCAACATTATCGGGGGAAACATAGGGGCTGGTGCCCTTTGTCTCATCGCCTATGTAGTTTTTAATAATCTGATCAATGGTACCGTTTTCTTTCAAGGTGGCAAGGGCACTGTTGATAGCTGCAGTGAGCTCAGGATTGTCCTTGGATACGCATATTGCATATTCTTCAATCTCAAAGGGCTCCTCAAGAATCTTCAGATCGGGATTTTTCTCCAAAAAGGCCTTGGCCGGCTCGATATCTATGATAACGCAGTCGACCTTACCCTGCTTGAGTGCCTGCACCGCGTCATGGCCCTTGTTATAACGTTCTATTGTGGCGTTCTCCACATCGCTTGCGTAGATATCGCCGGTGGTACCCAATTGCACGCCTATGGTTTTGCCCGCCAGGTCATCTACGGAAGTGATTTTTCCTTTACTCTCATCTTTTTTTGCACAAGAAGCAAATACCAGAATAAGAGACAGTATCAATACTGCCGATAATATTTTCTTGAGCATTGTCTTTTCCTCCATAATAGAATATAGATCAATCAATATCCACTGAACTATAGCACAATTAGAATAGATATTCAATAATTAAATAAAAATTGAATAAATAATCTGAGGCGCATAGTATTTGTGGGGAAATACTATGCGCCTTTCGGGGGGAAGCCTTGACACCTCGAACCTCAGCGGAGAAGCATTTGCCTTGCAAAGAATGTGTCTTCAAGAGGGGAAAGTCCCCCCTTGATTATCCCCAGCTCTCCGAGGGGATTTTGTTATTTTATTTTCCTGCGTACCACGGGCAGGGACATGCCTTGTCATGCCCGTAAGCTGCAACTGCCGATTGTTATTTGAAGACAGATGACAGGAGCTTTCATGTTTTCAGACTCACAGTTCATGTATCCTTCGTCTGCTGGATACTGCCTGTTCAAAACTGCCTTCTCAAAAGCTCACTGCTCATTCGTTATCTCCCTTATCTTCTTCTCATAATCCAAACATATCTCCTGGGCGGTTTCCTTTGTGGCGCTCTCAGCGCTGATGCTGATTGTGCCCTCGCCCCCAGGCATGATATGGGCCTGGCCCCTGTCGGTCATTATCTTTAATCCGGATATAAACTCCGCGGAAAACTCGCTGCTCATCCTGGTCAGCTCCCTCAAAAGACGCCCCCTGTCACAGGAAATCCTGAGTTCTCTTTTGGCGGTAAAGAAACTGGGGATTTGCGACATGAGGGCCGCGAAGCTGTTTTCATACCATTGTAGTGCCGAAACAAGCCTGACGGAAAGAAAAACGCCGTTAATCGAAAAGGGGTGTGTTTTCAGCATTTCCTCTGCCTCGGCTCTGTCCCGGTCGAGACGAAGAACCTTGCCGCCCAGCTGGGAGGCCAGCAGCTCCGCTGCCGCCGGCGCCGTATAGGGAAGCACTGCTTTACCGTCCCCGTGCTCAAACTGGACAAGAGCCAGTGCGGTTAGAAGCTTGTCATGCTCCCAAATCTGTCCCTCCTCGTCACTCAAATTCAGGGAGAAGCCGTCCGGTGTAATACTGAGCATAGCAGTGCTCAGAGAAGGCTCCGTCAGGATAAACCCGGCGGACTCCAGGGCGGCGCGCACAAGCCTTGCGGCCTGGCTTCTTCCCGTCACCGAGATACCAGCCTTGTGTTCTGATTTCTGGGAAAAGGCGCAATCTGCCGCAGCCGCGCAATGGGCCAGCGGCGTACCCGTTATCGAGGAAAGGGAGCCTGCGCCATCGGCATCGGCCAGCGAGACATCCGTGAAAGATATGCCCTCCAGCCTTCTTTCAATATCACGTCCTATGGGCAGCCCTTTATTATTGAAAAACCAAAGCTTGATTTTTCTGCCCCTCTGCTCGGCGAAGAGAGTTATATCCAGTTTGTAGAGCAAAGAGGCCAGTGAGGCTGTGGCGGGAACGGTCGCGTCTAGATGAAAGACCTGTCCGCCGGAGGAGGCTGCCCCGCAGCCGAAGCATTCGGCGAATATCCGCGCGAATTCGCCGCCGCTGTGGGCGATACCCGCGGATTTGACGCCCGCGGCCATGCCCATTGAGAGACATATTTCAGGTGTAACTTCAAGGCCCAGCTGGCCTGATATCACACCCTTGACCTCAAACATGGGGCCTTGTCGCCCCATTCCCGTTATCAGGCTTGTTTTCAGCTTCGTCCCGGCCGGTATATTCTTATTTGGCCAGATTCGCACTCCCTCGCTGACCAGGCTCCCGGATCCGATGGCAACGCCCTCGCCCACAACGCTTCCTTCAGACAGCACCGTGTCGCTGCCAATTTTGGCGTTTCTGCACACAATGCTTCCCGTCGCGCGGATACGATCCTCCAGCAGGGCGCCGTCAATGACGCTGTTATTTATTCTGCAATCCTGTCCTATTGTACTGCCGTCTGAAATCACGGCCAGTGGACCTATTACTGTGCCCTTTCCGATTTCAACCCTGTCGCCGATATAGCAGGGAGGGATGAAGGTGGCGTCATTTTCGAGGGCGGTTTTGGTCCATATGTTTTTAGAGGCTTCGGGAGCGTCGATTTGGATTTGAAGATTGCCTGAGAGGGCATCAAAATTCGCTTCCAGATAGGACGAGCAGTTCCCCACGTCACACCAGTAGCCCTCGAATGGAATTCCGTAAATTCGCCGGTTCTGCGAGAGCAATATTGGAAATAAATCCCGGGCGAAGTCATAGGGGGTGTTTTCTGGTATTTCCGCCAAAAGACCGCCGGAAATAATATAGATACCTGTGTTCACAAAATCCGTATAGACTCTGTCCCGAGAAGGCTTTTCAATGAATCTTTCCACCCTGCCGTCAGAGTCTGTCATAACCAGCCCGTATTCCAACGGCTTTTCGCTGCGATACAGGGCAATTGTGACCTCCGCATTTTTGTCATAATGGGCTTTTATCAGCTTTTTAAGGTCCAGGTGGCAGGCGGCGTCACCGCTGATGATAAGAAAATCATCCGTTCCTATAAAGTCTTCACAGGCCTTAACCCCTCCCGCCGTGCCCAAGGGCGTTTTTTCTATGTGCCATGTCAGGTTGACGCCCCAGGATCTTCCGTCACCAAAATAATCGGTTACCGAGGTGGGCAGATATCTGAGTGTCAGGCAGATATCCGTCAATCCGTTTTCCTTTAAAAGCCTTATGATGTGCTCCATAAGAGGCTTGTTTACAAGAGTTGTCATGGGCTTTGGAATGCCCAGACTTATCGGGTGCAGGCGTGTTCCGGCGCCGCCTGCGAGAATAATCGCTTTCATTTTTTATATACATTCCTTTCGGAGTACTTGTATTAACTTACCCCAAAAGGCGAATTACATTCGGACAACTGGCATAGTTTACCCGGAGCGGGCATGTGCCCGCATACACTATGTTAAAAACATACAAAAAACACTGCACTAAGTGATAAATATATACAAAGTTATCAAAACAAGCCGAAAACAATGTAAAATCATGCTATAATATGGCACATACGGAATGGGTGGAACCTTTTTTATGGCAAAAACAACCGAAAAAAGCTTTAACAGGGAGTTTTATCGGACAGCTGATGTGAGATAATTGAGTCGGCGGTGGGGAAAACCGATGAAAAACGCCACATACTACATAAGGAGTGCGTATTATGAAAAATCTGTCTGAATTCACCAATCTATATTCTTTACAAAAAACCCTTCGATTTGAACTGATACCTGTAGGAAAAACGCAAAAACATATTGAATACAACGGCATTATTGACTGTGATACGAAACGCGCAGAGAGTTATAAAAAAATGAAAAAAACGATTGATAAATATCATAAAGATTTCATCGAAAGCTCTTTGAGAAAAGCATCATTGTCCGGACTTGATGAGTTTTATGTGCTATATACTTCCAATACGGAAGAAAAGAAAACCGATGCATATAAAAAGCGGTTTTCGGCTGCGAAACAGTCGCTAAGAAAAGAAATAGTAAAGCGTTTTAAGGATGGACCCAAAAAGGATATATTTAAAAACCTAGACAAAAAAAAGCTTATACAGGATGAGCTTGAAAAATGGCTACAGGAAAAGGATAATGAGCTCTATTTTAATTCTGATTTTAAAAGCTTTACTACATATTTTACAGGTTACAATACAAATAGAATGAACATGTATTCAGATGAGGAAAAATCAACGGCTATCGCATATCGTCTTATTAACGAAAACCTGCCGAAGTTTATTGATAATATGCTCATATTTGAGGAAATAAAGAATACAACTATATATAACAAGTTTCCGCAGATATATGAAGAAATCAAAGAGTATCTGTATGTTACCAGAATTGAAGAGATATTTGAGCTTGAATACTTCAATAATACCCTTACTCAGACAATGATTGAAAATTATAACGCCATTCTAGGCGGTGTCAAAATTGGAAACCGGAAGATAAAAGGGCTTAACGAGTACATAAATGAATACAACCAAAAAAGCAAAGATAAGAGAATACCAAATCTAAAAATGCTCTACAAGCAAATACTTTCTGAAAGAGAAACCTTCTCATATCTTCCGGAGGAATTTGAATCAACCCAAGAAATGTTGGATGCTATTGCCAAGTTCTACGAAAACCAGCTTTGCTCCTACTCAGATGAGTATTCCGGTGAAGAAATCAATATCGTAGATAGCCTGAAATCAATCGTATCTTCGTTGCGAGAGCATAAATTGAATAAGGTATATATTCGTAATGATTCTTCTGTTGATACAATTTCAAACAGGCTTTTCGGAGATTTCTCAGTCATTAAGGCATCTCTTGAGTATTATTATGAAAATGTTGTCGCTCCTGGTTTTCAGGAAAGCTATAAAAAAGCCAGTGATAAAAAGCGCAAACAGTTGGAGAAACAAAAAAAGGATTATATATCCGGACCTGCATATTTTCCGATTGGGCTCATACAGGATGCTCTTGGCTGCTACGTTGAGCAGCTTGATAAAAATGAATATGCAAATATACATGCAAAATACTCTGATAGCTGTGTAGCAGATTATTTTTCCGCATTTGAGGCAAAGGATGGGGTTAACCTTATAAATGAGCTTAACCAAAAATATAAAAAAGCCCAGGATTTATTCAATATTTCATTTCCGGATGGATATAATCTGTTAGATTATGAAAAAGGGATTCTGAAAGCTTTCCTTGACAGCATTTTGTCGCTTCTTCATTTTGTTAAGCCCCTATATCTTACTCCTGATTCAGAACTTTCGAAGGATGAATTATTCTACAGCGCATTTTCGCCTCTTTTCGAGCAGCTTCAAAAAATAACAGAGATTTACGATAAGACACGTAATTATTTAACAAAAAAGCCTTATAGCACCGAAAAAGTTAAGCTGAATTTTTCAAACCCTACACTGCTTGAGGGCTGGGATGTCAATAAAGAGCCGGATTATGGCGCTGTACTTTTTGAACGGGACGGCTTGTATTATCTCGGAATTCTGAACGACAGAAATCTGTTTAAAAATATTGAAAGCAGGTTTGATCTTCACTCGAGCGAAAAAGGCTCATATCGGAAGATCGTTTACAAACAAATACCAGATGCAGCGAAATATATATCAAGCAAGCAAATTCTCCCGCAAAATCCACCTCAGAAAATTATAAATATATTAGAAAAAAAGAAAACAAATGCACAATCCCTCAAAAGGGAGGAAATACATAGCTTTATTGATTATTGCAAAAATGACTTCCTTAAGAACTATTCTTGCTTGAAAGATGCCAACGGTAAAGATTATTTTGATTTCAATCTAAAGCCTGCAGATGAATATGAAACATTAAAGCACTTCTTTGATGATGTTAAAAAGCAAGCATACTCCATATCCTTCCTGGGCATTACTGAAAAATTTATAAATGAAGCTGTAGAGGAAGGAAAACTATACCTGTTTAAAATCTGGAACAAGGATTTTTCATCATTTAGCAAAGGCAAACCGAATTTACACACAATGTATTGGAGAGCTTTGTTTGCCGATGAAAACCTGAAAAATGTATCATACAAATTAAACGGAAATGCGGAATTATTTCATCGCAAGGCATCCATATCAAAAGATAACATGGTTATTCACAAGGCAAATCAACCGATTGCCTGCAAAAATCCTAATTTAAAACAGAAAACAAGTGTATTTGAATATGACATAATAAAAGACAGGCGATACACTTGTGATAAATATCAATTTCACGTGCCCATTACACTCAACTTTAAAGCAAATGGGCAGACAAATATCAACGAAAGAGTTTTAAAATATCTGAAAAACAATCAGGACATAAATGTAATTGGCATTGATCGTGGAGAAAGGCATCTTCTTTACATATCCCTTTTAAACCGTGAAGGGAATGTTATTATGGACGAGGACGGGAATCCACTTCAGTACTCATTAAACGATATAGTAGGAGTTTACAGGGACAACAGCGGTGCTCTGGTTTCCATCAAAACGCCATACCGTGAGCTTCTGGACAAAAGGGAAATCAAGAGGAAAGACGCCAGGAAGAACTGGGAAACCATTGAAAGAATTAAGGATTTGAAAGAGGGTTACATGAGTCAGGTAATTCACCATATCGCTAAGCTAATGGTGAAATACAATGCAATAATTGTAATGGAGGATCTGAACAGCGGGTTTAAGAACAGCCGGGTAAAAATCGAAAAACAAGTATACCAGAAATTCGAAAAGCTGCTTATAAACAAGCTTAACTACATGATTTTCAAAGATTTGCCTGAGAAAGAGCCGGGAGGTTTGTATAAAGCTTTTCAAATGACCAATAAGTTTGAAAGCTTTAAAAGGATGACTAGACAAAACGGCTTTGTTTTCTATGTTCCTCCATGGAACACAAGTAGAATTGATCCAGTTACAGGATTTGTTGATTTGCTGAAACCTAAATATACCAATATCCCCGATGCACGTAGTTTTTTCAGTAAATTTGACAGTATCAGTTTCAACAGTCAAAGCGATTATTTTGAGTTTGAGTTCGATTATTCTCAATTCACCGAAAAAGCAAATGGCACCAGAACTAGATGGACAGTCTGCACATATGGAAACGAAAGATATACCTATAACAGATCTCTCAACGGCGGACTCGGGGGATATGAGAAATGGAATGTAACCGAAAAACTTAAAAGCCTTTTTGATAATGTATCCATATACTATAACTCGGAAGAAAACCTCATACCCCAAATAATAAGTCAGGAAAACTCAGCCTTTTTCCTGGAACTAATTAAAAACCTAAAAATTACACTTGCCTTGAGATACAGCGATGGTAATGATAGGGATTTCATTTTATCGCCGGTTTCCAATGAAGGACGATTTTTTTACAGTGAGGAATGCGAAAAAACACTACCACAGGATGGGGACGCGAATGGAGCATTCCATATAGCGAGAAAAGGATTATGTCTACTCAAAAAAATAGACCTTATGGAAGACCTGAAAAAACCTGATCTTAAAATATCAAACAAGGAATGGTTGAGCTTTGTTCAAACAAGGCTTGTGTAGTAATGGAAAATCCTATTTTACTTACATGGCTTAATGACTTTATTTTCTGTCCTGCATCTATCTATTTTCACAATCTTTATGGGGACTCTGACAGGATTTCTTTTCAAGAAAGGAGCCAGATAAATGGAACTGCTGCCCATAGCGCGATAGATACAGGAAATTATTCGACTAGAAAAAACATTATTTGCTCAATGATGGTGTATAGCCAGAAATATGGATTACTCGGCAAAATTGATATTTTTGATACATCAAACGGGAAACTAGTAGAAAGAAAAAAGCATATTCAAACTATATATGATGGCTATGTGTTTCAGCTATATGGGCAGTGCGTAGCAATGCGTGAAATGGGGTATGATGTTAAATCACTTGCAATCTACAGTTTGGATGACAATAAATCATATCCGGTGCTATTGCCGGAAAACGACCCAGATATGTTTGAGAAGTTTAAAAATCTTATAACCGATATTAAAAAGTTTAATCTCATTGGTTTCAAGCAAACTAATGATAAAAAGTGCCGCCGCTGCATATATGAGCCTCTTTGTGACTCGTCATTGTTATAGCAACTATAGAAATATGGAGGTGTGTATGCTATCATCCTCAGATTTTAATAAAAAACAAATAGTGTTTGTATTTTTAAACCGGGGAGAAAAACTCTGTTTTTCAAATGATAATTTTGTTATAAAAACTTCAGATGGAAAGATAAAGTTTCAATGTACTTGTTATAGGCTGTTTATTGTGTTTGCAATTGGACACGGGAGTATTACCAGCGGACTAATCCAAAAAGCAAAAAAGCATCGTTTTTCAATAGTAATGGTAACGCAGTCTCTCCGTCCATATCAAATAATAAATGCTATGATGGAAGGTAATACTCTTTTGAGAAAAGCACAATATAGCTATGATTCTATTGACTTGGCAAAACATATAACATGTAATAAAATAACAAACCAGCGGGGGCTTTTGTCTGGTATAAGAAATAAGAATCAAAAGCAAGTTGAAGCTATTGATATGCTAGATACATATATTTCTAAGATCCCGATGTGTTCCAATTTACATGAGCTCATGGGGTATGAAGGATCGGCGTCAAGAGTCTATTTTGCAAGCTTTTTTGACAATGTTGTCTGGAAAGGCCGAGCACCTCGCACAAAATGCGACATGATAAATACTCTATTGGACATTGGCTATAGCATTTTGTTTTCTTTTATTGAAATTTTGCTAGGTTGCTATGGATTTGATACTTACTGTGGAGTTATGCACCGAAACTTCTATATGAGAAAGTCTCTTGTTTGCGACATTATTGAACCTTTCAGAGTCCTTATTGATGCACAGATAAAAAAATCGATAAATCTTAAGCAGTTCAAAGAAGAAGATTTTTTAAAAAAGGATAACAGGTTTCTTTTGAAATGGGTTAAGAACCCTGATTATGTGTCAATACTGGCAAAGCCGATTGTCGACAACAAGATGCATATCCATGCATATATTCAGCAGTATTATCGTTCTTTTATGAAGCGCAAACCGATGGATGAATATCCGTTTTTCAAGTATTAGATTAGGAGGGGAGATTTGGTTATTATAAGCTATGATATTTCAAACGATAAAAAACGTAGAAGATTTGCAAGGTACCTTTCGAAATTTGGGCATAGACTGCAATATTCGGTTTTCGAAATTGAAAACAGTGAAAGAATACTTAATAATATAATAGCAGACTTAAACAACAAATATATGAAGGTTTTTGAACAGACCGACAGTGTTTATGTATTCCGACTGAACCCTTCTTGTGAGATTATCAGATATGGTTATGCCAAAAACGAGGAATCAAATATGCTTATTGTGAAATAGAATTGCAAACCTCGGTGTTAATGGAGAGAATTGATGTTAAAACACTGTTATTTTATAAAAAGTTCGCTGAATTTTTGTGGTATTTTTACAGAATGCAATCACTTGGTATGTGCATAATGACAATGTAAGCCCTTACAGTTAACGAAGAATTTCTACTATTGTAGATNNANNTCCTATGCTTAC
>JGI24712J26585_10003072_pt1 | contig 13338 bp, 5 predicted proteins | sample BioPla3DNA2_FD_26585 | JGI IMG/M metagenome (IMG submission 26585) | reverse complement strand
TAAGAGTTGTTCAAAGCATGCCTCAGTGGAAGCCTGGAAAACAAAGTGGCAGGGCTGTACATGTTAGTTTCAACCTACCCGTTAGATTTGTTCTACAATAATTATTTTTTCATTTTAAAATTTAAGTTTTTAAGTTGAAGCTCCGAATTTATTATATTCGGGGCTTTTTTATCAGATTAATAATCATAAATGGGACAATGTTACAAAAACTGGATTTTTAAAACAGATGACAAAAACAATATTTTCCACATCAAAAAAAATCGAAAGAGCTGTATTGGTTGGACTTATTACCAATGAACAAAGTGAAGAACGCGTTAAGGAATATCTCGATGAATTAGAATTTTTATCCTATACAGCAGGTGCAAAGACAGTTAAGCATTTTACCCAAAAATTAGACTCCCCCAACCCAAAAACATTTGTAGGAACGGGTAAACTTGATGAAATAAAAGAGTTTATATCCGAAAACGAAATTGATTTAATAATCTTTGATGACGAACTTTCTCCTTCACAACTTCGGAATATAGAAAAAATTGTTAATTGCCGCATTCTTGACAGAACAAACCTTATTCTCGATATTTTTGCACAGCGAGCACGTTCAGCACACGCAAAGGTTCAGGTTGAGTTAGCACAGTACGAGTATCTTTTGCCAAGGCTTACCCGCATGTGGACACACTTAGAACGCCAACAAGGAGGTATTGGACTTCGTGGTCCGGGTGAAACTGAAATAGAAACAGACAGGCGGATTATTAGGGACAAAATTTCTAGATGCAAGGAGCAACTAAAAAAAATTGACCGACAAATGGAAACCCAACGAAAAAATCGTGGAAACCTGGTTCGGGTTGCATTAGTTGGATACACAAACGTAGGCAAATCAACAATTATGAATCTGATAAGCAAATCGGAAATTTTTGCCGAAAATAAGTTGTTTGCCACTCTCGATACTACTGTTAGAAAAGTGGTTATCGAAAATCTTCCCTTTTTACTTACTGATACTGTCGGTTTTATCAGAAAACTTCCTGTACACTTGGTTGAATCGTTTAAATCAACACTTGATGAGGTGAGGGAAGCAGATATCCTTATTCATGTTGTTGATATTTCGCATCCAAACCATCAAGAACATATGTCAGTCGTTAAACAAACTTTAACTGATATAGGTGCAGGTGATAAAACTGAAATTGTAGTTTTTAACAAAGTTGATGCTTATTCATTTGTCCCGAAGGAAGAAGATGACCTTACTCCGATTGAAAAAAAGAACTACACTTTAGAGGATCTTAAGAAAATGTGGTTAGCGAAAATTAATAATAAGTGTGTTTTTATTTCGGCAACAGAGAAATATAATATCGAGGAGTTTAAAAGTGTACTTTACGACTGTGCAAAACAGATACATAAACAACGCTACCCATACGACGACTTCTTATATCAAACAAAATTTATGGATGACGAAAAAACCGACTAGCCTTTTGTCAAAAGCTTGACCAAAGACCTAATTTCATCAACTATAATATTTTCGCTTATTTGAATTTCCTTTTTATGGGTTGAAGTAATTATTCTTTTAAAACCCAGCCGTTTAGCCTCTTCAATTCTCTGTACGATAGATCTTATTGGTCGTATTTCACCTGAAAGTCCAATTTCTCCCGCAAAGCAGGTGTCTAAATCAATGACTAAATCTAGGTAGCTTGAAATAATTGCTGCAGCCAATGCCGTATCGGCAGCTGTGTCAGTTATTTTTATTCCTCCTGTTACATTCACGAAAACATCTCGAGTACTTAGTTTAATCCCCGCACGCTTCTCTAAAACAGCAAGCAACATATTTAGTCTTTTTGGGTCGTATCCAGTTGAAGAACGTTGCGGAGTGCCAAAACTTGCGGTGCTTACTAACGCTTGAACCTCAACAACCAATGGCCTAATCCCTTCATAAACAAGGGCTAAGGCAACTCCAGGAAGTGGTTCTGTATGAAAATCAACCAATATTTCTGATGGATTTGGTATCTCTTTAAGTCCCGTTTGCTGCATCTCAAAAATCCCAATTTCAGAGGTGTTACCAAATCTGTTTTTTGAAGTTCTAAGAATTCTAAGTCCGCTACTTTGATCACCCTCGAATTGTAAAACTGTATCAACCAGATGTTCAAGGACTTTTGGACCAGCAATATTGCCTATTTTAGTAATATGACCGACAAGTATTAACGGAAAGTTGAGAAATTTTGCGGAGTTAATTAGCTGATATGCCGATTCCCTGATTTGACTTATTGTACCTGGGATTGATTCAAGATTGCGACTTTGGATTGCTTGAATTGAGTCAACAATAACAATATCGGGTTTAATATCTTGAAACAATTGACACAGGTCCTCAACAACAAGTTGGGTGGTTATTAATATGTTTTCGTGTGCTACTCCGAGCCTGTCGGCACGATCTTTTATTTGGGCTTCGCTCTCTTCACCTGCTACATACAGTGTTTTCCACTGTTTATTTTTTAAAGCTAATTGTAATAAAAGAGTTGATTTACCTATACCAGGTTCGCCACCTATTAAAACTACGGAACCAGGCATAAATCCTCCTCCCAACACACGATCAAATTCACCTATTTTGGTTAATTGACGTGCATGCTTTTCCTGTTTTACCATATTGAGCTTGGTTGGCTCTTTTATAGAAGCTTGCGATTTTTTTGATAAAGAGCCTCTTCGTTGTTCAACTACTTGCTCCTCAATGGTATTCCATGAATCACACTGAGTACACTTTCCCATCCATTTTGGAAAAGTAGCAGAACAGTTTTGACAGACATATAAAGTCTTAACTTTGGACACAACTGTTTTAGTCCTTCAAAAATTCAAGTTGAGCAAAAACATCCCCTCCATCACTCCACTCAGCTTTATCATTATATCCTTCTACTCTAACAAGGCGTAAAACATCTCGTGAAATGACTTCAATAACGTAATTTCCACGATAATCTACCTGATTTACTTCAAAGCGAATGGTGTCAGATATTTGTAATCTTAGCTTAAATTTTTTTCTAAATATTGAGTAATCTCCATCAACAGAACTTAAAAGACTATCTTTTTGATTGTAAATTCGAGCTTTAACAGTTTTATCATCATAAAAGGTCCATCTGGCTATTTTTGTTGTGGAGTCGGGTACTCTAAAATCCATTTGTTTCCAAGTTCCGATAATATTATTCTCTTTATTTTTTTTACATCCGACTACAGCTATAATTGCTATACCTATGATTAAGAAAATTGTTTTTTGTCTCATTGCAGTTTAAATTTTACGATTGCAATATATGGTTTTTTTAGGAGATCTAAAAAAAACTATATAAATACTTGTACTTTTTAATGTTCTGTTTTAGTTTCGTATTCTGCTTGTTTGGTACTAAGTATTTCGATTATTTCGTCATACATCTTATCAAATTCGTCTAAGTTGTCACAATAATAACGCAAAGATACATCAAATCTCTCTTTTGAAATATTGTACCGTTCAAGAATATCTACATAATAATTCGGTACCGTATTTACTTCAATACGTCTGTTATTTAATGCGTTAATAAGGACTGCATCAACAATATGAATATCAGAAATCACATGAATCATTGTATCTCTTGGAATTATCAGCAAATTTGTTGATTTGTCTCTAACTCCTGAACATGAATTAATTATTAAAAGAGCAACAAGGCTTAACAAAATATTTTGACAAAGAGATAACGACCTGCTCTTTTTATCTGTATTCATTATTTGTACGTCTATTATATATCCTACAGTTAACGAATTTTACGACGTATTCCTCCTGTATCCTTAATTCTATTAAACTTAACACCAATCATAACTTCGTGACTACCTGAGCCAAAATTACGCAACTTGCTTATCATTATGTCGTACGAATAACCTATATACAACATATCTTGATAATTGTATCCACCAATAATTGCAATAGCATCTCCTGTTCGCCATGATACACCTGCCCAGGCCATTTTACGCCATATTCCTTTCACATTTAAGTCCATTTGTAAAGGAGCTGCTCGTACTATCTTAAACATAGTAGCCCCTTCAATATCAATGTCTCTGTTGATATTGTAGCGGTATCCTCCGTTGATAAATATGTGATTATTGAGTTTAGACATTACCTTACCACTATACTCTTCTAAAACTTCCAATTTGTTTCCAAAAAGTTGATTCATGCTAATTCCAAAGTAGAATTGTGAATTATAAGCATATACACCAAGACTGGCATCGGGAAGGTACCTGACATAGTAGTCAGGATTTAGAGAGACAGCCGGTTCCTCTACATCAAACCTTAAAGATGACATATCTATTTTAAATTGTTTAAGACCCAAAAAGGCTCCTCCTGAAATTCTTATGTCTCTATAAACCAACACATTGTATGCATATGAGCCATATATTCCAAGTTGATTTGTTGGACCTGTAACATCACTAAAAATAAATCCACCATAGCCCATAGGCATAGATTTGTGTGGTCCATATGCACTTAAAAGATATGTTCTTGGTGCATCTTTTATTCCAGCCCATTGATAACGATAATTAGTTCGAACCTGGTAATAGTCATGAATACCACCAATAGCCGGATTAAACACATAGTCATTAAACATGTACTGCGATAACTGGTACATTTGTTGAGCCTGAGAAAAGTTGATTCCGAGAGCTGCAATTAATAATAGGGTTTTTATCTTTTTCATCGCTTGCTGTTTTTTCATTTTTAAAATAATGTTTTGGCTTTTCCATGAATCCGAGGTTTTCCTCGGATTCAGAAATATGCCAGACTATCGTATAATTGTTATTGGTCCTGATATTTTCTTCGAATAACTATCAGTTGAGTAGTCAATTATGTAATAGTATGTTCCTACAGGCAAATCTTTGCCTTTTTTGTTAGTTCCATCCCATTCTGCATTTGGATCTGATGATTCAAAAACAAGTTGTCCCCAACGATTGAATATTTTCACTGAAACAGTATTAAAGAGCTTGAATCCTTCCATTTTCCATGTGTCGTTGAAACCATCTCCGTTTGGTGAGAAAGCATTTGGCGGATTAAATTCACCTAATACTCTTACAAGTACTGAGTCTTTACTGTAACAGTAGTGCATTTCTGTCTCGCTGAGTTCGAATGCAGGAGTTTTAGCTAAAACTTTATAGAATGTACTATCTATAGGCGTAACTATTGCACGTGTTTTAGATTCGTTAAGTACAAAACTTCCTGTTTGTGTTAAGTCTTGAACAGTAGTATAAAGTTGTTCACTCCATGTATATTCTGCTCCTTCTACCTCTTGATCTATCTTCACTAAAGCAGAGTTGCCTACAAATATCGATACAAGCGGCTCGTTACCGTTAAATCCACCTAAATCGGGGTCAATTTTGTATGCTGATACTTTAACGTCAGCAAAATCAAAGTTGTTAGCTTTTATAGAATCGGTATCATAACATCCATCTTTATATACTGTTAGATAATAATAGTTGTCTCCATTATTTCTGCTAACAGTTGTATAGAAAGTTGAATCGTACGTTTCTATGATATTATTTACGCTTTCCCAAGTAATTGAATCGCAGCCTATGTCGATATAATCAAGGTCATGAACGCTGTAGTAACTTATCAATTCTACGGTATCGCCAACACAATATGTTGAATTATCATCATAAAGTTCTCCTTTAAACCTAAATCCCGGATTAGCAGTGATATTGGTTAAAGCAAAGAGATATATTGAATTTTCGACTGGACAACCATAGTCTTTGTAGGTCACAGTAACTGTGTGTTCTCCTACTCCAATATTACTGATTGTTTGTCCTGTTATTGAATCATTCCAGATAAAGTTATAGTCATTTACGTTTGGCTGTGTTGGCAATTCAATATGCGGATGTTCGTAAGCCGTCACGTTTGCTGTCAATTGTCCATCATCGGTATGATTATTACAAGATGGATGATTGTCAATATCTATACTAACCGTCATGTATGGTACAACACTTCGTAGATTTAGTGCCTTTTGTTCTGACCAACAGCCGTAAGAGTCTTCTACTTGTAGTCTATATATACCTCCACTTAATCCTTCGATTGTGACAGTATCAGATTGTTCAGTGGAAGATTCTTGATATGAAATACCGCTTGAGTACTGGTATGCATTGAATACATATGGTGCAGTTCCTCCAAATATTTCAGCGGTTACAGAGCCATTAACGTCAGAATAACATATTGGCATAACTGAGTCAATAACATTAAATTCAAGTAGTGCTGGTTCTGTTAGTGTTGCTTCAGCGGTTCGATAACAGGTTGAACTGTCTGTAACAGTGACATAATAAGTGCCTGGGGCAAGATTCTCAGCTCTTGGACCATTTAATGTAGAATCATGCGACCATATATAAATTATATCTCCTATTGCATCAGTTACAATTGCTTCGATTACACCGTCATTATCTCCATAACAACGTGGACTGAAGGTTATGAGTCTGACAACCATATCGCTATTATCAATCATTTCTACCGTATCGGTGTCAGTACAGCCTTTGGCATCAACGATTGTAACGTAGTACATTCCTATTCCAACGCTATCAAGTATTGGGTTATCAACTTTAACTATCGTGTCTTGCCACTCGCTGCTTGTCCAATAATATGTAATTGGTGCGATAGCTCCTGTACTTTCAGGTAATTCTGCTTTTACTATACCTGTAGGTTCGCTACACGCGGTTTTTTGTACTAATATGGCATTCAAGCCAAGCGGTTCGGGTTGGGTTATTTCTATTGAGTCAGTAATTTCAACAAATCCATACTTATCGGTAAGTGTTAAATAATAAGTACCGGCTATTAGATTGGTAATAGTATTACCAATAGAATCTGTACTCCAAGAGTCGTGTCTCCAACGGTACTGGTATGGTTCTTCACCACCTGTTCCTTGTATACTTATCGAACCGTCATTAAACCCGTGACATGTAACATGGTTGATAAATATTGTATCGTAAGATATTGTTTTATTCAACACTTCAATTGAGTCTATCCATTGACATGGATTTGGATTAGCATCGGTTACAGTAACATAATACCAACCATAATTCAAGTTTGTTATTACATAACTAGTTCCAATGTTGTTTCCTTCAGCATCTTCCCAATTGTATGAATATGGAGGAATACCACCAACTGCTCCGGCTTCAACAAATCCGAAATCTGCCACATCTCCACCAACGTCAGGATATGACCTTAATGAAACATATAAAGCGTTGCCTGTTGGCACAGTGAAACTAGTTACCTGTTCACAACCGTTTGCATCAATAACTCTAACTATCTGATTTCCTTGATACAGTTGAGTATTAATAAATGATGTTTCTGTGGTATTGTTGATATCTCCGTTTGCCCATATTATTGTGTATGGACTTTGTCCATTTACAATTGTCACTTCGGCTTGTCCATCATTACGTCCAAGACAAGTAACACTAACTGTATTGATTACAGATATTTCCATGTCTGTTGTTGATTCAACTAAAACAGTGTCTCTGTAAACACATCCTAAGGCATCGGTTAATGAAAGTGTGTAATAACCCACTCCAAGGTTATAAATAAAGTCTGTGCCGTTGCCATCAATAACAACACCTGGTTCTAAATATTTTGCCCAGTTATAATTGTAAGGTGCAACTCCTCCAGAAACATTGGCTTTGACACTACCTGTTGATGCACTACAGTCTGTTTCAGTAATTACAAAAGTAACTGCTATCGGATCAGAGGATGCAATTGTTATACTGTTAGTCGTTGTACAACCCAAGTTGTCAGTTACTGTAATATTGTATGTTCCCGCAGTCATATCTACAAGTGCAGAATCACTTCCAATAGTATTTCCAAGACCATCTTCCCAATGGTATATGTATGGTGCAACACCACCAGTTACTGTAACATAGAAAGATGCTATTGAGTCACCTGCACAAACTATCGGTTGAGTGAACACAAAGTCTGTTACTAATGGTGCATTCTCTTCTATATTAACGTCGAAGTAAATTACACATAAATTTGCGTCTGTAATTGTAGCCGTATAAGTGCCTGCTGCAACATTAGAAATTGTCATTCCTGTTTGTCCGTTGCTCCAGTTTACAGTGTATGGCGCAGTTCCTCCAATAATTCCTATGGTTGCAGAACCTGTCACCTCTCCAGCACAGTTTACGTGGGTAATATCAATAACCTCAGCATACATATCTGTATCGCTTTCTAGTGTTATTGTTTCTGAAACTGAACATCCTGTGTCATCAGTGATAACTAAGTCGTATATGCCTGCAACAAGATTGGTTACTGCAAAACCAACAGAGTCGACACTCCAATTGTCATTTGACCAGGTAACCACATAACCACTTCCAGAACCTCCTGTGATATTTGACACAGTCAAACTACCATTATTTTGACCACATGAAGGTTTGGTTGTAGTTAATTCATACTCAATTAAACTTGGTTCACCAATAGTAAAATCAGTTGTTTGTTCGCAACCTAAGTTATCGAACACTGTAACAGTGTATGAGCCAGCAGCAAGATCTATACGACTGCTATTTGTATCTCCGTCTGGCCATAGATAAGTATATGGAGATCCATTACCGCCTGCCGCACTAATTGTTGCCGCTCCATCGTTGTATCCAAAACATGACGCGTCTAGGATACCTGAAACTGTAAGCACAAACTCTGCGGGTTGACCTATAAATATTTCTTCCACAACTCCACAGCCATTTTCATCTGTTACTGTTACGTAATAATACATTCCTCCATTAAGCCCTGATGCTGTGTTTCCTCCAGGTATTATATTGCCAAATGCATCTTCCCAAGTTATTGTAACAAGTCCTGTTCCTCCTATAACACTGACAACTGTTGCTTCTCCGTCGTTGCCATTATAGCATGTAGCATCTGTTACATCAACAACAATAGACATTCCTCCAACGTCGGTAATTTCTACACGTGCTACTGTCTCACAGCCAAGAGCATCTTCTACTGTAACGTAGTATATGCCTATGCCTAGTGAACCCACGGTTGACGTTGTAACACTACCTATTGGATCGGGCCAGTGATAAGTATATGGAGGTATTCCATTTTCCGGAGTTAATGTTGCAGTTCCATTGCTTAAACCACAGTCTGCTTGAGTTGTAGAAACATGTACAACAATTTGTACTGCAGGATTAATGACCACACTATCGTTAGCCTGACATCCATTAATATCAGATACGGTAACAAAATACTTACCAGCATATAGATCTGAAGCTACTGCACCGGTGAAAGGAAGTATATTGTTGTCTTCGTCTCTCCATTCAAAAGTATATGTTGGTGTTCCTCCTTCAACAATTGCTGTTATTGAGCCATCATTGTTGCCATAACACTGATTATGGGTAATTGTAAAGTCGCTAAATTGAAGCTCTTCTGGTTGTGGAACTATTATTGTAGTATCGGCTGTACAACCATTTTCATCAGTTACGGTAACACTAACTGTTGAGCCTCCACAAAGTGATGTTTCTGTATCGGTGGTTGAACCTGTTGACCAGATATAGCTAACTATTGCACCTGAACCTGAAACATTGACTTGAGCAATTCCATCACATTCACCATAACAACTTACTGGGCTTAGCCAAGTAAATCCATCAATTTGTAAATCAGAGTTATCTTCTAGTTCAAACTCTTTTGTTTCAGAACATCCTTTTGAGTCTTCGACTTTAACAGAATAGTTTCCAACTGCTAATGAACCTATTGAGACTCCTGTTCCAATATTTACGTTTGCACTATTATACCATGTAATAGTTTCACCACCGTTACCTCCCGTAATGTTTATTACAGTTGCGGAACCTGTAGGATTATTACATGCACTTGCTGTAACATCTATATCAAAGTCGAGGATTTCAGGTTCACCTATAGTAATAACAGAATCTGGTATTGTACAACCATTGGCATCTTTAACTTTAACAGTATAATCGCCTGCCGGACGGAAAGTCAAAGAGCTTTCTATTCCAATAAGATGATGTTCAGGCGAATACCATTCAATAGTATAAGGAGGATTGCCTCCGGCAATTGTAATGGTTATTTTACCATCTGTTCCACCGTTACATGAAACATCTGTAATACTTACATCTGTTATTTCAAGCAATGGTGGTTCTGTAATTTCCACACTATCAATTTTAGTACAATTGGCTTCATCAGTAACTGTAACCCAATTCCATCCGGCAACCAAATTGCTGGCTGTTTGTCCTATCTCTCCTGAAGACCATTCGTATAAATAGCTGCCAACTCCTCCTGATGCAGTTGCTGTTGCCGAACCTGTGTGTGAACCTCCGTTATCGGTATGACACAGAGGAGAAACAATATTTGAGAAAAGTACTGTTATTTCATTTAATGTTTTTATTTCAACAGAATCGTAGTGTTCGCACAAATTACGATCTACTACTGTTAAGAAATACCAACCAGCTGCCAATCCGTCAATTGTTTGACTAATTGTACCATCTTCCCATATATATGTGTAAGGCGGATTGCCTCCAGTAGCTTCAACTGTCACTGATCCAGTAGATTCTCCTGAACATGTTACATGAACTGTATCGGTAATAGTTAATTGTATGTCAACGTCTTCTATAACTACAGTGTGAGTAGCATAGCAGCCGTTTTCATCAGTAACTGTTAATGTATATGTATCGGCACACAAATCTTGTATTGTGTTTGTTGTGTTTCCATTACTCCACATATAGCTTAGTTCACCTACACCTCCTGTCGCTTCCACAGTAGCCATACCATTACAGTAACCTTCTGGGAAAGTACTCGGAGCAAAATTTAAGTACCATTTGAATATATATCCATTATCTACAGGATTATTGTCTGTTACTTCTAATGTCCAGTCTCCATTAAGTGGACAACCAACTAAAGATGAGAAGTTTCCCATAGGTTTATATGGGCCTGCAGGTACATATAGTTTGTTTACATGTTCATTGCCCCCTAAATCAGTATAGGTATATCTTGCTTCAGGAACATTTGCCCAAGTATATAAGGCTTCTGAATCTTCAGTAAAGATATAAGTAAAACCTTCACCCGGGGTCAAATCATCATCTCCGGGATCACGAACAGGTTTGCCTAAGTACCTACCACCTCCAACTTCGTCTGTAAACATTAACGAACTACCATTAGGACAAATTAATTTTATTGTTAAGTCTCTTAAGTAAGAGTGCTCCATATTGATTGCTATTGATTCAATATCTGCTGTGCTTTGTACGACAGCACCATCGGCAAAATCAACGTGCGTAATAGTAGATGTATATATATCTCCATCTCCGTCAGGCAAGAACGTTGTATCAGCTTCAATTACTGGTAAGCTACCACACGAATATAGTGAATCAATTAAAGTAATAACTATCGGATCGGGATCTATTACTGTGTAAATAGCACTTGTTTTTATACACCCATTATTGTCTGTAACGGTTACTTGATATGTACCTTCACCTAATCCTGTAAACTCTCCTGTGCTATTGGTATCTCCTCCAGTAATGGTATAAATTAAGGGAGGTGTGCCACCCGTAGCTTTAAATGTTATTGCACCATCGTTAGCACCATGGCAAGTAATATTTGTAAACGTCTCTTCTGTAATCACAATCTCATCAGGATTGGTAATTGTAAAAGAGGAACTAATTGCCGGGGGACAACCATTAATATCACTTACTGTTACACTATATGTGCCAGCAGATAAACCGGTGAAAATTCCAGTATTGTTGCTAACCCCACCTGTAATAGTATAAGTTAAAGGTGCTGTACCACCAGATGCGACTATGGTTACTGTACCATTATTATCATTATAACAAGCAATATCTGTAAAGGACTCACTGTCAATGGTAATCACAGCAGGTTCGATAATTGTAAAAGAGGAACTAACTGCTGGTGGACAACCATTAATATCACTTACTGTCACACTATAAGTGCCAGCTGATAAACCAGTGAAAACTCCGGTGTTGTTACTTGCACCACCGGTTATTGTATAGGTTAAAGGTGCTGTACCACCTGAAGCAACTATGGTTACTGTACCATCAACCTCGCCAAAACAACTAACATCGGTATATGACTCACTATCAATAGTAATCACAGCAGGTTCGATAATTGTAAAAGAGGAACTAACTGCTGGTGGACAACCATTAATATCACTTACTGTTACACTATATGTGCCAGCAGATAAACCAGTGAAAACTCCGGTGTTGTTACTTGCACCTCCGGTTATTGTATAAGTTAAAGGAGCTGTACCACCTGAAGCAACTATGGTTACTGTACCATCAACCTCGCCAAAACAGCTAATATCAGTATATGACTCACTGTCAATAGTGATAGCGGCAGGTTCGATAATGACAAAAGTAGAACTTATTGCCGGCGGACAACCATTAATATCACTTACTGTCACACTATAAGTGCCAGCTGATAAACCAGTGAAAACTCCGGTGTTGTTGCTTGCACCACCGGTTATTGTATAGGTTAAAGGTGCTGTGCCACCAGATGCAACTATGGTTACTGTACCATCAACCTCGCCAAAACAACTAACATCGGTATATGACTCACTGTCAATAGTAATCACAGCAGGTTCGATAATTGTAAAAGAGGAACTAACTGCTGGTGGACAACCATTAATATCACTTACTGTCACACTATAAGTGCCAGCAGATAAACCAGTGAAAACTCCGGTGTTGTTGCTTGCACCGCCTGTTATTGTATAGGTTAAAGGTGCTGTACCACCAGATGCAACTATAGTTACTGTACCATCAACCTCGCCAAAACAGCTAATATCAGTATATGACTCACTGTCAATAGTGATAGCAGCAGGTTCGATAATGATAAAAGTAGAACTTATGGCTGGCGGACAACCATTAATATCACTTACTGTTACACTATATGTGCCAGCAGATAAACCAGTGAAAACTCCAGTGTTGTTACTTGCACCTCCGGTTATTGTATATGTTAATGGTGCTGTACCACCTGAAGCAACTATAGTTACTGTACCATCAACCTCGCCAAAACAGCTAATATCAGTATATGACTCACTGTCAATAGTGATAGCGGCAGGTTCGATAATAACAAAAGTGGAACTTATTGCTGGCGGACAACCATTAATATCACTTACTGTTACACTATATGTGCCAGCAGATAAACCAGTGAAAACTCCGGTGTTGTTACTTGCACCACCGGTTATTGTATAAGTTAATGGTGCTGTACCACCTGAAGCAACTATGGTTACTGTACCATCAACCTCGCCAAAACAACTAACATCGGTATATGACTCACTGTCAATAGTGATAGCGGCAGGTTCGATAATTGTAAAAGAGGAACTAACTGCTGGTGGACAACCATTAATATCACTTACTGTTACACTATATGTGCCA
>JGI24712J26585_10003066_pt1 | contig 13345 bp, 8 predicted proteins | sample BioPla3DNA2_FD_26585 | JGI IMG/M metagenome (IMG submission 26585) | reverse complement strand
GTCAGTAATACCCTTAACAACATATAAATTCAGGCCTACCGGCGGGGTAATCATGCCAATACAAATTGTAAGTGTGGAAATAATGCCGATCCAGATCGGTTCGAACCCCAAAGCCAGCAAAGGCGGGTATAAGATGGGCATGGATATTACTATTAAGCCTGTGGGGTCCAGGATACAACCTCCGGCCACCCAAAAGAGCAGTACAAATGTTAGAATAACCCATTTGCTGGTGCTAATACCTACCAATATACCGGATATTTCCCGCGGTATACCTAAAGAGCTGGCCATATAAGAAAATACCAACCCAAAAATTATTAGAAATAAAAGCATGGCGCTGGTTTTGGCAGTTTCTTTAAGTACGTTTAAAAATAACGGCCAGGTTAACCTTCCCATGGCTACAACAATTAAAAATGCCCCAAAGGCACCCACCCCGGCCGCTTCGGTAGGCGTCACATATCCCAAAAACATGGAACCCAGCACAACGATTATCAACGACAGGAGCGGCCCCATGATCAACAGGTCCCGGCCAAGGGAGGACTGGCTTACCAAATCTGAACCTTCGCTAACTGGACCGCCATTAGAGAAACTTTTCGCGGACAGCTTGCCAGCAGCAACATTATCCACTGGCGTACTACCGGAAGATGCCACATTAAATGTAGGCAAATTTTTAGCAGGCAGGGGCTCTTCAACAGATAATCCCCCCATAGCAGGATTCAATTTAACTTTAAGATAAATATAGATACAAAAGCTCAAGGAAAGCAGCAGGCCGGGCACTATACCGGCCATAAACAGCTTGCTGATGGAGGTTTCAGTAATTACGCCGTAGATAATCAGCGACAAGCTGGGGGGAATTAAAATCCCGATCGTGCCGCCGGCTACCGTGGAGCCGATGCTAAAGCCGCGGTTATATCCTTTGTTGATCATTTCCGGGACACTGATTTTACCGATTGTCACCGCTGTAACAGGGCTGGAACCGCATAAAGCAGCAAATACCGTACAGGCAAAAACGTTGCTGATCGCCAGCCCCCCCGGGAACTTTTTAAACCACCTGCTTAAAACGTCAAAAATATCTTTGGACAAACCACCGCTGCTGATCAGTTCAGACATCAAGATAAACAGCGGCGCCACCATCAAGGTTAAGCTAGAGGCCTGTGTATAACATATATTGGCCATCTGTGAAAGTTGAGCCGGTGATAAAAAAACAGATATCCCTATTACAGAAGTTATGCCCAGGGCAAAGGCCACCGGCACACCCAAGATGACAAAAAACAGCAGTAAGGCTACCAATACAACCAGTTCAAACATCTAGAACTACCCTCCTGACTCTGTTTTATTCCCCAATTATTTTATAAATCAAAACAAAAAGTGCCAATATCATAAATAAACAGCCTAAAGGGATGGCTGCGTTGACGTAGCCAATCGGCACTTGAACTGCAGTCTGGGTCAACCAACCGCCTGCCAGCGATCTGCTTGTTAGTATTAAACCCTTCCAACACAATAAAACAACAACCGCTGCACAGATCAGATAACCGCTAATCAGTAAAAAACGGCTCCAAGCCTTCCCCACCTTATCCAACAAGAGCTCTATGCGGATATGGCCTTCTTTTAAAAAGCAGTAGGCTGAACTGAAAAGAATTGCATAGATCATTAAAAAGGCGGATATCGAAATCGTCCATTTTGTAGGGGCATTGAAGACGGTCCTGGAAATAGCTTCATAGGTGGAAAGAATACACATGACAAAAACCAGGAAACCTGAAAAAATAGCCAGGTATTCGCTGCTTGTTTCAATGAATTTACTCAACTGTCGCATTTTAATTGACCCTTTCCAGCCCAAAGTTGCAGGTTCCGGTATTGCGAGCCCTGCCTACATACCCGGGCTTTTTTATTGCTGTAGCCGACAATATGGCAACATTTTTTGTTTGCAGGGGAAGGCTAAAGTACAGTACGGGATAAGAAAGGCCTTTGACCTGTAGTCAGATTAGAAACTGCCGTAATTATTATACGGAAGGTATGCAACCCTGCCGGCTGTAACCCTTGCCTGGTTGGTTCCTTCTTGGCAGGTTTCCTTGCCTTGACCCGGCTTCATATCAATAATACTTGTGGGAAAACCCTCCCCTGCTTTGTTTGCTTAAAAACCAAAGGGAATCGTTCAGCTTATCTCATGCTTAATAACTTGTCCAAAAGCTCTTCGCCTAAAGGTCCGATAACATCTCTGGTTTGTTCAAATACAGTGTCAAACCTTTCCAACATTTCACTTCGCATTTCATCTGTTATTTGATAATGAGTGGCACCCTCTGCTTCAGAAGTTTCAATAAAACTCAGCTCTGTTTCTGCCAGGTATTCTGAATGTTTTTGCATCGCCTCTGACGCAGCTTCGTGTAAAATTTGCTGTTGTTCAGGTGTTAACGCCTCCCAAGTTTCCTGTTTTAAGAAAACATGTGCACTGATGCCCCCTAAATTCATCCAGGTGATATGCGGGGCCAGTTCGTATAGTTTAAAACCGTCACAAAAACCCCAGGTGCCGAAAGCACCATCTACAACATTTCTTTCTAACGACAGGGCACAATCCCCAGGGGGAATGGTCATCGGCGCCACATCAAGGGTTTCCAGCGCCCGGCCGGCCCATACGCCGTAATCCCGAATCCTTTTGCCTTTAAAGTCACTTATTTTTTGCAGGGGCTGTGTGGAACATACCACCATATCCCCCTGGTCAATTTCGTATAAAAATTTAAGCCCGTGTTTTTCATAAATTTTATCTAAGTAAGGCTTGACTTCAGCAGCATAAGCAAAATAATCAAAATCACCGCCGCTCGAATCGTAGATACCGGGTATTTCCATTATGTTCAACTCACTGATCCGGGGGGATATCTGGGAAGTGGTTACATAACCGATATCAACAACATCATCCAGCATCGCTTCGTACATTTCTGCGCCTGCCACCAGCGAATCCGCAGGGTATACTTCAATTTCTATCTGGCCGTCACTTTTTTCCTTGACAGCATCGGCAAAGTACTGAAAACCCCTGCCGGAAACACTTTGGGGGGCCCAATGGTGGGCAAATTTAAAAATTAATTTTCCCCCGGCAGGGCCGTTTCCCTGGACACCGTTTTCCTGGACACCGTTTCCCTGTCCGCAACCCATGATTATCATGCTCACACCAAGTACAAGCACCAGAACTGCTACCAACACCTTGTTTTTCAATTGATGTTCCCTCCTAAATAATTTTTTTATTAAAGCCAGCAGCCCTTTTTCCTGATTCATAACTTACAAGGTTGTAAGGTTTTCTAATTTAGTGGCACCTGTTTCAGAATGTTACAACTTTAAAATATCTTCTCAACTTTTTACTTTTAAAAAAAGTGGGGGGAAAGGGAGGCGCGATTGGCAAACCAAAACCAAACCTTGGGCGCCTCCCTTTAATTCGCCCTGCTAGAAAATATAGATAAAGACCTGCAAACGCAGGTTATCGGAATGTTTTATTTATTCCTTTTTTGCTCTTCTTGCCGCTTTTTCGGCTTCAATGCATTCCACCGCTTCGAAGCGCTGATCCCTGACCAGGCAGGTGTTACAATAAGTACACTTTACCAGTTCATCTTCCCTATTTTCCTTCAGTTTCAGCGCCCAGTCCGGGTCGGCCAGCAAGGGACGGCAGACCCCGATCAGATCGGCTTTTTCCTCTTTAATAATTTCTTCCGCCAGTTCCAGGGTATTGATTTTCCCCGAAGCAATAACCGGCACCCCGAGGGGGGCCACTTCGTCCCGGAGGCCTTTGGCCAGGTAGACATGGCACCCATAGGGCAGGTTGGCGGTGGGCATGCTCCGGGTTGAACTGTAACCTGTATACCAGTCCCCGTCCTCATCTTTCCCACCGGCTGAAACGCTGAGGTAATCCAATCCCTTTTCAGCCATCAGCCGTGAAATTACCTTGGTCTGCTTCAAAGTATTGCCGCCCATCACAAATTCTTCACCGCTAATCCGGGCGCCGATCGCATAGTCGTCGCCTACTTTATCCCGGCACCTTTCCAAAATATCAAGAACGAGCTTGGCCCTGCCGTTAATATCGCGGCCGTATTCATCTTTACGCTTGTTCAAAAGAGAAATAAAGGAGGCCAGGGTATAACTGTGTGCTACGTGAATTTCAGCAACATCAAAGCCTACTTTTTTGGCCCTGACCACTGCCGCCTCATAATCCTTTTTGACCTGTTCAATTTCGTCCAGGCTCAAATCTTCAACCTGTTGCTTCCACCCCGTCCGTTTAGACTTTTTAGCATAGTGGATCAGCTGCACAGAAATTTTGGCGCCGGCATCATGCACTGCCTGCACAAGTTTTTCCAGCCCGGGCATATATTTGTCGTCGCAAATTTTAACCAGCCTGGGGCTTCTCCGATCCAGGACACCGGTAGCTTCCAGGGTGACCATACCGATGCCGCCTTCTGCCCGGCGGCGGTAGCGATCAATCAGCGCATCGGTTACAAAACCATCTTCCTCAGCCAGCCAACTGACAACCGGCAGCCAGACGAGCCTGTTTTTTAAACTAAGATTTTTATAATTTACGGGAGAAAATAGCATGGGGAACAACCCCTTTCTTAGACAGTTTTATTTTCATGTATTTTTCCATCTTGCTTTAACTTTTTATTCTTTTGCAGCATTTTCTTGCTTTATTTTTGCTTCAATATCCAATTTAAGTTCCCTTTTTGAAACTTTACCCACATTTGTCAAAGGCAGTTCAGCGACAATTTCCAGCCTTTCCGGCAATTTAAATTTGGCAATCTGCTTGCTAAGCAGAAAGGAATTTAACTCTTCCAGTGTTAAACTTTGTTTTTCTTTTAATGTTATATAAGCACAACACTTTTCGCCTAAAAGCGGATCGGGCATGGCCACCACCGCAGCATTGTCTACCTTGGGATGGGATAAGATCAGGTTGTCGAGCTCTTCGGCGCTGATGTTTTCCCCCCCGCGGTTAATCATATCTTTAATCCGCCCCTCCACAATGTAACAGCCGCTTTCTACATCTAGGCGCATTAAGTCGCCTGACCGGAAAAAACCCTCTGCAGTAATAGCAGTGCGGTTATGTTCCGGTGCCTTATAATAGCCCCGGATCGTATAAGCACCCCGGCAGATCATTTCCCCCACTTCACCGGGAGGCACATCCAAGCCGTTACCATCTACAATCCTGATTTCATCAGCAGGGGAAACTGGCCGGCCAATGGTTTCAAAAATTACCCTTTCCTCATCAGACAGATCGTCGGTTTGCATCAGAACACCTTCAGCCATGCCAAATTGCTGAATTAAGTTGCAGCCCAGTTCCGGCTTCACCCTTTTGGCCACTTCGGGGTTTAACTTGGACCCCCCGGAGATAATGCTCACCAGAGAGGAGAGATCGCTTTCCTCTTTTTTTTCATAATTTAATAAGCTGATAATCAGGGCTGGAACCAGGCCAACGATCGTAACCTTCTCTTTTTCAATAATTGCACACATGTCCTTAACAGCTACTGATTGAGAAAGAATTACTTTTCCGCCGTTAATAAATGTACCGCCTATTCCTGGACAGGACAGCGTCATGTTATGGGCCAGGGGTGCAATCGCCAAATAATTGGAATATTTACTTAACCCTGACTGTAAAGCCGTTGCTTTCATCGTGTAGAGGTAATCGTTATGGGTGCGGGGGATAACTTTGGGTAAACCCGTTGTCCCGCCGGAAAGTAGAAAGACAGCGGCCTCCATCGGAGCGGGTCTGTTTTCTTTTAACAGTGTGCTGATCCGTTCCGGGTCTGTTTCAGCTTGCATCAGTTCCTGCAGGTTAATAAACCCTGCCGGACAATTTTCCCCAGCGACATAGACATTTTTCAGCGCGGGTGTCGCTTCCTTGATCTCCTCTGCAAACTTTAGGTAATCAAATCTCCTGTATACATCGGGAATGATATACCCCCGCGCCTCACATTGTGCAGCAATGTATGAAATTTCGCTAAAGCGGTGCTGGGGGAGACACATTACGGGAATCACACCTATTTTCAATAAAGCATAATAACAACATACAAATTCGACAATGTTTGGCAGCTGCACAATAACACGATCGCGCGGCTTTAAACCAGAATCTAAAAAACCTACTGCCAGGCGATCTGTCTCGTCTTTGAGCTGTGTGTAGTTCAAACGCCTGTCTGCGGCAACCAATGCCTCTTTATTGGGAAAAACCGCTGCCACTTCATCCAAAGCTTCCCCCAGGGTAAGACCCGCCCAATATCCTTTCCTTTTATATTCCTCTGCAAATTCCTTGGGGTAGGGAACGAATAACGCCAAAACCATTTCCTCCTTCCTGCTTTTATTTTGCTAAATTATTTCCCTTTAAATTCCGGCTGCCGCTTTTCCAGAAACGAATGCAGCCCTTCTTGGCCGTCCTTGCTGGTAAAGGTCACCATGAAACTGCTAATTTCCAGTTCGAGCGCGGCGGCCAAATCCAACTGTTGCCCCCTGTTCATTACTTTTTTAATCACTGCGGCAGCGATTACCGGTTGGGAGGCCAATTTGGCGGCCATTTTTTCCGCTTCCACCATCAGTTCCGTGCCGGGTAACACCCTGTTGACCAACCCATATTTTTCAGCAGTAGGCGCATCAATAGTTTCCCCCAGAAGAACGAGTTCTTTGGCCCGGGACAACCCGATTAGCCGTGCCAAACGCTGGGTGCCGCCACCCCCGGGCATAATCCCCAGGCTAATTTCCGGCTGCCCAAATTTGGCGTTTTCAGCTGCCAGGCGAAAGTCACAGGCCAGCGCCAATTCACACCCTCCGCCCAGGGCCAGGCCGTTAACAGCAGCGACAGTCGGCATCCTTAGGTTTTCCAGCTGCTCTAAGGTAGAAAGTATTAAACGCAAAAATGTGTACTGTTCCAGGGGGGTATGGGCAGCAATTTCTGTAACATCTGCACCGGCAGCAAAAGCCTTTGTTCCTGACCCTGTAATAACCAAAGCCTTCATTTCCAAGTCAGAATCAAGCGCAGTTAACGTTTTGCCCAGATCGGCAAAGACTTGTCCGTTTAAGGGATTATAAGGGGGACGGTTTAAGGTCAATACTGCATAATCAGCCCGTTTTTCCAGCACAAGTACCTGTTCAGACATCTGCAAAATATTCCTCCCTCAGATTTCTTCAATTTTTAATAGTCAAACCAACCGGACTTATTTTTGCGCCCAAAACGCCCGGATTTTATTAGCGCTTTCAGGGTTTGAGGGGGGTTCCAGCGCATGTCCTTAAATTCATCCTGCAGATAATTTAGAATGAAATAAGTCACATCCACCCCCATGAAGTCCTGTAGCTCAAAGGGGCCCATCGGCCAGTTAAGGCCCAGCTTCATTGCCGTATCAATATCTTCCGGGCTGGCCACCCCTTCTTCCACCAGGCGCACAGCCTCGATCACCTGGGCCATATTGACCCTGGTTACAATAAAGCCGGGGAAATCCTTCTTTACCTCTACCGTGGTCTTGCCCATCTTTTTGGCAACTTCAAAGATGGTTTTTACGGTTTCGTCCGTAGTATCATAACCGCGAATCACCTCCACCAATTTCATAAGCGCCGGCGGGTTAAAAAAGTGCATACCGGCAACCTGCTGCGGCCTTTTAGTCGCCCCGGCTATGGCCGTAACAGACATGGAAGAAGTGTTTGTAACCAGCAAAGCTTCGGCCTTACAAACCTGATCAAGCTGTGCGAAGGCCTCTTTTTTTAATTCCAGATCTTCACTAATAGCTTCAATAACCAGATCGACGTCGGCAAAATCAGCCACGGCAGCGCTTTTGGTAATGTTGTTCAAAGCCTGCCCTTTAAGCTCTGCGGTTAGCCTGCCCTTTTCTACACTGCGGCTTAAAAAGGCTTCCATGCGGGCAACCGCCTTTTCAACCAGGGAAAATTCAAGATCGCATAAAACTACCTGAAATCCGGCTTGGGCTGCAACCTGTGCAATACCTCCTCCCATGGTTCCGGCCCCAAGAACACCGATTTTTGAAACAGTCATTTTTTTTTAAAACCTCCCTCTTGAATAAATTTTAACTTTGACACTGAAATCATTATTAATTTTAGTATTATAATTCTTCTAATTTAAAGAACTTGCAATTATTATACCAGCCTAAAAAAACTTGCCCTAATATGAACAAAAAACCCTTTTTATAATCAAACTTTCACAAATACCGCCTGTTCGCGCCTAGAGCCAAACACAAGGTAGAAACCTTTTATAATGGGAATAGCGCAGTAAATATCTGCTGCAGGGGTGTTTGTCCCTACAGAATACATCGGGGCTTTTAAAAATTTTTGCGATAACTTTTTAAAAAAATTTTGCGCAAATAAAGCAACAGTTGTGTAACATAATGTTACACAACTGTCAGATAACGTACAATATTGTTACAACGCTGGCGCGCGTAGCCAGGTAATAAATATTCTGGGGATGGTAAACGGGAAACGTGCAGGGACAGTAGAACCTCAAGGTATTTCTTGGCAGTTGAACCTGTAGTTGGCCCTGTTCTGGCAGGTAAACCGGCAATAGCTGCCCCACTGCGGTTGGCCCTGCGGTTGGCCCAGTCATTTTCTTTTTGCTGCAGGGCCCTTAATTTACAAGGGCGAAACAGCTGTAGCAATATGCCCTTTGATGAGAGCGTTCAGGGGCGTTTAAGTATATTGTTGCAGCAGGCGGGTGTTGCCCGGCCGGCGGTCCAACCACCACGGTACGTCCCTGCAGTTGTTTCCGGCACCGGCCATCAGGAAATTTTATATTTATTTAACTTTCTGTAAAGTGAAGTCCTGGAAATTCCCATTCTTTTAGCCACCCGCGTCCTGTTACCCTGGTTTTCATTTAGAAGGGTCAGGATCAGTTCTTTTTCATATTGTTCCAAGGGCATTAATTCTGCATTATTTTCCTTTTGCTGCAGGGCCTTCACTTCCCCGGGCAAAACGGCTGTGGAAATATGATCTTTGGTGGCGATATTCAGGGAACGTTCCAGAATATTTTGTAGCTCCCGGGCGTTGCCCGGCCAGCTGTAGCGGGTAAAAAGCTCCATCACCTCTTTATCAATATATTTTATCTTTTTATTAAGGCGAAGGTTAAGTTTGTTTAAAAAATGGTTGGCCAGGACTGCAATATCCTCCGGCCTTTCCCGTAAGGGGGGAATGTTGATGGTTAAAACATTAAGCCTGTAATACAGATCCTGGCGGAAGTTTGCTTTGACAATTTCCTCTTCCAAATTTTTATTGGTAGCGGCAATGATTCTCACATCTACCGGAATTAATTTTTTGCCCCCGATGCGGGTAATCAATTTATCTTGCAAAACCCTTAACAGGATGGCTTGAAATTCAAGCGGCAGTTCGCCAATTTCATCCAAAAAAAGGGTGCCGCCGTCTGCCAGTTCAAATTTACCGGGGTTTCCACCCTTTTTAGCGCCGGTAAAGGCGCCTTCGGCATAACCAAACAGCTCGCTTTCCACCAAATTACGCGGCAGGGCAGCGCAGTTTATTGCCAAAAAAGGACCGGTTTTCCGATCGCTGGCATTGTGAATTGCCTGGGCAAAAATTTCTTTGCCGGTGCCGCTTTCGCCAACCAGTAAAACGTTGGAAATACTTTGCGCGGCGACATGAGCCAGGTTAACAGCAGCTAAAAATTTACTGCTTTTACCGATCAGGTTGGTGAAAGTGTATGTGGCCCGGGGGCCTACATAGCTGTTGACCAGTTTTTTCATCTTGCTTGAACCCCTTAATATTAGCACCAAACCAACAATTTTCTGGTCTGAAGAATAGATCAACCTGTGGCTGATTATATAGTCCTCTTCTTCCAAAAAAAGCATTTCGTCATCGATCAGCTGCTGAAAACATTTTTCAATTTTGCGCGTAACCGGATGAATATCCCCCAGAATTGCAGCGATGGGCTGAGAAATTACTTTTCTATCTGCCGGAATTTTCAGCAGAACTTTGGCATTGCTGTTGATGTGGCCGACTGTCCGGTCCCTATTTAATACAAGGATGCCCTCGTCAATAGATTCGATAATCGCCGTCTTAAAATTATCAGCGATGGTCGCTTCATTTAAAGATTTTTGGATGCGCATATTGTTTTCGATAGCATTGGCGCTGGCCACAACCATGCCCAGGGTGTGCAGGTGTACCTTGGTGTAATCCCCGGCCATACTCAAAACACCGATAAATTTTTTATTTTCATCAAAAATCGGTGCGGAGGAACAGGTCCATTGGTGAGCTGACTTACAGAAATGTTCTGCCGCAAAGACCTGGATCGGTTTTTGCGTTGTCAGGCACAGGGATGTAGAATTAGTGCCATTAGATTCCTCCGTCCAAATGTCACCTTTTTTAACATGAGACTTGACCACAATTTCCTCGTCCCCCAAAACCTCTAAGATAATCCCGTTATTGCTGGCCAGGGAAATTAAAAAACAGGAACCCTGTACAAAATTATAAAGATTTTTAATAATAGGCACAGCGGTAGCCAGGAGGTCTTCATTGGCAGCAAGTTCTGCCTTGAAAAGATCTGGCTCCAGTTTTTTAGTTTTTTCACTGTAGGGGTTTACCCCTTTGAGCCGGCTGCGCTGCCAGGATTGAGCGATAATTGATCGCACACTGGGATCAATAATCCCCTTAGACATAAAAAGTCCCCAGGCCTTTTCCAGATTTTCCTTTTTAAATTGTGTGGAAGTGGAAAGATCAGGCATCTTCATCCCCCTTGTATTGATAATATTTTACCATACCCCGGCGGCTTCCTCAATCTAGCGGCCCCGCTATGTAACTATATTGCAACATATTTAAACAGCTATGTCACAGATATGTTACACTATTGTTACAACCAGCTTACAAAATTATCCTTTTAGCGGCCCGCCAAAATTCCTTGAAAGCATAATAGGTTTGATTTGCTTCCTTTTTTTCAAGATTGCGCCAATTTTAGCTCTGGCCAGCCCGTAACACTTTCAGGTTGGCACTGTTATTGCAATAATTTTATAGCGAGAACAGTTTCCAAAAAATAAAGGTTAACCAAAATGCAAAGAAAACGGCATCAGCAGAGTACAATGTAAAGACGGTATGTGGATGGTATTAATAAAAGCGTGGTTATTTCAAGAAAAAAATTATTATTTTTTTTAAGGAGGTAATTTGTTTATGTCTGCCACTAAACAAGAAAAGTATAATACGGGTTGTTACCTTTGTTATCACAGTTGCGGTGCAGAAGTAACGGTTGAAGACGGCAAGGTGGTCGGTATCCAGGGCATTAAAGAACACCCGCTCAACAAGGGTGAACTTTGCCCCAAAGCTAAGGTGCTGACAGACCACCTGTACCACCCCGATCGGCTGCAGTACCCCCTGAAAAAAGTTAACGGGAAATTTGAAAGAATCAGCTGGGAACAAGCCCTTTCTGAAATAGCAGCCAAGTTGAATCAACTGAAAGAGGAGCATGGGCCCGAAGCCAACGCCTTTTTCTGCGGTTCTATCGGTGTGGAAAGTCTGGAAATGGTTACGCTCACACACCGCTTCCGGGCAGCTATGGAATCCTCGCAATTCTTTTCCGTGGAAAGTATCTGCTACCGCATGCGGATCCGCAGCCGGCAGATCACTTTTGGCAAATATCCGGTGGAAGAAATGGATTCGCCACTTTATATTCTTTGGGGACATAACCCGGATGCTTCCGATTTCCCCCTGTCCCTGGCCCTGGAGGAAAACCTGAAAAAAGGTTCCAAAGTGGTTGTTATCGATCCCCGGCGGATCCCCATTGCCGATCAGGCAGAAATGTATATGGCCATCCGGCCGGGTACCGACGGGGCTTTAGCTCTGGCCCTGATCCATGTCATTATCAATGAAAACCTTTACGATGCTGAATTTGTTAAGAAATGGACATTGGGCTTTGATAAACTGGTGCCCCACGTGCAACAATATACCCCGGAATGGGCGGAAAAAATAACCTATGTACCGGCGGATGACATCCGCAAACTGGCACGCCTGTTTGCAACCACCAAAGGTGCGGGAATTTTCCAGGGCACCTGTACCCAGGATCACTCTGCCAATGGGACGCAAACAGACCGGGCTATCGCCATTTTGCAATCCATCACCGGAAATATCAACGTGCCCGGGGGATGGGTGGTCAGCCCCCGCTTGAAGCTGGCCAACCTTACCTTGCCCTCTGAAGGCAAGCCCTTAGGCGCTGACGAATATCCCCTCTTTTATGAAATTTGGGGCAGAACCAGCTCCTATGGTGTGCAAAACATGTTTCATGAACAGGTGCCCGACGCTATCAAGTCGTTAATTGTTGTCGGCGGCAACCCCCTGGTGACCATGCCCGATTCCAACGCCTTGAAAGAAGCGTACAGAAAACTTGAACTGCTGGTTGTCTACGAAATGTTCATGACAGAGACAGCCCAGGAGGCACATTATGTCCTGCCGGCTGCCAGCCAATTGGAATATGCCTCCCTGGCCTACAACTATAACGTGTGCCATTGTCTCCCCTATATGATGCTGCGGGAAAAAGCTATTGAGCCGCTGTATGAAGGCAAGTCCACGCTTTACTTTTTCCGTGAACTGGCCAAGGCCTGCGGTATCGGCGACAAATTTCCCTGGGAGACAGAAGAAGAACTGGTAGCCGATGAAATCAGTCCGAGCGGTATTGATTTAGAAACCCTCAAACAACAGAAGGACGGGGTTTATTACACAGACAAGGTTTATCATGTTGATGATAAAACCTTCTACACACCCAGCGGGCTGATTGAAATCTATAGCGAAGCCATTAAGGAAGCCGGCCATGATCCCCTGCCGACTTACCTGGAACCTACCAAGAGCCCTCAGGGCCCCCTTTGGGAAAAATTAGGAGAACGGTATCCTTTGGTTCTGGCCACGGGCATAAGAAGATTGCATTCCACCAACAGTCAGCTGCGTAATATTGAAGCCCTGCGTCTTGAAGAACCGCACCCCCTGGCCGAACTGGGACCCCAAACAGCAGCACAGTATGGCGTGGAACATGCTGACGATGTGATTGTGGAAACAGACCGGGGCTGGGTTAAAATGAAAGCACATGTGGATGAAAGGGTCATGGAAGGGGTAGTTCTTGTTCCCCACGGCTGGTCGGGAGACGCCAACTGCAACCGCCTGACAGATGCCGCGTGCCGTGAACCGATCATGGGCTACCCCCAGTTTAAAGGTATCCTCTGCAGTATCAGAAAGGCTGATGCAACGGCATAACATAAAATAAAATCTTGCAGTAACACCTTTTTCCCCAGCAGTCAACCTTATTAAAAATCGTCTGCAGGCCCCCCATCAGAGGAGCTTGCAGACGATTTTGCCGTCTGGGGCTTGCCCGGGATAACAGCCGCCGGCCATATTTTAGGGCATGGTC
>JGI24712J26585_10003064_pt1 | contig 13349 bp, 11 predicted proteins | sample BioPla3DNA2_FD_26585 | JGI IMG/M metagenome (IMG submission 26585) | reverse complement strand
TTTGGTTAACATGATCACCTATAAACTTATTTAATGTTTTTAAGAAGGAAACTGAAGTGAAAGCTGCTCCAACAACAGATGATAATGCTGCTGAAGTCATTACCAATCCGAAAATTTTATAACCTACATTACCAGATGCTATTTTGAATGCATCTGCTGCTGGGTTAGATGGGTCTAAAGTAGCCCCTGCTGTAACAACACCTAAAACAGCTAAGAAGAGAAATATTCTTACTATAGTTGCAACTCCCATACCCATAAGGGCTGATTGGTTAACTCTGTCTAAATTTTCTTCTCCAACGATTCCTGCGTCAACAAGTCTGTGCCCACCTGAGAAAGAAATGTATCCACCAACTGTTCCTCCGGCCAATGTCAATATTGCCAGATAAGGGAATGAAGAAGGTAGGAATGTTTCTTTTACAGCTTGAGCAACCGGTGGCTGTGAGGATATTGCAACGTATGCTATCAAAATAATCATTAAAGCTCCTGCAAATGTTGTAAATTTGTCCATTGCATTTCCAACTTGTTTGACAGAGAATATAACTATACCGATAATTCCGGAAATTGCAATTGCTATGTTTAAATCAATTCCAAATAGAACATTTAGTCCTAATCCAGCTCCACCTACGTTTCCGATATTGAAAGCCAATCCACCCATTGCAACCAATAATGCTATTACATGTCCTAAGCCTGGCAATACTTTATTAGCAATATCCTGGCCTCTTTCTTTTGAAATACATATAATTCTCCAGATATTAAGCTGTGCAATTAAGGATAGAAGAACTGATAGCAAAATTACGAAGCCCATGGTCGGCCCTAATTGCGACGTAAAAGTTGTTGTTTGAGTTAAAAATCCAGGCCCTATTGCAGATGTCGCCATTAAAAAGGCTGCACCTATAAGTACTTTCTTATCTTGCGATTTGTCTCTTTCACTCATTGTATTACCTCCATATTATTATAATTTTTTAGTCAATTAAATAAAATCTTTTAAAGGCATTATCTGAACGCCTTCATCTTCCAAAGCTTTTCTTATTGTTTTTACAAATTCAACAGCTTTAGGATTGTCTCCATGTACACAAATTGAATCTGCTTTAATGTCAATATCTTCTCCGTTGATAGCCTCTACCTTGCCTTCTTTAACCATCCTTATAACTCTTGAAATTGCAAGGCTTTCATCCGTTATCATAGCGCCTTCTAATTTTCTTGAAACCAAGGTCCCATCAGTATTATAAGCTCTGTCTGCAAATACTTCATTTGCTGTCTTAAGGCCTATGGCATTACCTGCCTTTATCATCTCGCTATTTGCAAGGCCCATTAATATAAGATTTTTGTCAACTTCATAAATTGCCTCTGCAATTGCCATAGCTAATTCAGGATCCTTTGCTGCCATGTTGTATAAACCCCCATGGGCCTTAACATGTTGGAGTTCAGCTCCATTGCTTTTGGCAAATGCCCACAAAGCACCTATTTGATATTTCACATAGTTCTTTGCTTCCTCTTTTGTCACAAGCATATTTCTTCGACCAAAACCCATTAGGTCTGGAAATCCTGGATGAGCCCCTATGGCAACATTTTCTCCTACAGCAATATCCACTGTTTTGGCCATAACCATTGGGTCACCAGCATGCCATCCACAAGCAATATTGGCAGATGAAATATATTTTGCCACTTCTTCATCTAAGCCTAACTTATAATTGCCAAAGCTTTCACCAATGTCACTGTTTAAATCTACCTTATACATTTGTTATACCTCCTATTTTTTTATTTACTATCCTATACTATAAATACTTAATGCAATTTTCATACCAAACTCCTTAGTCTTATACAATTGTCTGAATTTAGAAGTTTCCAGTTTTAAACAATTCATTTTTGGGCTTAAATTGTTCGATTTCGAACATAAAATGAGCGATTTTGCACTTTGTTGTTGCAAATCGCTCATTTTTTAAAAATATTTTTCTAGTCTTCTCTTTAAAGCATACCTGCTCAGTCCTAAAATTTCTGCGGCTTTTGTATAATTATTTTCACTTTCTTCTAAGGCTAGTTTAATATACTTCCTTTCCATATTTTCAACTTCTTTTTCTAATGAAAAGTTCGGGTATAATGATATGTCTTTTTCAACTTTATTATTTTTATCCCTAGCTACTTCATGTATTAGAGGTAGGTCTTTAGCCGTTATTTTTTCCTTGCTTCCTAGTAATACAGCTCTTTCTAATACATTTTTTAATTCTCTAACATTTCCTGGCCATTGGTAGTTTAATAGCTTGTCTATTGCTTCATCGGTAAAGAGATTTATATTCTTATTGTATTTCTTACTGTACTTTTCAAGAAAATGGTTTGCCAAGAGGATTATATCTTGGCCTCTTTCTCTTAAAGGAGGAAGATGTAATGGAATAACATTTAATCTATAATATAGATCCTCTCTAAACTCTTTGTTTTTGATGGCTTTTTCTAGCTCTTTATTAGTTGCGGCTATTATTCTAACATCAACTTCTATATTGGCCAAACCGCCAACTCTCCTAAAATTTTTGTCCTCTATAAAAGTAAGTAATTTTGATTGCAAGTTCATTGGCATTTCGCCTATCTCGTCTAAAAATACTGTTCCACCATCAGCAACTTCCATAAGTCCCTTTTTACCTGTATTTGCTCCTGTAAATGCATTCTTTTCAAATCCAAAAAACTCACTTTCCATAAGCTGCTCTGGTGTTGAAGCACAGTTGACTTTTAACATATTGCGGTTTTTTCTGATGCTATGATTATGAATAGCTGATGCTACTAGATCCTTTCCTGTTCCTGTTTCTCCTCTAATTAATACTGTAACATCATCATTCTTTGATAAGATATTAATTTTTTCTAATACCTCTAACATAAGAGGATCTTCACCAATAAGATTGCTTTCATATGATTGTTGACCCTTTGACTTCTCTAAGGTAAATAATCTATTTTTCTGTTCCTGCTTACTGACAACTCTCTTGATGATAACATCTATTTCAAGCAAATTAAAAGGTTTGTTTATGTAATCATAGGCCCCAAGCTTTATTGCTTTAACTGCAGACTCTATGTCTCCATAGGCTGTCATTATTACAACTTCAATGTCACTGTCAAGGTCTTTTAGCTTAGGTAGTATATCTAGCCCATTTTCATCTCCTAATTTCATATCAAGCAAGGCCATATCTGGTGCAAAAACCCTTGCTTTTTCTAAGGCTTCTTTTCCATCAGATGCAGCATCTACGCTATATCCCATATCTTTTAAACCTTCAGCCAATGATAATCTTATCATCTCTTCATCATCAATTATTAGTATTTTCTTCTTCATTTTCTTCAACTCCGTATATAGGAAACTGCATTATTACCTGAGTTCCTTCATTTAATACACTGTTTATCTTTATTGTACCTTTATTTATTTTTACCAGTTCATATACTATTGATAGTCCTAAACCCGTTCCTTTCTTTCTAGTTGTAAAGAAGGGTGTAAATAATTTGTTTAGATTTTTTTCATCTATACCACAACCATTATCTTGGATTTGTACTTCAACCAAATCATCATGACCATCATCTTTTTCTATTCTTTTTATTATAATATCAATGACGCCCCTGCTTTCTATGGAATGGATGGCATTATTTAATATGTTTAGTAAGATCTGCTTTATATGAAAGTTGTCTGCCCATATTATTATATCCTCTTCATATTTTAGATTAATTTCAATATTCTTACCTTCCTCGGCTTTATTAATCCCTTTTAGAGTCATGTCTATAACATTTAATAGTTTAGTTTCTTGAAATGATGGAGCCCTAGGTCTAGAAAAATCCAAAAGGCCAGTAATCAACTCATTTATCCTGTCTATTTCACTGATTACTCCATCAAATAATCTTCCATTTGTCGAATTGTCTTCTTTGCATAGCCTGTATTTTAAGACTTGTATACTTGTCTTCATCCCTGTTAATGGATTCCTTATTTCATGAGCTATACCTGCAGCAAATTGTCCAATAGTAGAAAGGGATTTCATCTCAATTAGTCTTTCATTATTTTCTTCTAGCCGTGCAATCATATTGTTAAGGGCATCTGATAGGATCCCAATCTCATCAATTCTTTTTATATCTATCTTCTCATTAAAACTACTACTATCGATAATCTTATCACAATAAGCCGCCAATTGCTTTATTGGTTTTGAAATACTGTATGAAACGATTATAGTTACTTGCATAGAAATTATCATGACTATTATGGAAACTAGTATTAAATATCTTTCATTGTCCAAAACCTCATAAAAAAGCGAACTTTTCTCTAGGCAATAACCCAAGGTCCAGTCGTAGTCTTCATATTCTTCATATATTAGCAAATAGGCTTGAGAATTAAAGAAATCATCTTTAATATTGATATTCTTTATTAAATATTCATCACTGTGAACTAGAAAAAAGTTTTCTATATTTCTTTCTTTTAAATAATCTAATACAATTTGGCTGGCTTCATCTTCATCTTGGACTTCATCCTTAGTATAGTCCATATACACGAGTATATTATCTAGTTCCCTTCTGGAATAATTGCCTTCATTATCTAATATGAGTTTATAGCTATTTGCTATGGAAATGATGGTTAATACCAGGATTGATAATATCAGTAAGAGCATAAAGGGAATTAGTATTTTATTCTCTATATCATTTCTCATCTCTTACACTTCCCTTGCCATGATAATACTTGCTTACTAAATAAAATGTAATCCCAGATACAATAACACCAGGTAGAGAAGGATATTTGGAACCTTTTATTATGAAAACAAGAAGGGTTATTATGCCAGCAACAAAGGATGATATTGCTCCTTGCTTTGTTGCTTTTTCCCAGAATAAACCTCCATATAAGGGGGCAAGAAATGTTGATGCAAAAAAACCCCATAAATATCCCCCATATTCTAAAAGACTTTGGGGTGGATAAATTGATAACGCCAAGGCCATAGTTGAAACTACAAATATAAATAACCTATTTATATTCAAAAACTTATTATCATCTATACTTTTATTGCTTAGATTTTTATATATGTCGTATGTAAAGCCACTTGATGCTAATAAGAGCTGTGAATTTGCAGTAGAGATTGGTGCTGCACAAATTCCAATAAGGATTAATCCACTAAGGGGTGAATAAATTGTATTATTTATTAAATAAGGAAATACTTCATCTACTGAGTTTATTGATTCTATACTTGAAACTAACACCCTTGCTCCTAAACCTATAACAGTAAGTCCAAAGTATAGGAGGCTAAGGATTATTAAGGAATATATAATCATTTTCTTAGCTGTTGTCCTGTCTTGGGTAGAAATAATACGGGTTGCATATTGAGGATTAGTTGACAATCCTAAGCCCCATCCAAAGAAAGACATAAATATTATTGATGGGGGCATTTGGCCCTTTGCAAATGGGTGGAGCAAACCTCCAGTTTCTGTTACATATGGGAAATTGCTAAAGGGTCTAGTATTTATTAGCCTTGCACCTTCAAATATTGCTTCTAGACTACCGATAGAATCTATTACTATTGCTGCAGAGGCAATTATACTGATAATTACTAAGCTAAAGTTCAATATATGGGTTCTTGCTACTGAGAACAGGCCTCCGAAGGTTGTATATATAATAAATAGATACATTAAGACAATGGAAATAAAGTAATTTATATTTAATAGTTCAGATATTACTATTCCAAATCCTGCTACTTGAATGATTATATAAAGGGTATATGTAATTAGGACTATTAGTCCACCAGATACTTGTAGAAACTTGCTATTGTATCTTATTTCAAAAAACTCTGGAACAGTTATCACGTCATAGTCCTTGAGTTTTCTTGTTAAAATAATATGAAATATGGCACCAAATAACCAAGGTGCAATTGAATATAGTATTGTACTTACACCGTAAGCGTAAACATTTCCTGTTACTCCTTGCATTGAAGCAGCACTAAACCAAGTAGCACAATATGTAAATACACTTTGTCCTACCCCAAATGAATTGTTGGCTACAAAAAAGTCCCTTGCATTATTGGTTTTTTTAAATCCACCTTTTCCAAAGAATAGAAATAATAATGTATATATTGCAAAATGTAATAGATAAATTATACTCTTACTCAAAATATCACCTAATTAAAAATAGCTTTCTATGAATGTTATTTTATCACAGAAAGCTATTTATTTGCTACTATTCTTAAGTTATATAAGCAAAATAGTCTTACTCTTCATAGGGACCTTATTGCTAAAAACGATAAATGATAAAAATACTAAGCGAATATTTGCAGGAGTGACTATAATTCTTAGCGAATGGAAGACAAAAACCCGTTAAGCAGCTTTCACGTCCCTAAAGATAGACCCCAGAGAGAATTGAAAGATGTAGGGTTTTTGTCTGGAATGAGCTTTAGAATTATTCATCTCCGAAACAGTGAGTGTGTATTTTTATTATTTTTCTTGACATATTTTATTATTAACTGTAACTTGTCATACTCTTCTTAACTGTAAATAGTAAGGATACAATTAAAATTATTCCACTACTATTATATGGTCTTTTTCTTTTCCCATCAAGCCTACTACTTCTAAGTCATTTTCCATTAATAGTAATATATAGTCGTAGATTTCCTTTGTGAATTCTTCACCTGCATGAATTAATGGTACTCCTGGTGGATATGGTATAACTGGTGCTGCTGCTACCCTTCCTATGGCATCTTTTAATTCAACTTGCATCTTGTGGCTATAATATGCTTGAGCTGGGCTCATCTTAATCTTTGGTTCTGGCATTTCAATGCTTAGATAGTTTATTTCTTCATAGGGTGTTTTTATTGCTATATCTTCTATTGCAGCAACTAATCTATCATAATCTTCTTCTGTGTTCATTGGGCTTATATAGGCTAAGGCATAATAATAATCTGACATTTCTAATCTAATATTGTAATCAGATAACAATTTCTTCTTTATTTGTGACCCCTTCATTCCATCTATGCTTATCAATATCTTTCCAATATCTTTTGAGAAGATTGTTTTATCGGCTGGATCTCCTGTAAAGACCTTTACCCTATCTATTGTATTTAATCTTTGAATAACTTCTTTTGTTTTTTTAATGTTCCAGGCTAGCTTTTCTCTGCCCTCCTGGCTATCCATATAGGCTACAGCTATTTCATTTGAAAGGGTAAACAAGTATGAGGGACTTGTTGTTGTAAATAATTGATACCTATCTCTTAATTTATTTAAATCTATCCTATCAGAGCCTACATGTAGCAAGGAAGTCTGGGTAAAACTTGGCAATGTTTTGTGTGTACTATGAATTACTATATCTGCTCCTGCTTTTAGGGCTGATATTGGTGCTTCATCGGAGAATGTCATATGGGGTCCATGGGCCTCATCAACCATTAATACTTTATTGTGTTTGTGTACTATATCAGCTATGGCTTTTATGTCTGAACAAACTCCATAATAGTTTGGATATGTCAAAACTACTGCTTTAATATCAGGTTCTTCTCTTAGTTTCCTATCTATATCCTCTGGATATACTCCTGTTATCATGTTGTAATTCTCATTGTATTCTGGAAATAAATAGACAGGTTTCAATCTATTTAAAATCATTCCATTGTATATTGATTTATGACAATTTCTTTGAACTAATATTTTATCTCCTGGTTTTGTTATGGTTGCTAATGCTATATAGTTGTTACCCGTTGAACCATTTACGCCATAGTAAGTGGCCTTTGCCCCAAAGACCTTTGCTGCATTTTCTTGGGATTCTTGTATAATGCCTCTAGGCTCCAAAAGATTATCCATGCCAGTTACTTCTGTTGTGTCAATATAAGGAATATAGTCTCCCCAGCTAATTAATGTGTTTTTGCCTTTATGGCCCGGCATATGGAAAGATACGCTGTTTTCTTCCTTTAGCCTTTGCAATGCTTCTAAAACGGGTGTCTTCATCTTACAATAACAACCTCCTAATTATTTTATTTATTGAAATGTAGATATTATATACCTTGGATTAATTTATGTAAACAAATTTTTATAATTCACAATTCGCAATTCACAATTAAAAAACTTGTGTATTCATGAATTTGGCCATCGGCTTATGGTAATAGGTAAAAGGTAAGAACTAAGAGTGAAGAGTTCTTAGGGCCTAGCCTTCGAAGGATAAACACGAGATTCCTCGACTACGCTCGGAATGACAGTTACGTTTAGCTGAAAGAAAGGCTTATGGTAATGGAAAATAAGAGAGCATTTGAAGATTTGAGTAGAATTCTTAGCTCATGGAAATGGAAAATCCGTTAAGCTGCTTTCACGTCCCTAGAGTTTGACCCCAGAGAGAATTGAAAGCTGTAGGATTTTTCATTGGAGTGAGCTATAGAATTCTTCAAATCTGAAACAGTGAACGTTTTTCTATTAGCATAAGCCGGCTGCCTAATTAATAAATACACACTCTTTAATACCAATTCAAAAAATATCAACCCCCGTAATAATACAAGGGTTGAATGGGTTAAATCCCTTTTGGGCTGAGCCTTTTTTTATCGCTTATGTAGTAGCTTAGTAGTATTCTTACTAAGTTTTTGTAAATATCATATTTATCATCTAAAACTGATGTAAAGGCTAGTTCATTAAAACATTCTTTGCACATATATAATCCAAAAATTCTAAAACCTCTTCTCTCTTCACCACAAATCTTGCAAAACATCATACCACCCCTTGCAATGTTTATTTAGATTAAGCACTTATTAATATATTATTCAAAAGTTTGTATAAAGTGCTTAATTAGGGATAAGTATTTTTAAAAAAGACAAATAATATAAATTATCTGTCTTTGTTTAAATAATTATTCAGTTTCTTCACTTGCTTGTGATTCTGTTCCTTCTGCTTCTAGGTCTGCTTCTTCATCTTCCCCATCAGCTTCTACTGTTGGTGGAATTAATGAACATACTATTTCTTCGATATCAGTTAGAATTGTTATTTCTTCTGTTTGTGCAACATCTAAATCTTTAACATATATTGGTGTTGTGAAATCCAGGTCTGCTACATCTACTGATGCTGCTTTAGGTAATGCGCTTGGTAAACATTCAATTTCAATTTGATCCATTTGTTGAACCAAAGTTGATGGTTGTAATTTTATGCTATCTCTATTTATTAATACAATAGGGATAAACATTTTGATTTTTTCGTCCATATTTACTTTTTGGAAGTCAATATGCAAAAACTTGTTTTTAACAGGATGTTTTTGAACATCTTTTATTACTACTGGTAATGTTTCTCCATCTAGTTTCAAGTCTACTATTGATGTTTGACCCGCTTGCATATAAACTTTTTGAAATTCCAAAGCATCTATTGAAATTGCTTTTGTTTCCTCGCCTTTAGCATATATAACTCCTGGTATAGAATTATTTGCTCTTAGTTTTCTAACCTTATTAGAACCAATACCTTCCCTTGATTCTATATCAATTACAAAATTACTCATTTAGATACACCTACCTTTTCCTATGTCTTTTATACTATTATATCAGAAAAACAAAATTTTCTGATAAAAGTTTTTCTCACTAAAGGGTATCATATTTTTACTTTTTTTGCAAACCTATAATATTAGTTGCAAAACCAATAATAGTACCAGCCCTGGAATCCCTAGTATTCCTACTATTAGAGCGTTGAATGGATTGATTATTATACTTAAGCCAAATAATCCAGCTATCACATTAAATATAAATAACAAAGCTCCACCAATTATCGCATTTATCAATAGTTTAATTAAAAATTTCAATGGTATTACAAGCAAAAGCCCAATTATATACAGGGCTACTAGTCCAACTAAAAATGCTAATAAAGAAGCTACAGATAAATCCACAGAATCATCCTCCCCTTCTTAACCAAGAACTAAGAGTTTAGAGTTAAACCTCCCTTTATTATACGTAAAAAAAGGAGACAATATGTCCCCTTTACGTGATATTTTTATTCTATACCAGTTTATTAATAATTTCAAGTTTTTTTGAACTTGGGCATAAAACACTATCTCCTATTGGATTTAACTTGATATTATTTGATTAGTATGCTAATATATTAAATAAATTTAAATAACTAGATCGGTTAGCTCAGTTGGCAGAGCGCCACGTTGACATCGTGGAGGTCATTGGTTCGAGCCCAATACCGATCACCATAATTAAAAAAGGCTAAAAGGAAACTTTTAGCCTTTTCATTTTTATACTTCTTTAATCATGTCTTTTACTTTCATCAAGCGTGTAATTGTACTTCTTTCGTTTTCATCCAGTTTCATTCTTATGAATCTTATGGTTTCTTCTAAGTCTGGTATTGTCCTATATTCCAGTGCATTTACCCTTCTTCTTGTACCTTCAATTTCATCTGCCATTAACTGACAAGCCTTTTCTACTTGGGCTAATTCCAATAGCTTTGGCATTATGTTGTATAGTTTTAAGATGGCATCATCTAGTTCTGAAGAAGTCTGGGCTAGACCATATGGATATATACTACCCTCATCGTCTTCTAGTTTTCTCTTAAAAGTCATAACTGGTACATTTACACTCATTACATTTTTCTTTTTTACNTCTAATGTTATTTCTTCCTTAGGTANAGCTACTGCTTCTTCCATCATCTCAGGTGACATTACTGCACTAGCTTGCAGGAACTCTTTAAATGAATCACCAAGTTCTTTTTCTACATCTACCCTTAATTGTTTGTTTTTCTTTATTAGCTCGATGAACCTTCTCATAAGCTCATCTTGTTTGTCTTTTAATAGCTTATGACCACGTTTTGCAGTACTTAACCTTGTTTTAAGTGTGGACAGTTCCATACGAGTAGGGTTAACATTTAGCTTGGCCATCTACTCAACCCCTTTATCATCCTGTGGAAGATATTTGTCAATTAATCTATCATCAATTCTCTTAAGTTCAGATTTTGGAACTATTTTTAATAGATCCCAACCTAAATTTAATGTTTCTTCTACTGGTCTATTGTTGTTGTAGCCTTGATTTACATACCTTTCATCAAATTTTTCAGCAAATTTTGAAAAGGCCTTGTCTGTATCTGATAAGGCTGATTCTCCAAGAATTGTAGCCAATTCTCTTGCTTCCCTACCTGCTGTATAGGCTGCGAATAATTGGTTCATTGTGTCAGCGTGGTCTTCTCTAGTTTTACCTTCTCCAATACCCTTATCCTTAAGTCTTGATAATGAAGGAACTACGTTTATTGGTGGTTCCATCCCCCTCTTATAAAGATCTCTTGAAAGGATTATCTGTCCTTCTGTAATATATCCTGTTAAGTCAGGTATAGGATGAGTGATATCATCTTCAGGCATTGTAAGTATTGGAATTTGTGTAATAGAACCATCTCTGCCTCTTATCCTACCAGCTCTTTCATATATACCAGCTAGGTCTGTGTATAAATAGCCTGGGTAGCCTTGTCTACCTGGAACTTCTTTTCTAGCTGCAGATGTTTCTCTTAGGGCTTCTGCATATGTTGTCATATCTGTCATTATAACAAGTACGTGCATATCATTTTCGAATGCTAGATATTCTGCACATGTTAGAGCCATCTTTGGAGTCGCTAATCTTTCAATTGCAGGGTCATCTGCTAGGTTCATGAAGAGTACTGCCCTATCTATAGCACCTGTTCTTGTAAAGTCTTCCATAAAGAAGGAAGCCTCTTCAAATGTAATCCCCATGGCAGCGAAAACTACAGCAAACTTAGCATCTGTTCCAAGTACATTTGCTTGTCTAGCTATCTGTGCTGCTAATTGGTTGTGAGGTAAACCTGAGCCTGAGAATATTGGAAGCTTTTGACCTCTAACTAATGTATTAAGTCCGTCAATACAGGATATACCTGTTTGAATAAACTCATTAGGATAGTCCCTTGATACTGGATTAATAGGAACACCATTAATATCCATTTTCTTTTCAGGGATAATATCTGGTCCATCATCTATAGGTCTTCCAAGTCCATCGAATATCCTTCCTATCATGTCTGTGGAAACTCCTAACTCAAGAGGTTTTCCTAAAAACCTTGCTGTTGTATCTCTTAAGTTTATACCAGTAGAACCTTCGAAAAGCTGGATCATAGCTTTGTCTCCATTGATCTCCAGAACCCTACCCCTTCTTTTTTCACCAGTCTGAAGCTCAATTTCGACTAATTCTTCATATTTAACACCTTCAACTCCCTCAACAACCATTAAGGGTCCAACTACTTCACTTACCGTCTTATATTCTTTAAGCATCAAGGATACCTCCTTTGCTTATTAGTTCGTCTATTTCTTCCTTTAGCTCTTTTTGTATTTGGTCTATTTTGTCTATCTCTTCTTCTCTTGTATATTTAGCTCTTGCAATCTTTTCCCTTACTTCCATGTTTTCAATATCTTTTAGATATACTCCACTTTCTAATGCTCTCAATCCTTCATCATAAAATGCTAATACAAGTCTTAACATTTTCATTTGTTTTTCTAATGAGCAATAAGTGTCTATTTCATGGAATGCATTTTGTTGCAAGAAGTCTTCTCTTATTGATTTTGTTGCTTCTAGCTTTAATTGATCTGCTTCTGACAATGTATCCCTACCAACTAATCTTACGATTTCTTGAAGTTCTGATTCGTCTTGTAGTAGATTCATTGCTTTTATCCTATTTGAGGAAAATTCCTTATCTGAATTTTCATTCATCCAATCATCCATTTTATCTTGATATAGCGAATAGGACTCTAACCAATTAATAGCTGGGAAGTGTCTTTGATATGACAAGGAGTAGTCAAGTCCCCAATAAACNTTTACAATTCTCAATGTGGCCTGAGTAACTGGCTCTGATGTGTCTCCACCTGCAGGTGATACAGCTCCGATTACTGATACTGCCCCTTCTCTATTGTCACTACCATAACACACTACCTTGCCGGCTCTTTCGTAGAAGGCTGCAAGTCTAGAGGAAAGATATGCTGGATATCCTTCGTCTCCTGGCATTTCTTCAAGTCTACCGGACATTTCTCTTAAAGCCTCTGCCCATCTAGATGTTGAGTCAGCCATTATTGCNACTGAGTAACCCATATCTCTAAAGTATTCTGCTATAGTGATACCTGTATATATGGAGGCNTCCCTNGCTGCAACTGGCATATTAGANGTATTTGCAATAAGTACTGTTCTCTTCATCAAGGATTGTCCCGTATTTGGGTCAATTAACTCTGGGAATTCCATAAGTACGTCTGTCATCTCATTACCACGTTCGCCACATCCTACATATACAACAATTTCAGCGTCTGCATACTTTGCAAGTTGATGTTGTACTACAGTCTTACCAGAACCAAATGGGCCTGGTATAGCTGCTGTTCCACCTTTAGCAACTGGGAAGAATGTATCTATAACCCTTTGCCCTGTTACTAG
>JGI24712J26585_10003058_pt1 | contig 13369 bp, 12 predicted proteins | sample BioPla3DNA2_FD_26585 | JGI IMG/M metagenome (IMG submission 26585) | reverse complement strand
GCCGAGGCCGCGGTGCGCCGCTCCGATATCAACCCCTACCGGGGACTGGATGTCGAAGGCGCCAAGCGGCGGCTGGGCATCCGCAAGACCGATGACAGCTACGATGCGCGGGTGTCCGCGTTGGTTTCAGCCCGTAACTAAGGAGAACAGGTATGAAAATTATCTCGTTTAAGGTGAAAGAAATTGAGGGTCCCGTCGTGAAACTGCGTCGGAAGTTGCGGGAGCGTCGCAAGGCGGCGGAACTGCTGACTTACGCCATAGACGCGGCGACTAGCGGGGCCTGGGCGTTGGCGCGCCTTGGGTTACCCGTGCCAGATATCAAGACCTTCGGGTTTACTCCGCGACAGACTCAGCGGATTATCAAGAAGAAGCTTAAATTCGCTCAACATGAGGCCGAGCGCTTAGGCGCTGTTATCCTCGATGTGAACCCCCAGGGCGACGTGGTGCTTGATATCGACGCCAGCCGCCAGGCGAGCGTTCACGTGCCACCTCTGGAGGCCCCTCGCGCCGAGGATAGTCCAGCATCTGTTAGCACCCCGGGGGAAACCCCTACCATGGGTACCTGGGGCTGGCCTCTGTTGGGTATTCCGCCGGCGATGCTTGCCAACGTGGAGCGTTGGTGTTTCACGGACAACGCACCTGCATCCGGTGATGCCTGCGCGCCGAAGGCGGAGCCGGATTCCGAGCCGGCGCCCTGCTGCCAGCACGCGGAACAGCCACCGGTGGTCGCTCAGGCCTCCGAGGCCGATAGCTGCCCGCAGGACGCCGAAGATACCCAGGATGATCCGCCTCTTGCCAAGATACGCACGGTGTTGTCCGCTGAGGACGACAAGCGTGAACTTCGCGCGGCGTACACTGCCATTCTCGACCGCCTTGCCGCGGTAGAGGCCGGCGTGAAGCCCGCGGAGACCTTTGCTCGCGTTTGGGATTGGATACAAGCGGAGCTACGTGCTCTGCGGATATCCCAGGATAACGAGAGCACGGGTACCGGAGCGGTGTTGGAGGCCCATGGAGGCCAGCTCGCCGAGTTGCGGGAGGCCGTTGCCAAGCTGCAGGGTTTGGCTGAGGGCACCGGGGATACTCCTCTGGGTTCTCAGCTGCAGGCTTTGCAGTCGGCGGTGCACGACCTTCGTGCCGAGGTTCCTGACCTTCGGGTACGGGTAGAGGACGCCGCGCTTGAGGCACAGAACCGCCTCGCAGCGCTGGAGTCCATTGCCCAATCTCAGCCCGACGACGCTTCATCCGTTATGGCTCGGGTGGCCGAGTTGCAGGATTGCGTCGATAAGCTGGAGGCCTGGTTCACGGGTTTGGACAGCACGGTTGAAGGCGTGCAGGCCCTGCTTAAGAACCTGGAAGCCGAGGGGAAAGACGTGCGGGCAGTTGTAGCCGACGCCGTGGGTCGCGTGGCGACCTGTGAGCAGGCGATTACTCCCGTTGTCGATCCCAAGAAGCCCATCAGCAACCAGGCCCTTGTGCTGAAAGTCGCTGCGATTACCGCTGCGGATGACGCCACACGTACCTGTCTGAAGGCGCTGCAGGAGCGCCAGGACGAGGTCGAGGGCAGCCTGGCTGCGCTTCGCAAAGAGCTGGAGATGGAGACCGTGGGGCTGCCGTCGTAGCCCCGGGTTGACTTCTCGCGTATACCGGGTAAGCTGTGCGTATGGGCTATGGGGAAACCCGTGGTCCTACGCGCGGCGACCCGGTGTACACCCGGGCTGGTCGGCCCGATGCAGAGTTGTCGTTCGGGCGCCAGTCCTACAACTTCTCGTGCAGCGGGCAGCTTGCTGTTTACGCTGTGACGATGTGGAGCGCCGCGCGGACTTGTTTTTGTCGACATGCTGTGGCAGTATTAGAGCTGCATGGAAAAGCAGAATGAAATCCAGGTCGGAAAAAGCCCCTGTGATACGGGGGGCAAGCCGTGTGTGCGCATTGTAGGCAAACGTGCGTTATCGGAGGATAAGGAAGACAGCGATGTTGTAACCCTGTCTTCGTTTACCGCTCCACTGAAGCCGGCAGCCCCTGTTAAAAAGAAAGCGAAGTAAGCCGTGGCCTTAAGTACCTCGATGTTGCAGCCGTCGCAATCCTCGGCGTCGTTTCCAGACCCATATCTGGACATGGCGAGTCTCGTTATGCCGAGAAGCGCCCGGGATGTGCTGCAGCTCTGTGAGCGGCTTTGGATGCGGAACGGCACCTACAGAATGGCTGCAGGGCGCATCGTACGGTACTTCATCACTCGTGTCGATTTTGGAAAAACAGACACCAAGGAGCAGGCTAGACTGCAGGCGTTTCTAAACAACCATCTTAAAATCATTGAAACGCTCTCGCTTATCGGGGATGACTTCGTGGCCTACGGTAACAGCCTCACCTCAATTGTTACCCCGTTCCGCCGTATGCTGGTGTGCACCCAGTGCAATTCTGAAATGCCGGCGGACACCGCGGACTGGGAGTTCACAAATTGGGAGTTCAGGGCGTTTTGCCACAAGTGTCGCACGAGGACGCGTCATACCCATGACGATCGCCCGGTCAGAGACGAGTCCCGTATCCGGGTGGCGCGGTGGTCTCCGCATGACTTTCAGATTCTCCACCATTTTTACAGCCAGGATTCCGAGTACTATTGGCGGATTCCCGCGACGGTTCGCAATGAGATAGGCCGCGGCACTAAATTTATCGTACAGCACACACCATGGGAGATCATCCAGGCGTGTAAATCCGACCAGTATTTCAGGTTTAATCCCGGCGTGCTCTACCATATGAAAGAGCAGACTCTTGCGGGTGTGGCCACCAACGGCTGGGGTGTGAGTCGAATGCTGGCTACGTTTGCACAGTCCTACTACGTGCAGATGCTCAAGCGGTACAACGAGGCTCTCGTTGCGGATTACCTGGCCCCGTTCCGCGTAGTTACTCCCCGGTTTCAGGGTAGTCACACGGACCCCTCCTTGGTTACCCATATGGCCGCGTTTCGTGGTCGGTTTCTCGACATGGTACGCCAGCACCGGAGAGACCCCGCAACCTGGCACTTTATGCCGTTTCCAATTGAGTACCAGGCCATGGGCGGCGAGGTGCGCCTGACGTCTGCGGACCTGCTTGGACAGGCCATGGATGAGCAGCTAAACGCAATTGGTATTCCTGCCGACCTGTATAAGGGCACGCTGCAGCTGCAGACGATGCCTACAGCGCTACGGCTGTTCCAGCAGACGTGGCCACAGCTAGTCAGTGCGTTTAACGGCTGGCTGGAGTGGATGATGGCGGCTATTTGCACCCATATGAACTGGGACAAACCGGAGAGCGTGCGCTTGGAGCCCGTAACCACAGCGGATGACGTGGAGTTGCGTCAGATGTGGCTGCAGCTGTCTTCGGCTAATCTTATCAGCAAACGCACCGCGTTTGCCCCTTGGCACCTCGACCCTGTTGAGGAGCGCCGGAAGGTGCTTGAGGAGGAGTCCGAGTTTAAGAGTCTGGAAGACAGCATGACTCGGGACATGCAGCAGCGGCAGCTGTCCCAGGAGTACGCGGATACCGGCGGTGGCGCCGGCGGCATGATGCCTGGCGCGGGTGGGATGCCCGCCATGGGTAGCGGCACAGACTCCACGATTGGGATGACTCCCGACGAACTCAATGCCCAGGCCCAAGAGATGGCCGCCAGACTTGTGCGCATACCGGATGAACTCACCAGAAAGCGTGAACTCAGGGCTATTCGAGAGCAGGCGCCTGTACTGCATTCACTTGTGATTGCAAACATGGGCAAGGAGCGCTATAACGCGGGGGCCGCAGGCCGCCAGGCACTCGCAGGGGGTCAGATGTAGCCATGGGCCTGGAATATGTAGACAGTGCTGAGTACAGTCACTTGCGCCGCAGGAATCTCAAGCGTATTGCCGCCCTGAGGAAGCGTGCGGCACACCTGTCGCAGCGCATAGCGGGGTCACAGAAGCGGTTAACCTACGACGAGGTCGAGTTAGACGCGCTGCTTTGGGTGCTGTCGTTCGTCGCCGACGCGGAGGCCAAACAGCATGGCTAGGCGTACACGAGTTCCTGCTGTTGATCCCGCCTTGCAGCGGATCGCTGTGATAGAGCGGGGTTACACTCCGCAGCCGAGGACAGCGCCGGGGCTTGTGGCGTCCTGGAGGAAAGCCACAGGTGCGGTGCGCACAAATGCGGCTCCTTGGCCGTTTTCTGTAATTGGAGGCCCGGTGACTCATGCGGCGACTATGACGGCGCTGGGTACCGGTATTGGCTACCTATACGGCAGGTATGTTCACCCCTTTGTTAACCCCGACGTCGATAGGCGTAAATCGGGGAGGACGGCTGCTATTCTTGGCGGCGGGATCGGGGCGCTAACCCAGGTTCCGGCAGCGGCGTTTGCACTCAGCAAGTCATCGGCGTGGTCTCCTTCCACGGGGATTTTCGGGCCGGCGCCTCACGCCCCCGGCCCCTTTATTACTCATGGGTTCTCCGCCGGGCACGCAAGGGAGGACATCGCAAGCGACAGGTACCTCAGTCCGTATGAGAAGTCCAGGCTGCTGTCTTCAGTACCTTCTGGGAGGGGGATGATAACCGCTGGTGATGTTGCCAGGGGTGCCCTTGGGGCGGGCATTGGCTACACAGGAGCGGGGCTGCTGGGCACCACGCTAGGTACTCTGTTTGGGATGTCCAGGCCCACGCAGCGAAAGCTCAGAACTGCCGGTGCAATCGCCGGCGCGCTTCGTGGTACCGGGTTCCTCTAATGGATTTTGTAGCCGTTGTCTCGGCGCTACGCCGGTGGTTTGAGGCCCATAATTTTGACTACGTGTTGCGTGCGGGGTGTACGGAGCACGGTATCTGTCTCACCGCGGTACACGCCCCCAGCGGGAAGACGGTGGCTGTGTTGCGCTACAACTTAATGAACAAACGTGAGTTTAGTCGCGTGCTCTCGCTCGCGGAACGCATGCAGCGGCACTACGACGTGGTGTACGCCACGATTACGCGCGGCGCCGCGGTTTTCTTCAAGAAAACACTAATGGCACGCGGTATTGGCCTCTTGCGGGTTACGTCAGCTGGGGATGTTGTTGAGGAGATACACCCGTATACGCTGTAACCGCTTGCCACTGTAGTTAGGTTGTGGCATACTGCAGGCATGAACGTAGAGTTAGAATTTCGGCGTGGATTCTGCGGGCGGCTTGCATCTCGCGGGGTGGCCCCAGAGGACGTGAGTACAGGGCTTGAAAAGCTTGCGGATGGCTCCGTTGGGGGGATGTTTGGGTCTGCGGCCAACAAGTCCGTTGACAAGTCATTGGGGGCGATTTTCAGCGGTCTTGGCTCTGTCGGAAAAGCCACCGCATTTGGTGTTCTAATAGGTCCTGCCTTGGTTGCTGGTCTTGCCGGTCATTTGCTGGCAAAGTCAAAAAAGGTGTCTCCAGCGGACATCAGGGCAACCAGCGACACGATTTTAATCAAAGAGCTTGAGGAGCAGCGTCGGATGCTGGAAGAGCGACAAGCCGCTAGGGTTTACAGATGAGCGGGCCGGCGGTTCCAGGCGAGATCGCGGGAGAACGCGCTGGGGATTTCATACTCTATCGCACCCCCGGTGAACCCCCGTTCCGCATTCGTGCAGGGCAGTCGGTACCGTTGATTAGCAACAACGACCCGGAACACCTTCGCCCACAGCTTGTGTTTGATGGCCACGCACGTATGTTTATTATGTCAAACGATGAGGACGCCGCTAGTTACGCAAAAATTGCAGATGGGGTGGCCAAGGGAGATATTGCGTTGGTGCGTGAAGAGATTACATGGTCTGATAAGCATCAAAGTTATGTAGTGTTTGCCAGGTGGCACGAGGCCTATCGAGAGCTGCCACCTGCCCTACAGGGAAGTGGAGTTCGTCGTGTCTGACACCAGTAAGTTGCCTAGGTTTCACATTCGTACGCCGGGTGCCGTTGTAGCCGACGGTGTACACTCTTTACTCACTAGTCCTGCGTTGACGGGTACTACTCCGCCACGCATTCCCGGTGTAGACACCCATAACCCGGCACAGCTGGCACGCTTGCGCCGCCTGCAGGCGGATGGCGTGGGTTCCGTTATTGACTTGCTGATTGCCGGCGGATTAGTCGGTACCGGTGTTGGCTACCTTCGACACCGGAAGAAAATTTCGGATACTCGTGAGGAGTTAGATGCCGCCAGAGACGCGGGCAGCGGGCATCGAGTTGGGATTAAAACCTCGGGGTTTTTAGGCACTGCTGCCAAAGCTATTGGGCGTATCCTGGTGTTGCCAGTTGACGTGGTGCGCTCGATCGTCAAAGGCACGGGTACCGTTGATCTGCACGCCGCGAATAAGTACGATGTACCACTAGGCGTTTTGCCTAAGGGGTGGGCAATTCCGGCGGTTGCTCTCGGTGTCCCCGCGATGGCGCTTGCTAGCGAGCGCCTAATGGACACGGTTACGGATAAGGAGCGGCAGCGCATCCTCGACGCTCGGAAGCAGAAGCTAGAGGCGCAGTTTGACGAGCTACTGGCTACCCCGGTGGAGAAAACCGCGGAGGCCGGGTCTGCTTGTGCTGAGCTGCTCAACTTTGTGGCCCCTCGCGCCGCTATTATGCTCAAGGCGTCGTCGGTGCCTGAAACCAGCACGTTGCTTCGTGGCGGGGTAATGGCTTGGTGGATTTTATCTGGGATTCTGGCGTACAACGCCGGAGCGGCGTATTCCCGCCGTCGTGACCCGAATTACCAAGGGCAAAAGGCCCTCAAGGAATTTGAGGCCGAGGAGAAATCACGTACACCGATGTCTATTCGAGTGTCTCGCCGGGGCCCGCAGCGCTTGTCTTCTATCCCTTCCGGTGTTCCCGTGACGGTAGGGTTCCCTGGGGAGACCCCTTACATTCCTGCGGGTTTTCCGCTTCCCGACCCGTTTGCAAAGGAAGCCTCTGTTTTCATTCCGTTTGATCCCATGATGAAGGATGTCTACACCCCGGAGGAGCTGGCAAACAAGAAACCCCTGCATCGTCACATTATAGATGGGGCGCGGGCGATAGGGGATACCTGGCGCGGGGCTAAGACGCTGATTGGTACCGCCAGGGATATCGGGCGTAATCAGCGGGAGGGCATGTCAGGGACGGAATCCATGGTACACGCGGTGGCCGACCGTGGCGGTCTCGACGGCGAAAGTCTGATGCATACCATTCGTCTTGGCGAGGCCATTGGCGGGGTTGGGGACGCCGACCCGGAGAACATTGCCGAGGCGCTGCGCACCGCTAATCGCGTAGGCGGGGTTGTCAGGGGCATGCACGGGGTGGCGGACAAAGCACAGACTGCGATTCAGAGCGCATACCCGACGGCTATTTCTTTCTTTTCCGGTGCAAAGGACACCACGGGGACAGATGTTCAACAGTTGAATTCTAGTGTACAGTCGTTTGTAGACGGTATGTCCGCGCTGCCGGCACCGAAAACCGGCAAGAACGCGCCGGCGGTGACCGCGAGCACGTCGCGTACGGTAACCAGCCCTCCAGACAAGCTTACCGAAGATCAGCAGAAGTTATTTGATGCCTCTCGTGTTCCGGGGGCGTAGTCGGTGACACCCAATGGTACCACCGATGGACATACCGGGACTGCGAGACCCGGCTGATTTCGCCGCGGTTAGGCACGACATCTACGACGCTGTTTTGGATGGGGTGCGCACCAAGTACCCGCTGGAGAACGCCACACACAGGCTGGAGCTGGTTGACGCCGAATACGACGGACCCGAGATCGTCCCGTATAAGGCCCAGAAGCAGGCGATACTAAAGCGAGAGACGCTGTATCGTCCGATTAAAGGCACGTGGAGGCTTGTCGACAAGGCCACCGGTGACGTATTGGACCAGAAGCGCACCACGATTGTCAGGGTGCCCATGCTTACCCAGCGAGGTACCTATACAATAAATGGCTCCGATGCCTCGGTTGCACACCAGATACGGCTGCGGCCTGGGGTGTATGTACGCCGTAAGGGGAGCGGTGAGCACGAGGCTCACTTCAACATAATGAAAGGCGGGCCCAGTTTTCGACTGCTCTTGGAGCCTAAAACCGGGGTGTTTCGTATCAATGCCGGGCAGGGGTCTGTGCCAATATACCCTGTACTCAGAGAGGCAGGGGTATCCGATGACACCATACGCGAGGTTCTTGGTGACGCCCTTCTGAAAATCAATGCAGATAAGCGTGTACCGGAGTCTCAGCTCAACAAGTTGTGGTCTCGTCTTGCAGGTGTCCGGGCGGCAAAAGAGGTTGGTGACATGGGGGCCCAGCGGGACTTCCGGCGTGTACTTGAGGGCATGGAGGTCGACCCGGAGGTAACGGGGGTTACACTTGGGGAGCCTATTACGAAGGTGTCGCCGGAAGTACTGCTTAAGGCCGCAAAGAAGCTCGTCAGGGTGAATCGTGGCGAGGCCGATACCGATGACCGTGATGCCTTGTCTTTCCAGGAGACCTATGGGCCTGCCGACTTGTTTAGAGAGCGCATTATCAAGGACAGCGGGCGTGTGGGCGCCCGCATGCTTTGGCGGGCCTCGCTACGTAAAAATTTGTCTAGCGTACCCAGCGGCGCACTTACACCGCAGCTGATGACCGTGATCTACGGTTCTGGGTTGGGATCGTCGTTGGAGGAAATCAACCCATTGGATGCCTTGGATCAGGCCTATCGTGTAACTCGTACCGGCGAGGGCGGGCTTTCCAATACGGCGTCTATCCCTGATGACGCCCGCGCAGTACAGCCCAGTCAGTTTCTTTTCGTTGACCCCGTGCGCACAACCGAGAGCATAAATATTGGTGTAGACCTTCGGCTGGCTGGGAACACACGTAAAGGCATTGACCGCGCGCTATACACTCAGGTGACCGACGCGAAAACCGGCGAAGACGTTTGGCTGCCGCCTCAGGTGCTGGCACGCGCCACCGTTGCGTTTCCGGGGGCCCGGCAGCACGCCGAGGCCGAGGGTCACAAACGTGTGGCCGCGATTCGCGGTGGCCGGTTGGTATACGTAACGCCGGATAAGATTGATTTCGAGGCCAAGAGCCAGATGGACATGTATAACCCGCTGTCCAACCTGTTGCCGGCGTTGAATTCCATGAAGGGTGGGCGTATTCTGATGGCCTCCAAGTGGTTTGCCCAGGCGATGCCCATGCGGGAACGCGAGGCTCCGCTGGTGCAGGTGGACTCCGGTGACGGGGTTTCCGCCGAGCAGAAAATGGGCTCCAGGGTAGGCGCGGTGCGTGCGAAGGCAGCTGGTAGGGTTGTCGCCATCACCCCGGATGACATCACGGTACAGAACCTCGACGGCACCACGACGACACACGATCTCTACAACAACTTTATTTTCAACCGCAAGAGCTTTATCACCAACACCCCAAGGGTTGCCGTAGGTGATGTGGTGGCACCCGGCCAGCTGCTGGCCGCCAGTAACTACACGGATGACAACGGTGGCCTCGCCATGGGTCGCAACCTGCGTGTGGGCTACATGACGCACAAGGACAGTGTGTACGAGGACGCTGTTTTGGTGAGCGAGTCCGGGGCCTCCAAACTGGCAACCGAGCGTCTGTACACTGAAACCGTGGACACCGACGACCTAACCAATGCGGGCACCTCCAAGTTTGTGTCGCTGTTCCCCTCGGTGTTTACGCGGGCACAGCTGGATAAGCTGGATGACGGCGGTGTGGTCAAGCCGGGCGCTGTGCTTGAGAAAGGTGACCCCATTATGTTGGCGGTTAGGCAGCGTACCCCAAAGGGTGCCGGCATGTTGTACCGCGGCAACAAGACTCGTTGGGCAGACGTATCCAGGGTATGGGAGCACGACTTCCCCGGTGAGGTCACCGATGCCTGGCAGGACAACGACGGCATGCGGGTGGCGATTAAAGCCTATGCTCCCGCCATTGGCGGCGATAAGTTGGTGTTGCGCCACGGCAGCAAGGGCGTGATTTCCCGGGTTATTCCCGATGACCAGATGCCGGTGGCACCCGACGGCAGACCTTTGGAGGTAATTTTGAACCCCCAGGGCTTGATCACCCGGTGCTATGACGACTGCACGGAGTTCCTGACCAAACGTGGCTGGGTACTCGGGCGCGAAATCGAGTTCGAGGACGTCCTGATTGCGTTTAGCCCGGAAACCCAGTCGTTGTGCTGCTCCAAGCAGCTCAGTCGCATACATGTTGAGGACTACAAGGGGCCCATGCTGCGGTATCAAGACGACGGCCTGGATTTTTGCGTGACTCCAAGCCACAGGATGTGGGTACGAACGCCTGGAGGCTGCTGGGCCGAGCATCTGGCCTCTGCGCTTCCCGGCGTGTCCTGCGGGCTTCCTGTGGCCGCCGCGGGCCTGTTGCCGGCGAGCGGGGTAGCTCGCATGGACTACCGGGTGGTTACGGAGACCAAGGCAGCCGCTGATGATCTGCAGTGCTTGTTCTTGCAACACGGTTACTCCTCTACGGTGCGTAAATCCCTGGACACCGGCTGGGAGGTCACGCGATCGCCGGTACGCACGAGGTTTGCCCGTGACGGCTGGTCCCGTGTGGATTACGTAGGCAAGATTTACTGCCCGCATGTGTCCACGGGCTACGTGGTTACCCGCAGAAACGGGCATGTGTTGATTGCCGGCAACTCCAACCCCTCGCAGGTCATCGAGGCCTTGTTGGGCAAAGCAGCGGAAAAGCGGGGCACTCCGTATGTGCTGCCCCAGGATTACGACGGCGACAGGCTGCAGTACGCGATTGACGAGCTAAAGAAGCTCGGCATACCGGAAACCGATGATCTATACGACCCGCTCACGGGCCGCACCATTAAGGGCGTGACCACCGGTGTGTCCTATTTTATGGCGCTTCATCACCAGGCCGACAGCAAGGAATCCGCGCGTGGCACCGGAGGCTATACCATTGAAGGCGTACCCACCGCCGGTGAGGACGGCGAGAATCCCAAGCGTATTGGCGCCGGGGAGCTGGGCGCTTTAGTTGCGCACGGGGTTCCCGCGGTTATCCGCGAGGTGAAAACGGTCAGGGGTCAGAGCAATGACGACTACTGGAACGCCGTTGCCATGGGGTACCCGCCGCCGGCGCCGACGGCACCGCAGATTTACACCCGGTTCCTGGATTCATTAAAAGCCGCGGGGATCAACGTCAGGGACTCCAATGGCAGACTTAGCCTGGCGGCGATGACCGATAAGGACGTGGAACAGCTTGCCGCCGGCGAGATCACGGTGCCCGAGACCGTGAAGTGGATGGCTAATTTCGAGCGCGGCGCCTATGGCGAGGCCTCCCCGGAGCCGGTACCCGGGGGCTTGTTCGACCGCGGTATCACCGGAGGCCACGGTGGCAACCGGTTTGGCTTCATTCGGTTGGCGGAGCCGCTGCCAAATCCTGTGTTTGAGCCCCAGATCAAGCATATGCTTGGCATGACCACTCCAAGGTTTGAGGCCGTGCTCTACGGGCGAGAAGACATCCAGGGCATCGGCACGGGCCCAGAAGCTATGCTGGAGGCCTTGCGGCGCATCAAGCCAGAGCAGGAGCTGGAATCGCTTAAAGGCCAGTATAAGATGGCGTCTAGCGCCTCTGCGAGGGATACCCTGTTGAAGCGCATGCGGGCTCTGGACGGCATTATAGCCCAGGGGCTGCGGCCCGCTGACCTCATGATTACCAAGGTACCGGTGTTGCCGCCGGTGTTTCGGCCTATCAACATCAACAGCAAGTTTACCTCGGTGGCTAGTCCAAACGTGCTGTACATGGATTTGATGAACGCCACCAAGAATTTCAAGGATACCCGGGGTCAGCTTGCCGGCGAGGCGGTATCCGATGCCCGGGAAGCCGTGTATGGTTCTCTACGGGCGGTTTCCGGCATGGGTGACCCGGTTAAACCCTCGCGCAAAAAGCAAAACGTCAAAGGTATTCTCGACGAGGTCTTCGGCGCCGGCGGCCCGAAAACAAGTCTTGTGCAGCGCAGCCTGATTGGCGGCACCACGGATATGTCGGGGCGCGGCGTGATCACCCCGGACCCCAATTTGGACATGGATCACATCGGCATCCCCGAAAATCTGGCCTGGCCTATGTTTGGTCGCTTCGTGGTGCGCAAGTTGGCCAGGCAGGCCGGCGACAACCCCGAGAGCCGAATGCGGGCGGTAAAGCTGGTGGCCGACAGAGACCCAAGGGCCAAGCAAGCCCTGCTGGAGGTTATGGAGGAGCGTCCGGTACTGGCGTCGCGGGCTCCGGTGCTGCACAAGTTCGGCATTATGGGCTTTGAACCCGTGCTGGTTCCGGGTAAGACAATTCGCCTAAGTCCTTCTGTCACAAGCACATTTGNCGCCGATTTTGACGGTGATTGTATGAACGTACACGCCGTGGTTACGCCGGAAGCCGTACGTGAGGTACGCGAGCGGATGTTGCCGAGCAAGAACATCCGGTCTCCGGCGAATTTTGGCCCGCTGTACACCCCCAGACATGAGTTTTTATACGGGCTTTACGCGGCGACAACCAAGCGCAACTCGGGTAAGCTGCCCACGGTATTCCGGCGGGCTTCCGATGCCTTGGCTGCCTATCGTCGCGGCGAGCTTGATATCGATGACGAAGTACACATTGTAGACCCGCCCAAATAGGCGACACATGGGCTTCGCCGGCTGTGGAACGCGTTCCACACGCCGACAACAGTTGAAATCGCGGGGGTCATGCTCCGCATATTCAGAAAGGCTATAGGTGAGATACATACTGTGGATACTGGGCACCCCCGTTGTGGTGCTCTGCGTTGTAATGCTGTACTTCGTGATACGGCGGCATTGGATATACACGACGCGGCTCCGGTTTATCGTGGCCGGCGTCGGCATGGACAAGCTGCCGTCGTTTAACGTGATGTTGTTCCGCTGGTGGTGGGTATGGACGCCCTACGGGCTCCGTCATCTGCCCAGGGACGAACGCCTGGAACGCAGGTTCCGGGAATGGCCGATGTGACCTGGGAGTTGTGATGAGCACTGAATTTGGGATTTCCAACGTTGACACCGCCTGTGTTGAGGTGCTGCTGCTGGATACCGGAGAGATAACGGCTCGGGTGTTTACGGGGCCCGAGAGTCTGGCGGCACGGCGCGTTCCCCGGGGCTGCACACGCCGAGACGTGTTCAGCTACGAGGAGGCCGCCGCTGATGTTGGGCGGCACTACGATGGTCATCTTGGCCATTGTGTGCGTACCACGGTGGAACTAGCGATTACCCGTGATGTGGCGCCGCGGCATTGGCCGCTGCAGTGGTGTGTGGATTCCGTTGTTAAGGAAATCCGCTATCCCTAGCCATCAGCCGCCGCCGAATGGCGGTAGGCTGGATGGCGTTGTTGGCATTCCTAATCAGGAGAAAGCATGAAAGTAAAACGAACAGAGCGTGGCTGGGCTGGGCATTTCATTTGTGCGAACAGG
>JGI24712J26585_10003056_pt1 | contig 13372 bp, 6 predicted proteins | sample BioPla3DNA2_FD_26585 | JGI IMG/M metagenome (IMG submission 26585) | reverse complement strand
TTTTGGGAGGGAGGAGTGCAGAAAATTTCCACTCATCTGCAGCATAGCAAAGTAACAAACATTGTACGGAATTCGATTTCAGTTTAACTTGCAATTGAAGAGGGCTTTTGCTCAGGCTCTTTTTGCTTGCTTTTTGCCCCAAAGCTCGGTATTGTATAATTTCGGCTCACGTCCGATTAATTTTCGCTGTACATTTTAGGTTTTAACCTTCTGTAGGCAAACAGCTTATACATGAGAGGCCACACTAAGCCTACCTATGTTTTTTAACTTCACGAACTCATCTGCATACTGTTTTGCCAAATCCCCGTTACAATCAATATTGATTGTTTCCTTATTATATTCTGCAGTCTTTGTCCAATTATATGTCCCGTGAATAACTGTGCGTAGGTCGATAACGCAAAACTTATGATGCATTGTGTTTTTGTACAATGACTCTATCTTAACCCAATATGTAGTAAATTCTTTATCTAATTTAAAGTCTGCGTTTCTGTTTTTTTCGTTATCATCAAGCACTATTTCTATTGTCAAACCTTCTTTTTTCTTTTTCAAAAGTTCTTCGTATAGTTTTGGGTTTGTAAACCATGCCATTGCTATCCATATCACATATTTTGCAGCTCTTATTTTTTCAATAATTCGCTTCAGAATATCTTCAAATAGCACATCTTTACTAACTTCTTCATAGTCAGTTGGAATTCCGGGTTTAAAAACCACTTCTGCCAACTTATATTCTTTATTTACAGGATAAATTCTTTCACACATCCTTTTGATATAAGTTGAATGTGATTCTAGCTGAGCTAATTTTTCTGGCATTATGCTCAGATAAATATTTTCCTTACGCTGATTCCACACTTTGCCCTTAGCAAATTCTCCTGTCTTCTCAAATACGACACCGCAAGTTTTGAGCAGACTAACAACTTCTTCTCTTTTTTCGTATTCATCAACGGAAATCGTATCTATAAGTAATTTTTTAAATTCTTGCTCTGTCACAGCACTTTCCTCATTCCTACAAATTTTTTATAATATTAATTACTCCCTCAACAACTTTAGGACCATTCTCTTTCATCTGAGAAACTATCTTTATTGCTATTCCCGTAGCAGCCATAGCAGCCGCGCCGAGAAGATTGACTGCTTTCTTTTCGCATGTCGGGCAAAGTCCCGTCTTATTTTCCGGGTCTGTAGTTATTCTTCCGCACCGACATACTTTTTCTGTTTCATTCTTTTTCTTCATCGCCTGCATCCTCCAAATATAATTATTATATCCGCGGTTCATGTTCAAGCCCGCTTTTAAATGCGAGCCTCAAAGATCGGCGGCTGCATTGTCGTATGCATCCTCCGCCGAAATTAAATACATTTTGTGCTCGTCGCTCGTACCCAATTCCGGCTTTTTAATACTGGCTTCCAAAACCGGCTGCATTTCCTTTGAAAAATTATACCAGAAATTCATATTCGATTTATTATAAGGGTAATAATCATGCAGGAGTTCTGCTGTTGACTTCCCCTTCTTTATTAGAGGCTTGGTGAGAAAGTTATAAATAACATATTGATGCAGCCTCAGAACATTTTTTGCAGTACTCGATTCGCCAATATACTCAAGCAGCTGCATGCGTACCCCAACATATTTTGTTGCAATCTGCAAATCGCGTGTCAAGTATTCTATATACCTGCTAACCTTTTTGCCATGCTGTAAAAACGGAGTGCTGACCAGCTTTGCAAAACGCTTTGATGTTGTTTCAATATCTGAGTAAACCGCATTTAAGGCTGTTCTCATTTTATTATCCGCCTCTTTGAGCATCGACAAGCTCTCTTCCTTAGACTTCTTTGTTTCTGCCTCCAAAACCATAGACCTTGCATCTAAAAAGGGGATTACCATATCGCGGTCTCTGTCTTTTTCAAGCTGATAGGTTTGGAATTCCCCTATGTCTGCCAACTGGGTGTATATTTGCCGCATTTGCAGTTGATTTGCGATACTTCGAACAGTTTCAATGTTGTTAGGATTCTTCAACACCTTTTTTAGGGTAATGTCTTTTACCCTAACACCGTTTTCATCTACAATTACGGGTCTTAAATTTCCATCTACTTGTTTTGATTCTGCAACTTTATATGTCCCATCTTCCAGCTTTGTTTTCACATCGCTTGGAAGATGGTCAAAATCCGGCATAAGAATTGTTTCTCTCTTCATGACAACACTTGCATGATGCAAAACATCGCTTATGATTCCCAAATCTGCTATTGGAATTTCCGAAACAACTTCTAATTCTGACCGCTCTTGTAATGCCAGCGCCATTTGCTCGATATATCCGTCAAAGAAATTGCTCATTGCCATAATATCATGGCCATATCGGTCTGCCTCTGTCTTAAATATAATAAGAGGCTCCTTCGGTTCGGCATATGCCGGCTCATCGCTGTTTAGCTTTTCTTTTTCTTCATATTCATTCATGCAGATAACCCCTTTTTTAATCATTATCCTTAAATTTTCTATATTCTCGCCGTTTTATGGGAAAAATCGGAGTCTCTTACTCATCAAATCCCGAATCGCGTACCTTTAAGGCGCTGCAGTTCTCCGAAACCGTCCGCACGGTTTGTTGAGTAAATCCTCCGGGAGACTCGGCATGAACTTCAAGCGATACCGTGACTTTTGCGCCATCGACCGAGGTTAAATGCCGGATGACTTCTTCAACATACTCTTGAACATCTCGATTAATGCGGGTGATATTCAAATCGGCCGACATAAAGAATCTTCTGTTTTTTGGAGTGGACACCGCAGATGTTTCGCCGCCCTCTGTGCCGTCTTTGCCCGAGGATGTATCTGTTTCTCCGCCACCGCCTGTGTAAGTGGGAGCTGTCGAGCTTCCGCCTTGTCGCGCTGCCTCTGCCGCCTCCGCCTGCCGTTTTGCCTCTTCCTCCGCCAGCTGCTTTTTGGCAACATCAACTTTTACCAAGTACCCCGATTTTTCAATGTTCCAAATGTACTGATTAAACTTAAGGTCGATGTAGTGCTCTCCGTCAAAACCCGAGGCAAAAGCGAAATACTCCTTCGAGTTCACCCCGTCTCGGATAGCGCTTAATAAAACATCTTCATTTGCCAGCCGCGGGAGGTAGCAGTATGTACAAAGATACTCCCACAGTGTCTTAACGGCAATGTGTTCGTTCTCGCGCCAAAGGAGGTTGTCCAGCTCCATTTTCAGCAGAATCGGAGCCCAGTTCTCTATAACGGCATCACTATCCAGCATCTTTTTGGCTGCTTTGCGGATTAAGTCCTCATCTCCTCCCTTAATTGAAACTGAGTCCCACAGAATTGTTTTCATGTCCTCGTTTTTGTCAATAGAAGGCACAAGAAGCCAGAAATATGTCTCTTTAATCCGCGCATCAACCGTTTCGTCGGCACGAGAAAGGCTGTTTTCGGTTTCGCGGTTCTGCGCGGCATCAAGATTCAAATCTATGCTGTCTTCTTTGATAGATTTCCAAGCCAAATATAATCTTGCCGCCTGTTTAAGACTTGCCATCAGGTTTTGATCCGGCGCAAGAAAGACCGGCATATTGCGATAAATACGCGGTGTTAGGCCGCGATTGTTTAAAATGTCTTTTACTGCCGTCATTGCTGCATTGTCGGAGTCTTTAGCATTGTATTCATCAGTCGGGCGCAAAACAACAAGACGAGCCGCCTGTTCGTCGGGCACATCAAGCGAGGATGCGGGACAAACATGAACACCGGCAAACGGCGCTTCTTTGCGCAGGGAACGAAGTCTTTTTTCGATTTCATATTCCACATCGGAATCCGGCACTTGGCTTGCTCGGTCGTCCGCTGTTTTTCTTAGCGTTGGACGGCTGTCATACCAGAATCTGTCGCCCGATGAATTGGTATATAGGTAGCTAAGCTTATTGCTCAGTGTGCCCAAAGCATCGTTGAAAACAGAAATATTTTCGCCCGGCTGGACCACTCCAAGACGAATACGGGATTTTTCAATACCTCGGGTCGCCTGCTCGCGGCTTGTCGGAGCAGAGCCCAGCATAATGGTCCGCGCTACGCGGCGGGCGGCAAGATACTTGCCATATCTTGTTTTTTCCTTGTCGGTTTTAAACGGAGTCGAATCCTTGCCGTCAACTTCCTTATCGACAATGGCGTTCCAATTTTCGGGCAGGTGACGGGTGAGTTCATCACGCACATTCGGCACATCCATAGGGATAGAGCCGGGCATAATCATAAGGCCCGCATCGTTTCCCATCCAAAGTTCATAAACAACTCCCGCCATCAGGCGCAAAACTCCGCGAGTGCGCTGAAAGCGATCTATAGTTGACCAGTCCTTATATAGGCGGTCAAAAACCTCGGGGTGTATGGGATAGCAAGACACCATACGCTCCTTATATTCCAACTCCCGCGCCTCGATGGGAAAATCGCCTTCGTTCTCATTATACATTTTAAAGAATGCCGCGCATGTATCTTCGCGTGCACCGGGGTTTTTGCAGTCAAGGAACAGGCGGCGGCGCACAACCTCGAAGCCCTCGTTGGCCGCGACCGGCTTCCAGATAGATTCCATGCGCCCAAATGTATGTTCTATGGTCTCAAGGGCTATCCTGCCCGCTTCACCGCCGATTTCGATATCCGATTCGGGAATAGAGGCAACCACAAGACTGTTTTTGCTCGCTCTGGCCGCCTCGGTCAGCTCTTGAATAAACGAGATAAAATTGTCGAATGTTCCGGCAGGCAGTCCGCTTACTCCGTAGATTTTTCTGGCATAGGTAACCACCTCGTCCATGAGGATTATACAGGGAGCGGCGGCATCAAAAAGCATCTTTAATGTCTCAGAACCGGGGGAAACTCCTTTTTTATCCGATTCCTTTACAATATCATAAAGCTTGGGGTCACCTGCCGATTCCGCAAGCTGCGCCGCCATCTCGCCCCACAATGTGTTGATGGTGATGCCGGGCATATTTGCAGGGCGCTTGTTCTTTGTTGGGTCGAGCGCAGATCCGACAAGGACCGCCACATTTGCCTTGGGCAAAGAGCCGACTCCCGCCCTCTCCAGCACTGGCTTTACATTCGGAATTTTATCGATAGAAACCCTGCCGCGCATCATGTGGTAGAGCGCGAGCATGCTGTGAGTTTTTCCGCCGCCAAAGGCCGTTTTAAGCTGAATTACGGGCTCGCCGTCTAAACCGCAGACTCGGCGAAGCGCCTGTTCCAAAAGCCCCGTCATGCCCTCCGTCACATAGGTGCGGGCAAAAAATTCTACCGGGTCGCGGTATTCATAGGCGCCCTCTCCGCGGGCAACCTGCGCAAGGTCGGCGGCAAATTCGGCTTTCTTATAGTGCCCCCGTGCCACATCGGGGTGCGGCTCTATAACCTCACGCCAGCTTAGTAAGCCGCCGTCGGGCGTTTGGCTGAGTATGCCTTCTTTTTTTGTTTGTTCCGCGGTTTTGGAGAGATGCGCAGCCTCGTTAACGGCAGTGGAGCCGTTTGCGGAACCGTAGCGCAAGGTACGCAAAATCACTCGTATCTCTTCTGCGCCTTCGGGGTCTATCTGCTCACATAAGCGCGACATGGTGTCTAAAGCGCGCCAGGTATCGCTGTCGGAAAAATCATCTCCGCCGAGGTGCGCGAGTTTGTTTCTCACTCCGATAAGCTCTTTCGCCCAGTTTCTGTTATCGATAGACAGCTTTTTGCGAAAAACCTTGTACCAATGTATGTCAAACAGAAGGAGTGCTCTGGCAATATCAAGAGAATCTACCAGCTCACCCCATTCTCCCGAATCGGGCAAGTCGCGTTTTTGATCTTCGTAAAGCGTGTCTATAACAGCTTCTTTCCACCACTCATCACCAAACTCTATTCCAAGCTCGCGGGCCACATAGGGCGCCAAGGCGCCAAGCAAAGTTCTAAAACCCTTTGAGACCTGCACATGATTATTGCCCATTACCGCTTCCTCCCTCTTGTTTTATATAAATCTCGTTTAATATCAAAAAATTGTCATTTGTACTGCTTCAACCGACTTCATTTCGGCGGCCTTGCTCTGTATTTCGGGCCAACTGATGACGAGAGAATTGTAGGCATAGGCTTCCTGCGCCCAGCCCTTGCGCTCTGCTATCTGATATAAATGATATGCCAAAGCCTTGGCCTGTTCCGGCTCGGATGTAAAGATATTTGAAACAATCTCTGCCGCGCCCGATACACCGTCTTTTTCCATGGCGCGAGTGAGCTGCTGGGTGAGCAGCCATATGACTTCCGTATCAACCTTTTCGGGAATCTCGTCCCTCTCTAAAAGCCTTACCACGCCCTTTTGCGCATACAGAACACCGCGGGCAGAGAGCCTATCTACCGAGGTGTTTTTTGCCCGCGCCAACACATCCGCATTGCCAAAGAGCATGTTGTTGAAGGCGTACTGTGAGTAGAGTTCTAGGCAGAAGCGGCTGTCGCGGTCGAGCTCGCCGTCTTGCTCGGAAAAATAGTGATCGAGCTCCTGATTGATTATTTGCAGAGCCGAGCGTACACTCATCGGCGTTCCGTCTGCCTCGAGCACCTTGGAGAAGCGCGAATACACTGCCATGCCGGGCCCGATGGCGCTCTGCGCCATATCCACCGGCGCAATATTGCTCTCTTGCAGTTTTTTCAGCGCAGGCTTCAGCTCCCGCTTGAGTGTGCTTATAAAATCGCGGCGGGTGCAGATTGGCGCATCGGCGGGGCGTTTGCGGCAGACGAGAACTATCGAGGATGCAAGAGCATTTGTGCCAGATGCAATAGTCCTTACTTCTCGTTCTGTGCGCATAGGCCATGTCCCCGTTATCGAAAAGCCGGCTTTAATTATTGCAGAAAGCATGGTCTCCCAGCCTGTTGAAGCAGTGTTGTCGTTGCTGTCTGTATCACTTTGCTTATAGGCATAGTAAACAGTTGTTGGAACATCATCTCGCACATACAAATTAATTTGTTTGAAAGCCTGCAGCATTCCGCTTTCGAAGAAATTAAAAGCTTCTTCTTTATCGTTATCAAAACGATATGACATCGCCGTCAATTCGTCAGCTTTTGGCACAAGCATTGTCCTAAATATGTCGGGATATATGCTTTTTAAAGTCTGTCTCATCCAAATATAGAAAAAGTCAGATAAATCAGCATAACCAATGTTGTCGTAATACGGCGGATCTGTGGATACCATAATGTCAAACATGCCATTATTGATTTGTGCATCAGCCTGTTTTACCATTCCCTGTATTCCCGTTGGCAAGTTTTCAACGCACTTAACAATCCAGTTGAGCATATTGCTAAAACAACCTGTGGAATTTGAGAACAAGTTTGCTTCTGCATAATCCCATGTCATAGAAATTGCCTGCCGAGAAAAGGTGTTGCGTATAGCACCCAACGAATTAATCCAAGTTGCAATTGTTGAAGAAATATCAGCCTCTCGATCTATTGCAAACGCTAAGTAAACAGCAATTGCATCGGCATATTCTTTGCTTCCTCCATCTTTAATAACTTGTAACTGAGCCTCGATAATAAGTTCACTAAAAGTTGTTAAAGCGGTAAGTTGACGAGGGGTAAATAGTTCATGCCATTTAGTAAATCCATAGCCGCGTCCACTAACTAAGTCCGTGCTTTTTGTATTCATTTCCGCCTCGGGATACCACTCCGGCAACGGACAGTCGGCAGTTTTCACATGCTCATCGTTTGGAGAAATATAGCGGCGTCCGTTTTTATCTTCAGCAACAATGGCCATAAGCTGTACTCCTGATTGCTTTGCAGTAAACTCCGCGCGAACATATTCGCTCTTTACTGCTTGCCCGCAGCAAACACATTCAAACTGCGCCCTTCCCGTTTTTGGCGCTTTTGGAGCGTTCTTGCCATACTCAACTGTATATCTAATATTTTTCCCATCTATAAGGGGCTGAATATAGGCTTCTTTGCCTTTCTTCTTCGATAAGACAAAGCTGTTTGCCAAGGGCATTTCACAGCCGCAGGCCGGGTTTGGGCACTTCACCGTCCGCGTCCAAAGCCACGCTATTACGGTTAGTTCGTTGCCGTATTCGTCTTTGACTTTGGGGTATAAATGTCCGATTTTTTCGAAGGCCCTTTTTTTCATCCATTCGCCGTAATAGCGCACATCCTCGGCAAGTCCCTGCGCGCCTGACCAGTCTTGATTCTCTCGATTGAATGTTTCTCCAATAACTACCGGATGTATCGGCGGCTGCCCCGCAAACTTCGGCGGTATCTCTATCATCGCCTTGTTTATCATAACGGCAACGGGATTCAGGTCGGCGGCATGGGCTTCCAAGCCAAGTCTCTGCGCCTCCAGAGGTATGGCTCCGCCTCCTGCGAAAGGATCGAGCAGGGCGGGCGGATTGCCGTTGGTGGACTTTAAAATCTCGGCTCTTGCCTCGGCAAGAACTTCCTCGTTGTTCGAGTTTTCCCACTTCACAAGCCGCTCTAAAATGCCGAATAAGCGCTGACGCTCTTTGTTTTGCTCTTCCTCGCTTGGGAATTTATCCGGCAAACCGGAAGGGTCGTCAACAAGGCTCGACCAAATGACAGCCCTGGCGGCGGCAAGAGGTCGCCTTGCCCACCACAGGTGCAGGGTGGAAGGGTGCCCGTGACGGATTGACTTTTCGCGGGCCGATTCTGTGTTTATTGCTTCAAGCGGCAGAGCCACTTCTATAAGTTTCTTTTTATATCCCATTCTTTTCCCTCCGCAAGACGACTCTTGCGCCGCCTATCATTTCTTTTATATTATAGTTCACGCTTGTCGCCGCAAAGTCGGGGCGTTCGCGGAACGGGTTTTGCAGATAGTGGGTTTTTGTGTTCGCACCGTCCACTTCCACAATCGCCAATATATATTCCTCGGGCTTGTTGAATGCCGTGAGAATTTCGTTTTTACTCACAGTGACTGTATCGGCTCCCGCCGCCCTGCCTTTAACTTCGATAAAACGCAGTGTTGCCCCGCACGCTTTTCGCAGACTTGGCGCTATGGCAGATTCAACATCATAGCCGACTTTCGCCGCGCTCACATCTCGGGGAATATGGCCGAGCGAGCTTTCTATATCCATCACGGTTTTCATGGCTATAAGCTCCACTTCGCGCCGAGCCAAAGCATCCGCGGCAGAGCTTTCGGGCTTTCCAAGCAGTTTATTTAAAAGACCGCGCGGTATAATAAGCGCTCCGCCGACCACCACTGGCGGAGTTGCCGATATTAGTTTCTCAATCTCCAACTCCGCAAGGCGCTTTTCCATACGAGCCGCCAACTTCTCGGCGCGTCGGGATGCCATTTGGGAATTTAGCCTTGCATTTGTTTTGCCCGCCGATTCTTTTGTCTTAAGCTCTGCGGCGCGAAAATCCCAATATTGAATCTCGGATGTCAAGCGCTCCTTAACGGCTTTTTCGGTCTTTTTAATATGCTCCAGCTTGCGCGAGCGCACTTCCTTTACATGGGCGGGGATAATTTCGCTTATGGCATAGGCAACGGCAATATCTTCCACATTTTCCGATAGCCAGCTTTGACCGTTTAGATAAGCTCGAATCGCCTCCGCTTCCTCATCTTTTGCGGCTCGGTAGTCGAGATATGGGGCATATCCGGCATTAAAGGATGTGCCGTCTTCCTTTATTTCCACAAAGTGAATGTTTTTAGATATGACCCGCTTGCTTCCGTTAGGGAGCATAACGCCGTCTTGAACCGAGTCTTCTATATAGAAGAGCAGCCTCGCATCTGTGCCGAAGTCACTGTCGTCCACAAAAATTGCGCCGCGTTTAAGCACCTCCGCATTGCGCTCGCGTACAAGGTCGATGGTTGCTTCCAAAAGCGGATGCCCCGGCGTAATCAGCGCAGCGGGGACTTGCCCTTGTATATTGCAATAGGACTTGTCGAAGCAAACTCGCTCATAGCGTGAAAGCACGGGTTCTCCAAAGCCAATCTGCATGTCGCGGCTGCGGACGGCAAACGGCACCGAGGTAATCTCGCAGCGCCCATTTTCGCGAGGGCGGATTTTGCCGCCAACGCTCTGAAATGCTTCTATAAAAAACGATTCGATGAAGTGCGGCTGAAGCCTGTGGGCTTCCATCCTTTCCATTTCCTCGCGAATGGCCATTACACGGTGCACATCCATTGTTTCCTCTGTAAGAGCATTTTCCGCCAAAAGTCTTTTTAGTTCATCATGATTAAGACTCTTGTCAACCACTTGATACAGGCGATCGCGTACGGCGGGATCATTGCCATAGCGAATTGCTTCGATGAGCAAATCGCGCAGGGGTTTGTTGTCGAAGCTGACTTTTCCCAGAACATCGAAGACCTTGCCTTTAAGAGTTTCACGCTCCTGCTCCAGTTTCTCAAGCAGTCGCTGGAAAACCATGCCCTCACGGGTTTCTTTGCTCACCAAGTTCCACAAATGGCAGACCTCTGTCTGTCCAATGCGGTGAATACGACCAAAGCGTTGTTCGAGGCGGTTGGGGTTCCAAGGCAAATCGTAATTTACCATCAGGTGAGCGCGCTGTAAGTTTATGCCCTCTCCGGCAGCATCGGTGGCGATGAGTATTCGCACCTCTTTGTCTTGCTTAAACAATTCCTCAACCTTGCGTCGTTCGTCACGGAGCATGCCTCCGTGAATATTTACAACCGCCTCATCATCACCAAGGAGCGAGCGGATTTTATCGCTTAAATAGCGCAGAGTATCGCGGTGTTCCGTGAAAATAATCAGCTTTTCGCGCATACCCTCATCGCCGAACATATTATCGTTATCTTGAAGCAGTTTGGAAAGCTCGTCCCATTTGCGGTCTTCGCCGCTTTGTCGAACTTCGTTTGCCATGCGTTCCAGTCTTTTTAATGTGGAAATTTCGGCTTCCATTTCCGAAATGGTCTGCGCGGCGGAAGCCTGATCTACAACTTTTTCCTCTGTGTCTTCCAGTTCTGCCGACGGCATATCGTCATCATCGTAATCATCATATGCCTGAACCGTATATTCAGTTGCGCGTCGGCCGAGCCTTTCTTCTGCAAGGCGGCTTTCCAAGCGCTCACGGCGGCGTTTTAAGGATTGATATATAGCTTCAGGCGAAGAGGCAAGTCGGCGCTGTAATATTGTAAGGGCAAAACCCACTGTGGTTTTGCGCTCGCTGTTTAGCTGGTCTGCGCGGTTGAACTCTTCCTGCACATAATTTGTAACAGCTGTATAAAGCTTTGCCTCCATTGGCGAAAGGTCGTAGTTGACCGTATAGGCACGGCGTTCGGGAAAGAGTGGTGTGCCGTCAAACTTCAGTAAATCCTCTTTTACCAATCGGCGCATCACATCCGACACATCCACCGCCTGATGTCCGCTTCGTGCTACTCCTTCAAAGCGATCTTGGTCTATGAGGGACATAAAAAGCTGGAAATCTTCTTCTTTTCCGTTGTGCGGCGTTGCCGTTAGAAGCAAAAAGTGCCTTGTTATCGAAGAAAGCAAGCGCCCAAGCTGAAATCTTTTTGTATATTTAACTTCGCCGCCCCAAACTGTAGCAGACATCTTATGCGCCTCGTCGACGACGATTAAATCCCAGTCGGTTATGCGCAGTTTTTCTTGCAGCTCTTCGCTGCGGGAGAGTTTATCTAAGCGGACGATGCAGAAGTTTGACTCGGTAAACACATTGCCCGTAACAGCCGACTCTATACGGTCGTTGGTGAGAATTTCAAAACGAAGGTTAAACTTTCGGTACAACTCGTCTTGCCATTGCTCTGCAAGGCTGCCCGGCGTAACTATCATACAGCGCTTAAGGTCTCCGCGAACAAGCAGTTCTTTGAGGAACAAACCTGTCATAATCGTTTTGCCCGCGCCCGGGTCGTCCGCCAAAATATAGCGAAGCGGCAGGCGCGGAAGCATTTCTTGATAAACCGCCGAAATCTGATGCGGCAGCGGCTCTATGGCAGATATGTGCACCGCAAGATACGGGTCGAATATATGAGCAAGATTGATACGATAGGCTTCGGATACAAGCCTGAGAAGGTTTGCATCCGCATCAAAAGACCATTGCAGGCTGCCGGACTCGACATCCAGCCTTTCTTCGTCTTCTCTATATAAAAGCTGGCTCGCAAGCTGTCCGCGAGAATCCTTGAAAGTCACCTCTAAAACGGCATTTCCATACCATTTGACTGCAACTATGTTCACGGCTGCATTTCCGGCAATGCCTATGACTTTTGCACCTACACTTATATCCTCAAGTCGAGCCACGGGCCGACTCCTCCTTTACTCGCTTATCGCAGTTCCTTTCTCCCGATTAAAATCTTCGGGAAGTTATCGCACTATAGTCTAATATAACACATTTTAAGACTTTAAATGCATAAAAGTCTCTCACATCCTGCAAATAATTATACTATAAATTATAGAGACTGTATATTTTTATTAATCTGCCGATTTAGCTGTTTTTGAGCGCGATAAATAAGGGAAAATCAAGTCTCCAAATAATGGCTTCCCCTTATTGTTGTGTTAATAAGGGGAAACATGCGGCCGGTATTTTTTTTGCTTAAGCTATAGAACCGCTATTGACGCTTTTAATTTTCGGCAAATAAAGCAAACGAATAATTTTAAAAGTCTTGTATATGCAATAGTAAAACAGCGCGGTTAAAAAGTAAAGCAAATGTACTAAAACTTTGATTCATAATTTTCAATATTTGTGCATAAAAATGCATTGCGTTTTATTTGAAAATAGGTTATGATATTGCAACACCGAAAACAACGGTGTAAATACAGGTATTTTATGGAACTCAAAGCAGAAAACGGGCTCTCAGCAGATAGTTTGCTAAATTTAGCGTGTATAAATATTCAGCGTCGCATGAATGAGAGCCGCTTAAGCTAAAATCTTTAACTCACAAGCAAATATCAATACCGGTTACTCTTACACTACAGTTATCCGTTGTAGTAACACAATAAAAAATTTTTATCTGATTAGGAGTAGGCTCATGACAAAAAAAATAGTTATTATCGGTGCGGCAGGTCGCGATTTTCACAACTTCAATACTGTCTACAGAAACAATCCGAACTACAAGGTTGTGGCTTTCACCGCCGCCCAGATTCCCGACATAGCAGGCCGCCGTTATCCTGCGGATCTCGCAGGCTCCCTATACCCCGAAGGGATACCGATTGTTGAGCAAAGTGAGCTTGCCGAGCTCATCAAAAGCGAAAACATCGATGAGTGCATTTTTTCCTATAGCGACATTCCTTATCAAAAACTTATGAACCTCGCTGCTCTTGTCAATGCTGCCGGCGCCGACTTTACGCTCCTCGGTCCCAAGGCAACGATGATTAAAAGCAGCAAGCCCGTCATTGCCGTTTGCGCAGTGCGAACGGGCTGCGGAAAGAGCCAGACCTCCCGCAAAATTGTCGAGATTTTAAATGAAAAAGGTCTGAAGGTCGTCGCTGTGCGCCATCCCATGCCCTA
>JGI24712J26585_10003054_pt1 | contig 13385 bp, 12 predicted proteins | sample BioPla3DNA2_FD_26585 | JGI IMG/M metagenome (IMG submission 26585) | reverse complement strand
TGAAATAAGTGCTAGTACAAACTTAGATAATATAGGAAATCAGGTAAATCATTTCTCCGTTTTAAGGGATTTAAACAATGGTGCCATATATGAACAGTTACAAAACTCAGGTGACCAATATATTTATGAGGTGTATATTCCAGTAAATTACAAACCTGAAAAAATTATTGCCTTTGGAATACTGTATCAAATAAATGAGTTAGGACCATTGATAAAAACTAATACAGTTAATAATCTAAGTGGTCTCATAGTTGTGTATGTTTCATTAATGCTAACAGTGATTTCTTTCTATCGTAGAAGTAAGAAATTAGAGAGCTTAGCCTATTATGATCGATTGACAGGGCTTCCAAATAAATTCTATCTTCTGAATAAATTAAATGAGAAGGAATGCAATAATAAAGCCATATTTTTAATTGAGTTTTCTAATTTAAGTTTCTTGAATCAATCCTTAGGATACGAATATGGAGATGAAACAATAAAAGAAGTAGGAAAACATATAAAAAGAGTTGAAAATAAAAACATTAAACTATTTAGGTTTACAGCAGATAAATTTGTTTTATACATAGAAAACCAAAATGGCAAGAAAGACTTGCTAAGCATTTTAGACAAGGTGAAAGAACAATTTATTCATCCTCTAATAATAAATAATTTAAGCCAACATATATTTTTAAAAATAGGAGTAGTAGAGTGTAAAGGAAATAGCAAAAGTGGAGATTACCTCCTTACAGAGGCTACAATAGCACTTAATTATACACATGATAATGAGGCATTTAGTTATAGTTTCTTTGATGATGAAATGGAGTTAAAAGTTCAACGTGATGAATTAATTGAAAGAGAAATAAGAGATGCAATTAAAGAGAATAATACTTCAAAGTTATACTTAGAATACCAGCCTCTAGTTGATTTAAAATCAAATAAGATTATAGGCTTTGAGGCTTTAGCTAGGATGAATTCACCTCAATTTGGACAAGTCTCGCCCCTAGAATTTATTGATATTGCAGAAAGAAAACAGCTTATTATCCCTCTTAGTAATTTTATTATAGATAAGGCAAGTGAGTTTGTTTCAGATTTAGTAGATTTGGGATACTATGATATGTATATTAGCGTTAATATTTCTGGTATACACTTGTTACAAGAAGATTTCACGGCTACTGTACTTAATATAATTAAGGAAAATGGCATAAGGGGCCATAATATTGTATTAGAGATTACAGAGTCTACTATAATGGAGAATTATCAAGATGTAAATAACAGGCTAATGGAATTAAGATCACATGATTTAAGGATTGCTATTGATGATTTCGGTACTGGCTATTCTTCATTTTCTAGGCTTACAGAATTAAATGTTGACATTTTAAAAATTGACCGTGACTTTATTAAAGACATTGCAAATGGAGATAAGAATAGGCATATAACTAAGGATATAATTACTATTGCCCATAGGCTAGGGGTTGAAACAGTTGCTGAAGGGGTAGAACTCTTAGAACAAAAGGAATATTTAATAGAACACAATTGTGATGTAATACAAGGTTACTTCTTTAGTAGACCTATAACAGATAAAAATGCAATTAATTTATTAAAAGACCATAACTAATGATAAAAACATACTAATAATGAGATTTGAAAAAGTAGACTTGAATAAATTCTCAAGTCTCTTCTATTTAATGGTATAATTTATGAAATGGTGAATTGTCTTTTGAAATGGAGGTATTATTATGGGAAAAGGGTATATACATATTTATACAGGGAATGGAAAAGGGAAAACAACGGCAGCTTTTGGCCTAGCTGTTAGGGCTCTTTTGTCTGGGAAAAAGGTATACATAGGCCAGTTTGTAAAGGATATGAAGTATAATGAAACTAAACTTGAAGAACATTTTGACAATATTGTAATTAAACAGCTAGGAAAAGGGTGTTTCATTACAAATGAGCCAAATAAAGAAGACATAGATGCAGCAAAGGCAGGATTAGAAGAATGCAAACAAGCATTATCAAGTGGTGAGTATGACTTAGTTATATTGGATGAAGTAACAATAGCCTTGTTTTTTAAACTTTTCGATCTTTCAGATGTTATAGATGTATTAGAGAATAAAGCCTATAGCACTGAAGTGGTACTTACAGGCAGATATGCACCCCAAGAATTAATAGATAAAGCAGATTTAGTAACGGACATGGTTGAAGTAAAACACTATTATAGTCAAGGGGTACTATCAAGAAATGGCATAGACCATTAGTAGTTAACAGTGTAATTGAGGCGACCTTTGGTCGCCTGTCATTCTGAAGCGAAGCTGAAGAATCTCGGGTTTTCACGACAGGGCCTAATTGAATAAAGGCAAAAAATGATAAAAATAAACGCTCTCGGTTTCGGAGATGAATAATTCTATAGCTCATTCCAGACAAAAATCCTACATCTTTCAATATATTTGGGGCCTATCTTTAGGGTGTGAAAGCTGCTTAACGGATTTTTATCTTCCATTCACTTAGAATTATAGTCACTCCTGCAAATGTTCGCTTATTATTTTTACCATTTTTCTTGACCATACTGTGATTAACTGTAAATTGAAATGGAGGTAGGAAATGAGAAAGAGAGCTAGCGGAATATTAATGCATATTTCTTCATTAGCTGGAAATTATGGCATAGGTGATTTTGGTAAAGGCGCTTATGATTTTGTGGATTTTCTTTATAGTTCTAAACAAAGTTATTGGCAAATCCTCCCTTTAGGTCTAACAGGCTTTGATAACTCTCCTTATCAAAGCCTTTCTGCTTTTGCTGGTAATCCTTACTTTATAGATTTAGATGAATTTCTCCAAGATAAATATTTAAGCCAAGAAGATATAGTGAAGACGGACTTTGGAGCAGATCCAAATTATATAGACTATGGTAAATTATATTTCAATAAAATGTCCTTGCTTAGAAAAGCATATAGTAATGCTAAAAAAATTATAATGGCTAATCTCATAGACTTTTATAATAAAGAAAAGGATTGGTTAAGAGATTTTTCTTTGTATATGGCCTTGAAGAAAGAAAATGATGAGAAAGCATGGTATGAATGGGCAGAGGAATATAGATTCATTGACTCTTCAGAAGTCTTAGAATTTGAAACTAAGAATCAAGATGAAGTATTCTTTTGGGTTTTTACCCAATATTATTTTATGAAACAATGGACCAGTCTTAAGACTTATGCTAATAATAAGGGAATAAAAATAATAGGAGATCTTCCTATATACGTAGCTGGTGATAGCGCTGATTGCTGGTCTAATCCACAAATTTTTAATTTTGATGAGAATTTACTGCCAAAGACTATAGCGGGTGTTCCTCCAGATGCATTTTCTGATGATGGTCAATTGTGGGGAAATCCAATTTATGATTGGAAGACTTTAGAGGACACCAGATATCACTGGTGGTTAAAGAGATTTAAGCATAGTTTAAACCTCTATGACACATTGAGGATAGATCACTTTAGAGCCTTTGATGCATATTGGGAAGTAGAATATGGAGAAAAGACAGCAATAAATGGACACTGGGTAAAGGGTCCAGGCCTTCCCTTTTTTAATAAAATCAAAGAAGAGTTTGGACAATTAGATATAATAGCTGAAGATTTAGGCCTTGGTTCAGAGGGGCTCAGGAAGCTATTACAAGATACAGGATTTCCCAATATGAAAATATTACAATTTGCTTTTAATCAAGAAGATAGTGATTTTCTACCTCATAATTATGATAAAAATTGTGTTGCTTATGTAGGAACTCATGATAATCATCCAGCTATGGCTTGGTTGGAAACAGCTCCAAAGAATGAAGTGGATTATGCTAAGAGATATCTAAAGCTAGATGAAAAAGAAGCTTATAATTGGGGAATCTTAAGAGGGATTTGGGCTTCTCCTGCATATTTGGCAATCGGTCAAATTCAAGATTTTCTTGCCTTAGGGGAAGAATCTCGGATGAATGAACCATCTACTATTGGGGCAAATTGGACTTGGAGAGTAAGGGAGTCCTTATTAAATGAGGAATTAGCAGAGAGAATAGCTGATTTAACAATGCTTTACGCAAGGGCATATGATTAATGATTTGAATAGTTTTTTAATAAAAGATAAAAAGATACTAATATTCTAGTAATTTTCATAAATATGAACAATTTATGAAAAAGTATGTAGTAGAAACTAATTATTGGGTATATATCTTATAAGCAAAAAAGGTTTAAAGGAGGTTTTAGAATGAAAATTTTAGTGCCAATTGATGGTTCTAAATACTCCAAAAAGGCAATGGCAAAAGCCAAAGAGTTTGGAAGTGAAATTAAAGCTGAGATTAAATTGCTTCATGTAGTTAATCCTGAAATANCTATTAGAAACATGCACAATAGAGATTTCTATGAAGAGATTAATAGAAGTACTATGCAACATTCAAAGGAGATTCTAGATGAAGCTCTTGACTTCTTTAGTGATTATAATGGTAAAGTTACAGCAACTAATATTAGAGGAGATACAACAGAGACCATAATTAAAACAGCTGAGACTGAAGATTACGATTTGGTAATAATGGGCAGTAGAGGAGCTGGAGTCTTTTCAAGAGCCTTACTTGGCAGTGTTTCTAATAAAGTACTTCATCACATTAAAACCTCAGTAATGATAATTAAGTAGGATTACTTTGTTTAAGGCTAATACTAATGTTTATAAAAAGGAGGACTTTAAATGAAAAAGATACTTGTTCCTATTGATGGTTCTGAACCTTCAAAGAGAGCATTAAAATTGGCAGTAGAAATAGCAGAAAAAATGGGTTCCAGCATAAAGGTTATCAATGTCATATCACCTATAGTATCTCAAAGTGTATATGCATATACTGTTGCAGCAGACAGAACTAATCTAGAAGAAGCAATGAAAATAAAGAATAGAAACAGTCAAAAGATTATTGAGGAGACTATTGAACCATATAAGGATTCACCTGTAGAAATAACATCTACTACCATATTAGGTCATCCAGCAGAAGAAATAATTCGTGAAGCAGAAGATGAAGAATACAGCCTAATAGTTATGGGAAGTAGAGGCTTGGGAGCATTTTCGAGAACCTTGCTTGGAAGTGTTTCGGATAAGGTTGTATACCACTCTAGAGTATCTGTTTTAATCGCAAAATAAAAACACACAAACTAAGCCACTAATTAGGGTCTAAAGCCCAAATTAGTGGCTTTTAAAATTCTTTTAAATCCTATATTCTCGTATTATAGGTATTTAATCACATAGTATAAGAAGCAATGCTTATTCTATAAATGAATCAAAGGTTAGTTAAAAAGAATTGGATACATAACATAAAGGACTTGCTTATGGTCATCAAATAAACTAGTATATATACTGAGGTTGATGACAATATGGGAAATGTAAATGACACTAGTAAGAAATTATATGTTCAAGGATTATTATTGGTATTAATAGCCCCAATTCTTTGGGCGATTAATGGGAATATTGGTTCTTATTTGTTTAAGTACAAAGGCATCACCCCTGAGCATTTAACAATGTTCAGGCTTGTGTTTTCTGGTATTATTTTGATAATAATTGAAACTTATAAAAAATCTAAGGAAGTATTTGTTGTTTTTAAAGATAGATCTGATTTGCTAAGATTATTATATTTTGCATTTCTTGGTTTAATGACTATGCAATATAGTTATTTTGCAGCAGTAAGATTCTCTAATGCAGCAACTGCTACAATCATTCAATCACTAGGACCATTTATTATTGTAATAATTACATCTATAGGGGCTAAAAAACTTCCTACAAAAAATATAACTTATGCCCTAGTATTTGGCCTATTAGGTGAGTTTTTGTTAGTAACCCATGGAAGACTAGATCAATTAGCAATAACTCCAAAAGCTTTAGTATTTGGATTATTAGCTGCCATAGGTCTCGTAAACTACAATTTAAGCCCAATAGAACTGCAGAAAAAGCATGATACAAGCTTGATAATTGGATGGGCTATGTTAATTGCAGGTATTGGATTTGCAATTATATTTAGACCTTTGGAAACTCCAATTGAATATAGTTTAGGCACAGTCTTTGGAATAGGATATGTGGTCATATTTGGGACATTAATCCCATTCTTATCTTATTTAATGGGGTCTAAAATAATAGGACCTGATAAATCAAGTATAATAACCTTAATCGAACCAGTCATGTCTACCATTATAGCTGTGGTATTTTTAAATGAAAGTTTTGTATTTATTGATTATATTGGAATGGCAATAGTAATATTTGCCTTATTTGTATTAAGCAGACCGGAATAATCCTATTTTGATCTTCTGTAAGCGATTTTTTACTTGACTTAATAAAATGTGTGTGTTAGTATTTAATTAAACTAACTGAATATTTAGGAAACTTATATATCACTTGATTATNCAGATGTTCCAAACATCGTCGTAAGCAAGGTCATAGAATATGTATCATATTCTTATGGCCTTTTTCTTTTGCTCTTTATTAAGAATATCCTTATATACTCTAAATTATTTATGGTATGATTTGTATATAAAATAATAAGGAGATGATTTAGATGTATGATAAGAAGACTGTATACATTATTGGTCATGGTAAGACTACAAAGGATAATGCTATTACAGAACAATTTAAGATATTCTTTATAGGATTTGTTATAGATACAGATACTGATGAAGTTGTTGATGCTGCATGTTCTGCAACTATAGCTACTACAAGTGAATTTGTTGCAAGCATATTTGTAGGAAGAAAGTTTGATAAATATTACAAAGAGATTGAAGAGGAAGTAAGGAAAAGATACTTTGGCTCTTCACAAGTTGCAATAATAGTATCCTATAAGGATGCATTTAAGAAGTATAGGGAAGTAAAAGAAAAATACTATTAAAGCTGTAATATTGAACAAAATTCCCAAGGAATAATAAAATAATTGAAACTATGAAAAGGTTATCCTAAGTGTAGATGTTTATTTAGCATAGAAGCTAAAAGATATTATTATGGAGGGAAACATCTAGGTTCTACATAAAAAATATTATTAATAATATTAAAGGGGTGATGAAAAATGTATGATTTAGTGCTGAAAGACGGATTGATAGTAGATGGCACAAGAAAAAAGCCCTATATTGGTAGCATATGTATCAAGGATGGGAAAATAGCAGAGATACTAAGAGAAGGAGATTGTAGTGCTGACCAGCTTATAGATTGCAAAGGGAAGGTAATATCACCAGGATTTATTGATTTACATCAGCATTCAGATGCTGTTCCTTTAAACAATCTTGAGCCTCAAAGTATGATCCACCAGGGGGTAACAACTGAAATAGCTGGGAATTGCGGTATATCATTGTTTCCTGCAGATGATGAGAGTAGAGAAGAAATACTTAAATTTTTTACAAGAACTGTTGAAGTCGTCCCTGAAGATCCATCATTGAGGATTGATAATATCCTTGATTATGCAGAGGAAAGCAAGAAGCACTCTTTTCCTGTAAATATAGGAACCCTTATTGGTCATGGAACTTTAAGAGGAGTTGTAGTCGGATTTGACGATAGGGAAGCTACACCAGAAGAGTTAGAAAAAATGAAAGAACTTCTGGAATTTGAATTAAAAAATGGCGCTTATGGAATGTCTTTAGGCCTTATCTACCCACCTAGTAGCTATGGAAGATTTAATGAACTTGTGGAGCTTTCTAAAGTAATTAGAGATAATAATGGGGTACTTACTGTTCACATGAGAAATGAAAGTGACAAGGTAGTTGAGGCAGTAGATGAAATGTTACAAGTAGCTGAATTATCTGGTGTTCATTTGCACATCTCACATCTGAAGCTAATAGGGAAGTCACAATGGGGTAATTCACAAATACTATTAGATAATATTGAAGCAGCAAGACAAAGAGGTTCTACAATTACATGTGATCAATATCCATACCAAGCTACTGCAACTGGGATTGCAGCTCTTGTGCCAGGATGGGCTCAAGATGGTGGTAATGAAAAAATGCTTGAAAGATTAAAAGAAAAAGAAGATAGGCTTTTTATAGACATAAAAACTGAAATGGAAAAGCGTGGAGGACCTAATTGTGTTACTATTTCTTCAACACTAGGTTATTTACCTGAACTTGATGGAAAAACTATAGAAGACCTAGCAGAAATTTTTGCTTTACCTCCTGAAGAAGCTGTTGTAAAAGTCCTTATCGACTGCCAAGGGGGAGCACTTGGGATTTATCATTCATTAGATATGGGAGACATATTGAATATAATGAAAGATATGAACATTGCTGTTGGAAGTGATGGTTGTGATTTTAATTATGAAATGGATTTCGACCCTCATCCAAGAAGCTTTGGTACTTTCCCAAGATTTTTTCAGATTGTTAGAGAACACAATCTTATGCCTATAGAGGATGCGGTTTATAAGGTGACAGGTCTTCCAGCTAGTATAATAAATCTCAAAGACCGTGGGATTCTAAAAGTTGGAAACATTGCAGATATTACTGCCTTTGATCCAGATGAAATTGAAGATTTGGCAACCTATATGAATCCAACTGTAAAGCCGAAGGGGATTTATCATGTTTTTGTAGGAGGTGTTGCGAGCATTTTAGATGGAGAACAAACAGAAAACAGAGCAGGTAGAATTTCTTTAAAGACTAATTAAAAGGAGGTTTTATTATGGAATTAGGCAGTTGGGCAATTATTAAATCAAGTCCATCATTACTTGCATTATTACCATTGTTAGCTTATTTAATAATGGTATTCAGAAACAAGTCTAATCTTGCTGGTTTATCAGTGGGTATAATAGTAGGAATAATACTAACAGGTCAGAATTTATCTAGCCTTGCCAGTATCTTTGCAACTTCATTAGGTTCATTTTTAGCAATAATTGGTATCATTATAATGTTTGGAAGCGGTTTAGGCTATTTGATGAACAAGACCAAGGTTACCCATACTCTAGTTTATTGGATAGTAAAAGGAATAGGGGTTAATACTCAATTTAAAGGGATATTAGCAACAATTATAACTTCAATAATAATCTGTGGTCTTTTAGGAACACTAGCTGGTGGTAATGCTATAATAGCTCCAGTTCTTATACCGGTTGTTGCATCTGTAGGCTTAACGCCTAGTAGTGTAGCCTTGCTTCTAAAAACAGCAGGTGAAGTTGGTTTGATTTTAGGGCCTTTAACAGGAGTTACATTAACTACTATGGGAGTAACTGGACTATCCTATGGACAATTAATGTTATGGGCTGCAATACCTTTTAGCCTTGTATGGTTGGTAGCTACTATTTATGCAGTAAAGAGGATTCAAAAGAAACTTGGTGGAATAGAATCATATGAAATAACAGAGGAGATGGTTGATATTGGTAGTATAGAAATCTCCCCTATAGAAAAAAGAACTACAATACTATTCTTAATCGCCTTCATATCACTAGTTGCTTATGGAGTTATAGCAGGTCTAGGCACCAGTTATGCAATTATTGTAATGCTTGTATTAGCTTTAGTCTTGATACTTAGTAGTAGAATGGAAATAGATGAAGCCCTAGATACTTTTGTAGATGGTGCATCTAAGATGACAAGTATGTTCCTTATATTTATTTTCTTTGAAGTAATGTTTGTTATGATTAACTTAGGTGGAGGTTTTGATGCACTAGGTGATTTATTAACAGGTCTAGTAGCTGGTAGTGGAAAGGCTGCTGTTTTAATACTTGCATCTATTGTAGGTGGATTTGGTATAGAAGCAGCTGCTGTTGCAGAGATTACAATTGTACATGAAATGTTTATAGCCCTAGTAGAATCTGTTAACCTTCCTATGCAAGTATGGGCTACTGCAATAATTGCAGCAACAAGAATCACAGGTTCACTATATCCAACTTCAAACCTTGCAGGACAACTAGGAATAGCTCGTTGCGATAATATGAAAGAAGTATTAAAAGGATGTTGGATTGGTGCAGGAGCTTTGTTTGCTTGGGTAATCATTTGGGCTTTTGTAGGACCAGTCATAGTAGGGTAAATTAAATAAGCTTTAAATCAAAAAGGTTCCTATGATGCTTTCATTCATAGGAACCTTTAATTATACTAAATTATTTATTTTGTTATTTTTATGAAATCTCTTGATTGCAAATACCATCTAAGTTCGGCTTTTTGCTCTGTTATTTCATCAGGGTATTTGTAGCATGCTGCAGTTCCCTTTTTAAATGGTAAGAAAAATCCAGAAATTTCTTGACTCCAAACGGATAGAAAAGGTTGATGACCGACTAAAATAGCTATGGTATCAGGCTGAGCTTCTTTTAATAAGTTTTTAATTAAATTAATGTTTCCTCCTGTTGCGAGGAAATCGAGGGTTATAGGTGGGGCTATATTTAGTTCTTCTGTTAACATTTCTGCTGTTTGTATTGACCTTAACTTAGGACTAGTGTATACAATAATATGTTTATGTCTACCTAGCATAGTCTTAAATCCTGAAACACTTTTCTTTAGTACGCTCTTTCCTCTAATAGATAATGGCCTTAAATANTCATCTTCAACAGTGGATTTATCCTCTGCTAGTCCATGTCTGTAAAGGATAACATATTTGCTCATACGAATCTCCCCTTAGTTTTATTTTCTTATCTTTATCATACCCAATTTAATAATTCGTAAATAACTTTGTCCAATTATTATATCTTAAAATGGGTATGAATACAAATAGTTAAATTCCATTCATAGAAGTTAGCCAGTATATATTGTTTGAGTATGCATAAAATAAAAAAATAAATCCAAAACTTTTTAAAAATTGACATAGGTCAAATACTTTCCATAAAAAATAGATTAAAATGAATTTAAGATCAATAGAAAAAGGAATAAAAATTGAAAGGGAGTTTTATATTATGAAAAAATTTGAAGAAGCATTTAAAAAGAATATTAAGAAATTAGAACTATACGTTCCAATAGTAGAGAGAGTTCATGGTAAAAACAATCCAGAATTTTATGATGTTCGTAAATTGTTTGATCAAATCAATGAAAAAGTAAAGAATGCAGAATCTGTAAAACCAGAATTAGATAATGAGTTCAAGCAATTAAGGGAGATTACAGATAATTATACAGTACCAGAGGATGTATGTGAAAGCTATGAAGCAGTATATAAAATGTTAGAAGAAGTGGATAAAGCATATCAGGCTTAATTAAAACAATTAATAGATCCACTTGTAAATTGTTCATTAAGTTCAGAGTAAATCTATAATGGATAAATGCATTGGAGGAAAGTATATGCAAAGATATGTATTAAGTCATAAAAATCAGATTACCTTAATTAGTGGTATTTTAATAGCTACTGCCTTTATTAATAAATGGACAGCAGTCAATATGCAAATATTTACTTGGGCTTTGATAATAGCTTCAATCTTAGGTGCATTGCCAATTGCTATCCAAGCTTACCAAGCTTTAAGGGTTAAAGTAGTAAGCATTGATGTATTAGTTACAATAGCAGTTATTGGTGCTTTCTTAATTCAAAACTATGAAGAATCAGCAATTGTTACTTTCTTATTCCTATTTGGAGCATATTTAGAGCAACGTACACTCAATAAAACTAGGTCTGCAATAAAAGAACTAACAGAAATGGCCCCAGAAAGTGCCTTAAAACAAATGGACAATGGGGAGTTTGAAGAAGTAGAAGTAGATGAAGTAGACGAAGGCGATATATTACTTGTAAAAACAGGTGCAAAAGTTCCTGTGGATGGTACAGTTTTAAGTGGGGAAGGAAGTATTAATGAAGCAAGTATCACGGGCGAATCTATTCCAGTTGCAAAGGAAAAAGGCTCAAATGTATTTGCGGGTACAATCTTAGATAATGGAACCATTCAAATTGTAGCAGATCGTGTAGGCGAGGACACAACATTTGGTAAGATTATTGAATTAGTAGAAGAAGCACAAGATTCCAAATCAGAAGCAGAACGCTTCATTGATAGGTTTTCAAAATGGTACACACCAGCTGTATTGTTTATAGCCTTTATAGTATGGGTGTTTTCAAGAGATGTTGAACTAGCAATTACCATTTTAGTCTTAGGTTGCCCAGGCGCTTTAGTTATAGGTGTACCAGTATCTAATGTTGCAGGTATAGGGAATGGAGCGGCTAATGGTGTCCTATTAAAGGGTAGTGAAGTAATTAGCGATTTTAGTAGATTAGACACAATGGTATTTGATAAAACAGGTACCCTAACTTTAGGAAATCCATCAGTAGCAGAGAAAAAGTATTATGGAGAAAATATTGATGAAGTATTAGGCTATCTTGCAAGTATAGAAAGAGAATCAGACCACCCTTTAGCAAAGGCTGTTTTAGAAGAGATAGGTCAAACTAATTTTTCAACAGTTGAAAATACAGAGGTTGTAAAAGGTGGTGGAATTATAGCAAGTGTCAAGGGACACAGGCTAGCGGTAGGAAATCTTGCCTTAATGGAAAGAGAAAATGTTGAAATCAGTGATGAAGCAAAAGCTGATATAGAGCAGTTTGAAAAGAATGGAAATTCCCTTGTAATCACTTCACTAGATGGAGAATTGAAAGTATTAATGGGAGTACGTGACCAAATACGTCCAAGGGTTAAAGAAGACTTGCAAAAATTGAAGAAATTAGGCGTGAAAAACCTTGTTATGCTATCAGGTGACAATCAAGGAACTGTAGACCTGGTTAGTCGCGAGCTAGGATTAACTGAAGCCCACGGAAACATGTTACCAGAAGATAAACAAGCTTATATTAAGAAATTAATTGAAGAAGGTCAAATAGTAGCCTTTGTTGGAGATGGTGTTAATGACAGCCCTTCCCTAGCCTTAGCAAATATTGGTATAGCAATGGGAAGTGGTACAGATGTAGCTATAGAAACATCTGATGTTGTATTAATGAATTCAGACTTTAGTCGATTACCGCATGCTCTTGGCTTAACAAAATCAATATCAAGAAATATGAAACAAAATATAGTAATAGCTGTTGGCGTAGTATTAGTTTTGCTGGCGAGTGTATTATTTAGCGAGTGGATGAATATGTCAATAGGAATGCTAGTTCACGAAGGTAGTATTTTAGCGGTTATTTTAAACGGTATGAGATTAATAAACTATAAACTTTAGAAATCTTAGGATTGGATTTAAATTAAAGATTTACAAAGTCAAATATGCTAATATATAAATTAGGTAGAAAAATGTAGATAGATTAATTAATGAAAGGAGCAATAAAATGAAATCAGCAACAATCCAATTAGAAACTTTAACATGCCCATCATGTATGCTAAAAGTTGAGGCAGCAGTAAATTCTCTAGAAGGTATAGTAGAGGAAACTGTAAAAGTATCATTTAATTCAAGTAAAGTAAAATTAGACTTCGATGAAGAAAAAGTTTCAATCGATGATATAGAAGGTGCAATTACTAAAGTGGGTTATGAAGTCTTAAAATCAAGAGTAAAATGATTAAATAA
>JGI24712J26585_10003049_pt1 | contig 13398 bp, 19 predicted proteins | sample BioPla3DNA2_FD_26585 | JGI IMG/M metagenome (IMG submission 26585) | reverse complement strand
ATGTAAAATAGGGGGTAACATATAACCATGCTTTTATTTAAACTTAATCAATTAGACGAGCCGTTGTTAACAGACGATGTATATTTTCTTTCATGTAATACTATAAATGAAAAGAAATACATCACATCTGTTATAGGTAAAAATTTTACACAAGCAGATGATAATTCTGCTTCTTTAGTAGATGTAACACTTTCAACATCAATAGCATATCTTTACAATCCTACAATGGTATGTTGTTCTAAAGACATGCTACCCGTTATAACAACAGCATTAAATGCAAACAAAACAATTTATATTATACCGTCTTTAAATATTATCACATCAGAAAATCAAATTATTGTGGATGATGATATATCAGACTTAGATATACGTAAATTACAATTACTCCAAAAAGTAAATATGCTTGTAAAAAGTTATGTACCAACATTGGGATTATCGTCATTCATGAAATGTAGTTTATATATTCAGAAATTGATAATTGAAAATAAAGTGTGTATATCATTTAATGCTAATACAGATTATAATACTAAAAAACAGATACTTGCATATCTCACAGAAGATACAGTATCAGACGAATTAAAAACAACAGTTACAGAATTACTAGAAAATCTACCACTAGATACATTGCCCACTATAAGTGACTTGGATTTTGAAAATATTAATGAAGAAGAAATTAATACATTAGATTCGTATCTCAAGGATGTCAACAAATTAACACGTACTATAAAGATGTTTTATACATTTATAAAGGCTATGTTGTATGCTACAAATATTGAGCAATTAGCAGAACTAGAGAAAAAGTTCATATTAAATTATTACACACAGCTCAATCTACTAGTATAATTTAAGAAATGAGGTTGGATAACATGCGTAAAATTATTGTTGTTCAACCTCATTCTTTTATGCATATTAATGGTAACATGTTTTACTTGGAAGAGTTAGCACAATGTTTAGAACAACAGTATAAATGTACTGTATATGTATATAATATATCCAAAATGGATAGAACTAACTTATATGAAAGATATACTTACATTACACAAGAAACACTCACTATAGACAATAATGATGTATTGCTTGCGGATTTCTTAGGATTGGATTCATTATTAACTACAGATCCAACTGTTTTAGATAGAATATCATATTGTTTAATAATGAACAGCGCAACAACACATATTAAGATTAAACAGATATTAGGTAATCATTTAAATACTATATATGACAATAGAACTAAGTTTTACTTGTTAGTAGAAAAAGGATATGAGACAGATATAGAAACGTTTTGTTTATTCCGAAATAGAATTTTATATTACACCAGAGGTTTCTATTTTAATAATTATACACAACCGGATATTACTAATACTGTATGGTACTTGCATAATGTTATTAATGGAGGTGTAAAACAAGACGTATCTACATCACATATACAACAAATATGCAAGCAATACAATATTGCGTATGTCGAGAATGCACAATCGTATAATCCAGCTAAACATTATGCAGGTCTTTTGTATATGAGAAAGAAAGATTATATGCCTAGACTACCTTATGAATTTTGGTATTATGATAAACCTGTTATGTTTTTTGATATAAGTGATGGATTGTTAAAAAGAATAGACACGTTATCGTTACACACACCAATAATAAGAAAAGATAGTATACCGGTATGTTCGCTACATAATATTGTATCTTTAATAAATGAGGTATGATTATGTTACCTATAATAATAGTAAGCACAAATAATAAAACTATTTTGAATGGAACTATAATACACATATATGAAATAGCATTGTATTTACAAGATAAAGGATTAGATGTATATTTCTTATCTATTACCAGAAATAAAAACATATTAACTAATTATTATGAAAGATATAACAAGACGTTACCAATATATACTATAGATACATTACCTATATTAAATAAATATAATATTTTTTGTTATAGGTTTCATACAGACAATAATATTATGAAAATATTTAATAATGCTACCACGATATCTTATCTCATTACAGATGGTCTTAAAAATAATGAAATAGATATGCAAAACTATAGTCTATCACTAATGAGAAAATTATATAACAACACTACATTTTTATATGATCCATTATTACCCATAGAAACACAGTACCCCAATCTATATACTAATAAAGTAGAATGTTCTTGGGGTATAACAAATCATCTTAAAATAGAAGACACGCATTCCGATACATATTTTATATATGCTAGGCATAATGATACACGCATCCCAGGTATTTCAACATATTCTGATACAGATAAAGTGAATGAAGCAATAGATTATTGCAACAAGAATGATATTCAATATGTATTAGATACTAAAAAATGTTTTGATCCGTGGAACAAATATAAAGGGCTTATATATACACGTAATATAGATTACAGTCCACGACTACCTTTTGAATTTGGTAAAGCTAACAAACCCACACTATGTTTTGATACTAGTCCCGGATTAAGAACTTTAGCGGAAGACTGTACGTTGTATAAACCTATTATTATGCAGACTAAGAAAAAACTGCATATACCATTGGATATCTTCAAATAAATGAATAATATTATGATTGTATTTATGAATGAATATTACACAAAGCCAACGAGCATTAGTGGTGTGCCGTATTACATGATGGAAATGATGCAATTTTTAAAAGACAAACATAATATACATAATATTAAAGAACTTGTTAATCCATTAACAGAAACTAATCGTAATATAGTACATAGTAGATACACATATACATTTGATACTATAACAAGTATAGATATACATATAGATAAATTGTTTGTAAGCATGAATTCATTAGTATATCTATTGCAGAGTAAATTATATGATTCTATTTTACACAATGTAGATAAGATATACTTATTGAATGCCGATGGTATATTAGAGCTTTTAAAAAACACTATAGTGTCAAGTAATGTGCCTGTACTATCTAGATATAAGCATATAGCTAAAAAAATGTATTTATTGCATGAACCTGGATTTGAAAATGATTTTTATGTTCGAGCCAATTTAAAAACAATTCCAATCATTCGAGGCTTATATTTTAATAATTTTAAAGAATATAATATTCATACAGATATGCATTTTATGTTCACAGTACAACACAATACTATATATACACATACAGAAGAAGACATACAAAAAGCACAAACATATTGCATAGAAAACAACATAACATATACTACAGCACATACTATCAACCCAGCACAAGAATACAAAGGTCTCATATACTTTAGGTACCATGACTATATGCCTCGTCTCCCATATGAATTTTGGTATTATAATAAAGATGTAAAGCTATTGAAAGTAAGTGATGGATTACAAAAAAGAATGGATAAATATAATACATATACGTTTGATTGGAATTTGGATGGAGTGTTCGAATGATATATACATTATCGGATTACAATGATAGCCTCAAATTAAAACTAATGTATGCACAAAAAATTATACCACATCTTTATCATATCTATATAGAAACAACCAACTATTGTAATAATAACTGTTCATTTTGTCCTATAGGTATGGGTAAACGAAAAGTAGCGCCATATAGTATGGATACACACACATATAAAAAATTAATAGATATGATATCAAACTCTTCATTAACACACAATATTAAGATATCTTTGTATGGTAACAATGAACCATTATTAGATCCAACTATAGTAGATAAGATAAATTATGTAAAAACATGTATACCAACAGCCTATACATATATTTCTACAAATGGTTTGTTGTTAGAACAATATATAGATGACTTGTATAAATCTACTATCAACTGTATATATGTGCAAGCATACACAGAAGAAACATATACTAATGTATGTGCAGTACTGCAATCAAAACAATATGAATATGAAACAGGTACATATACTACAACGTCTAATAGTAAAATATATGTAGTGCCTCGTTTTAACACACCGTATACGTTAATGAATAGAGCAGGGCAAGCATATACTACAGATAACATACCTAATATGTGTTGTATATGTCCATTTGTAGATATGCATATAAGCAGTACTGGTGATATTCAAATGTGTACGTTTGATGCATTAGGTGAAACTATGTTTGATAATGTGTTTAATTACAATACATTAAACGAAGCGTGGAATTCACAAAAGTATAAAGAGATACGTGTTAAGATGTTGAAGGAAGGTAAGTATGGGTTTAGCACATGTAAAAAGTGTGATATACCAGATAATTTATATAGAATAGCATCCTATATTAAGTAAGTGTCGGGAGTGTGAAATATGTATTACGAATTATTTGATAAATTAACAAATATAGAAACCGTAGATAATTTTTATCCTAGGTACGTATTAAGTCCTAAAAAAGCATTTAAATACAATGACACATATTTTCATAGCATTGATGAGGAAGTACCTAGGTATTGCGATTTGAATATAACATATATAACAACAAATTATTATTTATTTCAAAAATTAAGAACAATGTATGATACTAGGTTTTTACCATATATGACCGTTTGGCATATTCCATATACTAGTGATCTTAATGTGTTAAAAAACAAAGCAACACGATTAGTTCATTTTGATAGTTGGAGAACATATAATTTTGATACAGCAAATTTAGTATCATTACAACCTATAACAAATAAAACACAAATACGTATGTATAATGAAATTCATTTTAATTTATTAAATAACCCAATATACATTCCGGATATATTATATTGTATAGGATTAAGCAAGCATATTTATATAGATACAAAAATATTCTTAGAAACAGTTGATAAAGATACATTATATGAACTTTGTGATTGGTTGGATTGTGATATAGAAGACACCAACCATATCATTACAACAAACTTAAACATACCAAATTTCAATAAGTTATTAACCATCAATACTACTTATGTAAATGATTATATTTTAGATAAAACACACAGCATACCTATGGATATGTCATATATAGATTTCTTAAACAGCAATCTTTGGTAAGGTGGTGATTGTATAATATGTATTTATCTAGACTATTTACATTGTTTTCAATGTATACAAAGAGAAATATTTTAGCGTATTCTACTATTAGTACAGATATGTATTTGATAGAAAATGAACCTAGAATGAGAACAGAACGTATTTATGATGTAGATAATAATGTATTCTTTTATAGTCATCTTAAAGATTACGAATATGATACAGAAATAAACGAAACACAAAAAATGTTTATCACTAATAAACTTGATTGGTATTTAACAAATAGAGATACATATAATGTACGATACATACCATTCTATATTACAAAAATCAAAAATCAGAAATCTGTAAAGTTAGAAAATGTTGTAAACAATACTAATATTGTTAAGATATACGAAAGTAATATTTCTACAAAAATGAATGAATGGAATAAGTTATTCTTAAATAAAGATATTGAAATGATAAAAGAAACTATAGGTGACATATACATTGTCCCTTCTAATGGTTTTCAAGCAGTAAAAGCTAATTATAAAAATGATTTAATTTCGAATAAAATTAATATTATTAATGATGAACATAATGTGTCTTGTCAATCTTCTATAACTGTATCTATACCAGAAAATACATTATTCACTACATTACCTAGTATTGCATATTATTTAAATTATAATACCAACCATTGGTATTGGTTTGCAAATGAAGAAATGAATAAAATATTAGAACCGTGTGTAAATTTATTAGAATTACCTATTACTGTAATGGATCAAAATTTATGTAAAGTTACTATACCTGTTAATGAAACATATTTAAATAAAATTTTAGCATATCATCGGTTATCATTTAAATATTTAAATGATTATGAAAATGATAGATTTGAAAATATGGAAACTAAACAAGAATGTATAGATTATATTAAACAGGATGTGGTGTCACTATGTTAGATACTTTAGTGAAACAAGAAACATATGAATATAAAGTAACTGCTGAAGGTAAATTAGAAAAAAATATAGATGATAAGCTAACAAAAGAGTATTATAGGCAAAGCAAAATAGTAACTAACCATATTTAATTTACGTATGTGGGGGTTAATACATAAAATGAAAACTTCTATTACTGAAACTAAAGAAAGTATGAATGATAAAGTTTTTATTATATTAGATGAAATCGAAACTAATATTAATAATGTAGAAAAAATTAATGCAGATAAACATATCATCAAATGTTGCTGTGATTGTTAATATTTAAACTTATACCCTGCGCATGACAACATGTGTGGGGTATAAGTTTTATTATTGCATAAAGGAGGATGGTGTAATACACCAATAATCTTATGAATACTAATCAATATATAATAGATTCGTATTATGGTTTGATATATCATAAAAGTAAACATGAAGAAGTTAAAAAATATAAAACGAATGATATTAGATTTATAAGATATCATATGAGAGATAAGTTAGTTAAAAGTAAATCGAGTCTCATAGATACTATTTTTATACAGCCTAACGGATTTAAATGTTTGGGTTCCTGCGTATATTGTATGAATGAAAGTTTTGAAAATAATTATGATATGTTGGAATTATTAACACCTGAAAGATTAACTAATACATTATCTTATTTAAAAGAACATGCATATTTAAGCCCGTCCAATATCAATCTTTCATTTACTGGTGGCGAACCCTGTTTGCACCCAAATTTGAGTGCATTAGTAGATGCATCTTTAACAATAATTCCTTCTTTATTTTCTGTATCTGTAACAACAGGTTTGTTTTATTCTGATGAAAGATTGCATAACTTAATTACATTTATGAAAGAATGTTCTAATAAACCTATTAGAACTACAGGTGTGTCCTTTTCAATAGATTTGGATGGTTCTAAAAATAGATATAGTATTATGTGTAAATTAAATAATGCAGATAATTTTAGAAGAACAAAAGCAATATTACCAGAAATAATGACTATAGATAATACATCTTGTTGTTTTAATACAAGATTAAACAATGATTCTAATTTATCTATATTGATAGACAACATACATACATTATTCGATATGAATAATAAGATTGTTGTTAGATTGAGTATTGTAGATGGACCTACACATTATTTAGATGAAGAACATATAGGATTGTTTTTTGAAGAATTGAGAAAAAATTTTAATATATCTTTTACACATAAAGGTGCATTTACTTTAGAAATAACAGCTAAAGAGACAGACTATAAATTTAATAACTTAATGCTGTTGACATTAGAAGAAGATATATTTGTATTACACCCATTAGATCAACGATGTTGGACTTGGAGTAAATTTTTTGGTATAGGACCTACAAATTATTTCAGTTGTTATTTTGGTTTTTATGAATCTAAAAATATAGATGATTGTGTGTATATGACTCAAAATAATCCGTATTATACTTTATACAACTTATTACCATCAGATTGTCAAACATGCGAATATTTGTCATTTTGCAAATTATGTCCAAGACAAAGAAACACATATCCATGTAGTCAAATACCTGCAATGAAAGAATATATGAAACAAGTATTTGATATTATGATATCTACACCAGAAAAGTGGTGCATAGAATGATTTTAAATATAGATAATAATTTTTATTTTGATTTAGATACATCTATTCTATTCTTTGATAAAACAGAATATGCTATGTTAAATGACACTAATAAGCAACATATTAAACAATCTTTTTTAAACAAGAGAGATAGTATTCATTCCAATAATAGAACTATTAAAACCATTAATTTGATACCATCCATGCATTGTGATGGTAAATGTTTGTATTGTTATAACGAAGATGTTAATAATACTGTACAACAAGATATGTCTATTGTTGGATTAGAGAGAAATATGAAAGAAATACAATCAAGATATGATATAGATTTACAAACAATTAGAATGTATGGTGGGGAACCTTTAAAAAATAGAGATCTGAGTAATATCATAACTTTTTTTCATAAGTATAATAATGATATGGTATTTTATATTTCTTCTGGATTATTTATAGTAGAAGAATTATATCAATATCAACTTGATGTGTTGACAAGATTATCTAAAACAGTAAACATATCTATTGGTGTTGGTGTGGATTTGGGAACACACCCAGAAACACGTGTATGTAAATATATACCAAAACAACAATTATTAAAGAGATGTGATGATTTAATAAATTGTGGATTAAATATTATATTTGTGAATACAGTTACTAAATATACTAATATAGATAACTTATTTGAAGAAATCTTTTCATTAGAAAAACAATATGAAAATGTTAGTAATAAACCTAAATTCAGAATAGCTATTGCGTGTGATGATACATATTCACCAACATTATCTCAATTAGATAAAATGTATAATGTTTTGAAAAACATTTATATAGAAAACAATGATAGCAATATTACTAGTAATATATATCCATATTTAGATGTTATATATGCACCCAATATATATAAGTTAACAGATTCTATGTTTTATTTTCAATATGAGCCTTTTTACTGTGGTGTGTTTTCTGATATGATTACTATTCTATCAAATAATGAATTAAGACATTGTCATATGGATACTACAGATACTGCTATAGATTTAAAAGAATACATATATAAAGATAAGTTACTTAATAATGAAGAGTGTTTAAATTGTAATTACTTTATGATATGCAGAGGCGGTTGTTTTTATAGATACAATATTATGAATAACAAATTAGAAGATAATAAAAATGTATATTGCGAATGGGTGAAGAAATCATTTCATTTGAGTCTCTATAAGTTATCAAATTTGTTTAAGAAAGATAAATCTCTATTAAGCTAAATTTAAAAATGCTAGTATCGTAACAGATACTAGCATTTTCTTTTTCTGGATAAAGCAAGAACAAATACTAGGCAGAACTTCAATTCAAATATGAAAGGTGGGTGTGTTACTTGAGCAATTTTATATAGTCTATGAGACTGTATAATTTTGCCTAGTATCTTATCATGCGTAATGGTAAGTATTTTACTCAAAAGGCTATCATTAATAGTAGGGGATGGAGCAAACGACTAATAGACAAATATCTTGTTTCGCCAGATAAGAAAGCAACAAATCCATATTATACTTCAGGTCCTAAAATGAAATTGTATTGTGTATGGCGTGTTATAGAAGCAGAAAATGATAAAGAATTCAAAGAAGATTTTATACAAACGCAAAAGAATAAGGAAATGGGAAGAGCTGCATCTGATATACATAAAAGTAAATTAGAAAAACAGTTAAAAGATTGGCTTGAGAAAGTAGAACGTAAAGTTAAAATAGTTCAAATGCCTGTAGATAAGTTAATTAAGAAAGCTATTAGGCACTATAATACGATACATGCGGAAAAGATTGATGAAGGAGAGAAAGCATTAGTTAATTTCAAAATAGATGAAGGGCTAATAGAAAAATTTACAGACATCGAATGTGATCAAATAGACGTACTGTTTCTAAGACGTATTACAATGAATTACTTGAGACATAATTTCAATCAGTACGATGTGTTATTAGAAGAGTCCAATATCAAGTATTGGAAAGAAGAAGCGTATACTAAGATGAAAAGTATAATACAACAGAGGATATTTGAGAAGTATCCTTACTTAGAATATTATTAGGAGGCTAAGGTAAAAAATGACATTCGACTTATTTATGATAATCTTTATGTTAGTTTATCCAATCATTGTAGTTGATATGTATCATAGAATAGAAGACTATCAAAAACAAACTATTAAAAAAATAATAGATAATTTAGATAGAGAGTTAAAGGAATTTATTATGGAGGATGTGTAATTGAATTGAAAGTTAAAAAACTTAAAATTACAAAATTACGTGAAGTGGATATTATGAAAAAAGAAGACCCAATTAGTTTACGTCAGATAACACCTATATTAGTATCTGCAATGAATAAAATAAAAAGTTTAGACGATAGAGATTATATATTAACTTTAGGTGTTTATGGTGCTACGGCTAAAGAAACTAGAACTAAGAAATCTCCTATAGATATTTATGTATTTCTTAATACAGGTGCTATTAAAAAACCTATCATTAATAAAGAAAGAGCAGTTAATTCTTTATACGGTATTCCTACAGATTATTGGGAACCTATTAGAGCAATTATAGTAGACGAGTTTGGTATTAATCCATTTACTCAAAAGCCTTATGTTATAAACATTGTAAGTGCTTATGAAGTTAAAAATAAAAAAGATAGTGTTTATACAGATATGTTAGTATTGAAGAATAATAGATTAGTCAGTTATAGATCTTCTTTTGGCGAATCTGAGTTTTCAAATAAGGCATCTACTTTATTGATAGAAGGTAGTACTGTTCTTAACTTTCCAAATGTTATTACTGTAAAAAACCAACCAAATATTATATCTGTATTAGTATCTTTGTTAGCATACTACGGTATAGAAGTTAATGCAGAAACATTGTGCTGCGATTTAAATACAGAAAAACTTAATACAACATTTGTAAGAAGTATTATTAGAGTCTTAAAGAAGTATAACTTAAATGTAGACCAGGGTATTATGAATATAGATATGCTGCAAAACTATATAGATAGAAAAATACCTGTCATTGTAGTTTTAAATAAAGATGTAGATGAAGAACTTATGCCTTGCGATGAAAGTGAACATTTTGTTGCTGTGATGGGATATACAGATACTAAGATATTCTTTGAAGATCCTATTACAAACGATAGAGGTTCTTTAACTATTGAGGAGTTTGATAAGAAATGGAAGGATATTATGTATAGTAATAATATCTTTAGAAAGTTTGGTATAGCTGCGTATAAGGACGAAACAGATTATCCCAATACAGTATTTCAAGATATAGAGTAGAACAATGTCTAAACGAGAATTATTATTTTCATTAACTGCTAAAGATTTTAAGTGGGAATATTATAGAGCTAGTGGGCCTGGAGGACAACATAGAAATAAACGAGATACTGCTTGTAGATGTACCCATGAGCCTTCTGGTGGTGTTGGTATAAGCGCAGATGAAAGACATCAAAGACGTAACAGAGAAACTGCTTTTAGAAGATGTGTTAGTAGTGAAAAATTTAAGTTATGGCATAGAATAGAATGTGCTAAAATACTTAAAGGGTTTAAAACTAAAGAAGAAATAGAAGCTATGGTAGATAAAGAACTTAATAATTTAGAAAATTTAAAAGTAGAGCTTAAAGATGCTAAGGGTAAATGGTATCAAGTAAACTTTAATGATATAGAAGATATGATAGATGAAGAACTCGATATTTTAACAGATGTGAAAGAAGATTTAAAACATGAGCGAATAATATGAAATGACCAAAGTGTAATAATGAAGATTTGAGATTTATGGGTCAGTTAACACTATCTGCGCCTTTATATACAGATGTTAGAAGAAAAAGTTAAAACACTAACAAAAGAAGTAGAACAATTAAAAACAAATGGAGGAATATAATCATGCATAATACTACATATCCTTTTTTTAAGTATTGGGACATTGCAGAATTTGCAAGATTACAGGGTGCTGTAGAAAGTTATCAAAAAGAAAATCGTATACTTAAAGAAAAAATTAAACATTTAGAAAAAGTAATTAAAGAAAAAACAGAAGAACTTAAAATAGAAGAAGCAATTAGTAGAACACTAAACCACGAACTAATAACATTAAAAAAAGCATATGCCGTAAAGGAAAATAATAAGGCACATAACAAAGATATTTCTAAAAATAAACAAACAACAAAAGACAATCATAAAATTATTATAGATAGTAATCAGCTTGAAGATCTTATTAATAGAAAGGTAAATGAAAACTTAGATAAAAGACAAGCAGAAGGTCAAGAAAAATTTAATAAACAAATTAAAGTTGATTGGGATAAGTTTAAAAAGGATATGGTAGATATAGAAAAGCTGTTGGGTGGCTTTGATGATAATTGGGATACAGATGAGTGGGGTTGCTAATCTAAATTAAAGTTAGGAGACTATATTATTATGCCAACAGTATATGTATCCGGTTGTTTAAGTACAGTAGGTATATTTACTATTAATGCATTACTCGATAGAGGATATACTGTAATAGGCGGAGATAACTTTTCTATTAATCCTTGTATTAGACAAGATGAAATTAAAACAACAAGGAATTTTATGTTACACGATACTAATTTCTATACAGAAGAAAAGATATTTAGAAAATATGATATAAATGCTATATTGCATTTAGCAGGAAGAACAGTTGCTTCCGAATCTTATAAAAACCCAGAAATTTACTGTAGTACAAATATAGAATACACAGCAAGCATATTACAAGCTGCTATTACATTTGGAATACCTAGATTTGTATTTGCTTCTAGTTCTGCTGTGTATGGTGATATATATAGTACGATGGTGGATGAAGTAACTATACCTATGCCTAACTCCGTATACGGTATTACTAAATATGCTTCAGAATTGTTAGTTAAAAATTATCATAATTATGGTAATTTAGAAACTATTAGTTTAAGATATTATAATATTTTTGCTCCTATACATTACTATACACTTAATTCTATTGTTCCTTTGTTTGCTAATAAAATATGGAACGATGAACCTATAACATTATATAATAACGGTATTCAGAGACGTCAGTTAGTTCATATAGACAATATAGTACATGCTAATATACTAGCATTAGAGACAGATAAAGCACACTGCTTTGGTGAGTCTTTTAATGTTTCTGTAGACGACGTACCAATCACATTAGAAGAATTAGTAAATATTTTATATAAAGGTTTTAATAAAGCACCTAACTATACTTTATCGGATGAAATAACTATTGGTGATATTGAAACTTGTTGGGGTGGTATAACTAAAGCCAATAGATTGTTAGGTTATACTACTCAAAAAACAATACAAGAAGGACTTAATGAATATATAGAATGGTATAAGAATGTATATTCATAAGGAGATAATATACAATGGATAAGTTAGATAACGAATGCATTGTACTTGAAAAAACGGCAATGTATATGTTAGAAAAAAGAAATGAGTCTAAAAAATGGAGTAGAGAAGATTCTATTATTACAATGTTAACTATATCCCAGTTAATTATATTTATTAAATATTTTTTCTTTTAAGAGAGTTAATAGATATGGAAATATTAATAACTGGTGGTTGCGGTTTTATAGGATCCAACGCAGTTGAAAGGTTAATACAAGACAAAAATAACTTTCTTACTGTTATAGACGATGTTATTAATTCCGATCTTATTAATAGTGTATTATCCAATAATCATAACAACATAGAATTCTTAACTGGTGATATAAGAACTAGTGAAAGCTGTGCTAAGCAAGACTTAGCACCTTCGTAAGAAGGTCACTTTCACCAGATCACAGATTGGAGCTTAGCATAATCTGTAGCCGTTAAGTTAGATGTAGAAACCCTGGAATGTCGCCTCAGTTCCTTGCCC
>JGI24712J26585_10003048_pt1 | contig 13399 bp, 9 predicted proteins | sample BioPla3DNA2_FD_26585 | JGI IMG/M metagenome (IMG submission 26585) | reverse complement strand
AAAATTCGATTGGCGTGTAGAAACAACAATTGGATAACCGATTCATCCTCCACTTTCGCTTACGCTTAGAAGTGGAGGACTTCTCGGTAATTTAGTTAAATGAGACTTAGGGAAAGGAGTTGTCTCGTCATGAATGACATAGGCTGGTATTACATTTACTCCAACGACTACGATTTTGCTGTCTTGGAAACAATACATAGTACGCTTGAACACGCCTGGAATAAAGCTAATGATATCGCAGAACGTTTAGACGGAATCATCGAACATTTTGATGTCATGGGTCCATTCGAAACAAAGAAAATGATGTTAAAAGATATCATTTCCCGCGCAAATGAGAATGTAGAAGCGTTTAGAATGCCTCCAGCACATGATTAAAGTTAACGCTCCTCGACATAAATGATGGCGTCTTAAAACTCACTCGATAAAGAAAGGAAAGGAGTCGTCATGAAGACACTAAAGCTAAAGATGGATAGCCAGGGAAGGATTCTCATCCCTAAAATCCTAAGGAATGCATATGATCTTAAACCTGATACCGATGTTTTCTTTTTGCTTGATGAGCATGGTATAATAATTAAAAGAAGCGAGCAAAAAGAGAAAGGAGCTACATAACAATGATCTCTACAGGGATAGTGAGAAGGGTCGGAGATACGGGGAAATTTACAATCCCTCTAACTCTTTTAAAGGAGTTGAAAATTGACTATAATCACGCAAGACATGTTGAGTTCTTTGTCGGCGACGATTGTATAGCATTAAGATTTTTTGAATCCGGATGCACCTTTTGTCACTCAATAGACGATATTAAATACTGGCGCGATAAACGTGTCTGTAGAAAATGTTTAGAAGAATTAAAAAAGATAGAAAAATAGGCGGCTTTGCCGCCTATTTTATCACTGAAACAACGCTGCAATGCCTTCGGAAAAATTCTTTGTTTTTTCTTTAAGCCAATCCCGGAATCCTGCGCCTACATTCATAAGCTTACCCGTCATCATCCTTGATATCGGTTGATCTAGCGGATCAGCTTGCCCTGTTAAAGTTCCTTCTTGGATATTTTTTTCAATAAAGCCATAAGCAGTTCTTGTAAGCCAGTTGTTTTCCATTTTTCCAATAAATGTTTGCCCTGCGCCAAATACTTTAGGTTTGTATTCGATTTTTTTGGGGTATATCTTTATGCTGCGTTTAGCAGTTCTCAATGCACGAGTCATATCTTCTGTTATCTTTTGCCCTTCCTGGACTATAATGCCTTGTTTTTTATCTTTTACTGTTTCCGCAGCTACTGCGCCCACAAGCTCGTCCTGTAGAAGAGTATTCACGGCAATCGGTGTTTCAGCTTTTTGATTCCAGATATCCAGAATGTTTTTATCCATGTATTGCCCCTTTTGCAATCCTTTTGTAGGGAAAAATTCCTGTTTAAATACATTGGTATTCCCCGGATCAGTTACTAATGCCTTGCTGCTGAGTGTCGTAGCCGCAAGTTCAAGGTGTCGAGGATCCACAGTCCCTGGACTTAAAATTGTCTCGACTGTTTTTCTTATTTCTGTTGCGTATTCTTTCCTTGCAGTATCAAGCCCAGAAGTTTCTAAAATTTCCCGCGGACTTTTATAGCCATCAGTCAAAGGCTCCAATGCTGAAACTTGATAGCCGACAACAATATGCGGGAGGATTTTTCTCCCCGGTGGAATTGAATATTTTTTCCCATCAACTTTTACATATCGGAATAATCCTTTATTATCAACATCCAAAACCACGCCCGCTTTTTCTGTTAAAACAGCTGTGCCCTTGCCTTCAAAAGGTATACTAAAAATAGTTGCTAAAGTATCAAATCCGGAAGTAACCCCTTCAACATTCCCTGTGTGGAAAACATTCATGGTCCCTTGCGCTGTAGGTTCGCCAATTGCTTGTGAAGCTATTGATCCTATTGGTGCTCCGAGAGAATAGAACTCTTCTTCTCCAGGTTTGGATCCATAACACATACTACAAATACCTTGAGGAGCTTTACAGGTAAGAGGGCTCCTCATATTTACAGACGGTATTTCTGTCGCATTTTTGCGCAATTCTTCATAAATTTCTTTTGTGCACATTTCCCCCGCCTTAATTCGTTTTTTGCCAGGGATAGATAAGCCTTTTGCAAAAACACGACCAATAATGCTTCTATCATTTACAGAGTAAGGCACTCCTTGTTTATCTTTGCAATCTTTCATACTGATAACTTGATGTTGCATAGAATAATAAAGTTTCCTGGTCAATTCTCCAGGCTTTGCTGTTTCTAACGCTCTATCAGCCATTCCTCTCCTGGAATCCAGTGCATGTACAAAATATTCTGACGGAGACAAACCTTCAAGATGTGACGAAGTAATAGGAAACGGAGTAATCTTGCCTGTAATATCCATCCCCACACCAACCATACCGGTCATTTTCCTTACCTGATCGGCTTTTGCTCTCGCCCCTGAAACCGCCATTGCTTTCAGGGGATTGTCCGAAGGAAGTTTTTCCATCAAAACCTTCTCCATTTTTTTCTCGGCTTCCATATATTCTTTTGCCNTAACCATTTCAGCGGCTTCATCAATGTCCATAAGACTTGCAATAGCCTTATCCGGAGCTTCCTCTACCTTCTTCTCAGCTTCAGCTATTATTCTTTCCGCAACTTTTTTCTCAGTATCCGATATGAGCTTTTTTTTGAATTTTTCATCATTAATAAAATCCTCTAATCCAAGCGATAAACTCGATTTTGTTGATGCCTTAAAACCTAACTCTTTAAGATCGTCAATAAGTTTAGTAGCTATTCCTGCCCCTTCCTTTTCCAACACCTCAGCTATAAGCTGCCCTAAAATCTTATTAGTCATTTCTTTCCTGAAATATTTTTTTCTAACTGACGCCGGCAGATAAGATGCAAATAAGTGTTGTCCTGCTGTCCCTATTTTCCCGTCCATTTTTACCGGATCATAAGTTCTTATTTCGTCATTCCAATAATCAGCTCTCAATTTTTCAGCGTTAGTATATTCTTTGGCTTTTGATTCATCCATTTTACGGGTTTTAGTCATATACCATAAACCAAGTACCATCTCATGCTTTAATTCCATAATAATCTTCCCGCCAGTAGGGCTTATAAGATTTTTACTAGGCATGAGAAGTTCTTTGGCTTCGTCTACAGCTTTTTGAGATAATGGGACAAATACCTGCATTGCGTCCCCGTCAAAGTCAGCGTTGAATGGTGTAGTTATAACGGAATTTAATTCAATAGACTTGTTCTCTGTTAGTATAGGATTAAATGCCAGCATAGAATGCTTATGTAATGTAGGCGCTCTATTAAGGATAACCGGTCTTTCTTCCACTGTTTTCCGCAAGGTATCAAGTACTTCTGGAGTCCGCTGTTTACAAATATTCTCTGCTTCGATATAAGATTTAGCAACCCCTGTATCCCTTAATTTCTTAATAAAGAACGGTTTGTAAACTTCTGTTGCAATATCTATAGGCAGGCCAATTTCATTTAATTTTAATTTAGGATTATTAATTATAACGGAACGCCCAGAATAATCCACCCTTTTACTCAAAAGCTTACCGCGGATTAATCCTGCCTTGCCCTTAAACGTCTCAAATATACTTTTTTTTGTTTTTGCGCCGACGTCACCTGTACCTTTTGTAAATAATTTCTCAAATTGACTGTAAAGATTATTTATATTTTTAACATAATTTTCTTCAGGCTCATATCCAGCCTCCATTCTTTCGGTTGAAGGTTTCTGGGTATTTGCCGCCTTCAACAAATCTATATATAAATAATTAACATCATCAATTGCCATCCCTTCATCATGTTTAACAATAGGCCTTAACGCAATGGGCATAACAGGAACTTTTCGATACAGTAAATCTGTTGGCTGTAAATTATTTTGTTTCAAATTTTCCAGAACCCTTAAAATTCTGTACAACTGATTCATTTCCTTTTCTGCTGTAGCCTGCTTTAATTGTCCTTTAACTTCATTTATCTTTTTATCTATGTCGATCTCTTTAAGTAAGGCCTCAAGAGCTCTTCCGCCATATTCAACCGTCATTTTTTTACCTTGTTCCTGAAGCTTTTTGATTTCACTAATTGACAAAATAGTACCTTTATTTAATCCCGTATCGCCAGATTCAATAATTACGCCTACGTTTTCCTTCATAATCTTATTAACGTCAGCGTTCTTTAAACCTGTCAAAATTGCATACGGATTCAGAGTACCATCCATAAATAAGGGATGAGGCATAGGTTCAGGCAAAGAAATATACGCCCAATTTGTTCTTTCGGCTTTAGACCTTTCGATAGGATCCTCAATGTCTGTTTTAAAAACAGCGGGGTCCATCAATCCTCCTTTTTCAATCTTATTTCCCTTGCTTTCTTTGCCAAGCTGATAAACAGATGTGCCTCTTGTTACTTCACCAACCGCCCAAGCTTCAATTTCCTTATCAGATACCGGACGGAGCATTAACTTGTTAAACTTATCATCTAATGTTGTTTCCTTTCCACCCCTAATAGGAGCCATCCTAACTGCTGCAGCTTTCAATTTATCTTCAAGGACTTTAAGAGACGCAGGGGAAATATGAGCCGGCAAATCAGTACCTGTCTGTAAGGCAGTATATAATTCTATCCTATCCCTTACACCATCTGACTTTAAAGTAGTAGATTCCAGTATATTTTGAACTGCGCCGTGACTTTGCAAGGCTCGAATATCCATTTCGCTCAAACTCATCGGGTTATCTTTAGTCCCTGCCAGTTTCCCGGATCTCTTTACGGGCATATTGTAAATGTTTTCAACGGTACCGTAACTCCTCGCCTGAATCTTTTCATCAACTTTATGCAACAGTTTTAACATATACATGTTTCCTACGGTCACTTTGTTTTCAAAAGGTTTCCCTGTTGCCGGATTTGTAACCCGCATTTTTCCACCTTTATATCCAATCTCCTTTAATTTTTCTAAAACCTTTTTTCTTTCGTTTTTATCGAAGTTAAATACTTTATAAGGCTCACGAACCTTTTCGGCAATAAGCCCAGCATTCGTTTCCAGTATTTGCCCAAGATTTTTTCGCGACGGAACCCCTAAAGGAGACAATATGACCTCTAAGGGCTTACCATCCTCGGCAATAAGAGCTTCATCATCTTCCAGTATGAGCGTTACCTCACCTTTATTCCCATGCCGACCTGCCAATTTATCTCCAACTTGTAAAGGTTTTTTTGCAACGACTGTAACACGTATTATTTCATCCGCATCCGACGCAGGCATTTGCTCAACACGAATAACTTTCCCTCTTAAATAACCCTCAACATATTGACTTGCATCCACATCTTCAACTTTATCTTCCTCATCATACAGGAAAGTAAATATCTGTTTAGCCTTTGAAGGCTTTTCCTTTAACTTTATTCGTCCTACAAGCAAATCTCCGGGAACAATTTCTGTTCCAGCTTTTATAATGCCATCATCGTCAACTTTTGACAATTTGTCCTGTGATATTCCTAAAGCTAAAAGCCTCTTCTTTATGTTAGAGCCTTTACCTCCTGCCCAATTTTCGCCTTTTTTAATAGAAACCTCAACCATTTTAACTTCTTCTGAAGCCATTCTCTCGGCGAAAGACCTGGTAACAACAATTCCGTCCTCAAAATTGTATCCTTCGTACGGCATAAATCCCACACGAGCATTAACCCCAATGGCAAGCACTCCGTCCTTAGTCTGCCACCCATCAGCGAGCAATTGTCCAGCTTTAACCGTATCCCCTTCCTTTACCTTTAATTCGTGATGAATATACCCATCTTGATTCAATGGGAAATAATTATATTTTTCTATTTCATAACTTTTCCCGTCCACACCAGTCAAAACAATCTTATTATCAGCAATCTCCTTAACAACTCCATTTACCGGTGCTTTTAATATAAAACCAGCTTTTTCCGCAATCTCTTCTTCATAAGTCTTTTTCTTAGCTTCGCTTACAGCGTTTAAAACAAGAGGTTTTTCCCTATTGACTAAATTAATGGCCTGTTTCTGCTGCGCCGCACTCATTAACATGCGATTGGCATCATTATGAGCAGCAAAAGGGACAAGGTTTGCAATATAACCAAATTGCGAATGAGGCGAAAGATCCATATACTGAATCTTATTTGCGTCAACCTCAACAATCTGCCCCATATACCTGGCACGAACCTTACCTGTTAATTGTATATTGTTTTCGCTCTTTTTAACTTTGTCAAGGTCATAAAATGCAACATACTTATCATATTCTTCTAATGGAGTTAATTCCGTTGTTTTCCTTATTGAGCCGGAACCATTCTTCATAACAATATATTTTGTTGTTATAGTCCTATTTTTTATGTCTGCGTCTCTAGCTAAGTGTTTAATCAAGCCTATTTTTTGCTCAGGAGACTCGACAAGGTCAATCCTTCCGATATCCGTAGTTTGAAGATTCCGGACCTTTTTAGGAACATTTTCACGGCTTAACCCAGTTAGTTCACCTGTTAATGAAATCCTTCTCTGCGTAGACAACAATTCCAGCGGATTTAATGTTTCGGGTAAATTTTTAGTATCTCCCATTTTCAAAAACTTCATAACATTATCCGAAGGTCTTAAAGTTCCCCAAACTTTTCTTACCGTGTCTTTTCCCCTTAAGCCAAGATTTCTTGTAACAACCTGAGTTACGCGCCCCAAACCCTCTTTAAATTGTTCGATAAATTGATCTGTTGCCGTTAAAATCTCCTGAAACCTCAAATCATCCTTATTATCAGGCGTCTGAGAAGTCCAAGGTAATGCAGTATCAATTGTTTTTTTAATAGCCGTTAACAAGAAGTTTTTAGTAATCCCGCCATCTTTAACCCCTAAAGTAATTTCGTTTACCTTTCTCTCGTCATTATCAAATTTATTGTTTGTAAAATATTCTTGAAGAATTTCTATTTTATCTTTTAAGGTTTTTCCGTCCTTTTGGCGCCATGTAGGGGTTACCTTTTCAAACAAAGATTCAATGTCCCTGTTTGAAACACTATTCATTTTAGAGACTAAACTAGATACGTCTGGAGCGTTTTTTATCGCATCAGAGAACTCTCTCTCCGTTACCCCTAATATACCTAAAAGAGCATATAAACTAACCGAACGGCCTCCTATTGAACATAAAAAACCTCTTTGAGCATCATAAGTGATTGAAATTTTTCTTTTTCCGCTACTTATTACATCCGTTGTTGCCGTATATTCTTTGGGAGCCGAAGTGTAAGTGCCTCTTCGCAATTTTTGAACATCCAAAATTACACTTTCATTCCCNCCAACAAGAAAAGTATTCCTCTTTGTTAAATACGGGANATCTGCCATTGTTATTGTTGATCTATCAATAATTTGACCATCTTCCTTTAATACAAAAGTTGCCTCTACTTTCCCAACCAAATCTCTTTTATTCAGTTTTAATTCATACTCGTATTGTGAAGACCCCAACCTATCCGGTTCAATAAAATTGACCGATTCAAGCTCAAAAGAACGTTTGCCTGCAGTTATAGGAAACGTTGTTTTTATAAGCCTTTCAATTTCTCTTTTATATTGCTCAACATCATACTTCATAGAAACCCCTCTATCTATCCATGTTTTCCGAATCGTCGGATTCCATCTCTTGCATTGCTGTTAAAACAAAACTACTTAATTCATCATCAAATCGTTCAAACTCATCAGGTAAGTCAAGTAGCCTTTTTTGGATTAAAAAATCAACATAAATCATTGTTATATTATACTTTTTAGGAGTAAAAATTTGTCTCGACGTTATATGGCAACGATCATATAACAACCTCGTAAAAAAATCAAAATTCGAAGTAGCAGGATAACATCTAATTAATCGACTAAACTGATAGTTATCATAATCCGGCAAACTTTCATCATCATAGCTCACAACAACTTTTTGCTGCCAAGGATATGCGCTAAATAACGGAATGATAGAAAAAACCCTGTAATTAGACAATATGTTGTCTAATTCGTTAGCAAACATTAAATTAATTTCTTGAGTTTTTATCATTTCAAACTATTCCTCCTGGGAGGTCTTTTCTCAGGCAATGGCCTATCGTCTACCTTGGAGCCGTTATCTACTTCTTGCAGTTTGTCTTCTTCTTTGTCTTCTTCTTGCCGTTTGTTTTCTTCTTCTTGAGCAGCGGATTCTTCTTGAGCAGTGGATTCTTCTTGCAGTTTGTCTTCTTCTTGCCGTTTGTTTTCTTCTTCTTGAACAGCGGATTCTTCTTGAGCAGTGGATTCTTCTTGATTTTGGGTTTGATTATCTTCGAGATTCTGCTCAGAAGCGCCTCCCTGCAAAATAGCCGTCAAAGTNTCAATAGGTACCCCCATCTCTTTCGCCAGTTGCTGCAAATAGGTTTGCTGGAATAATTGCAGTTTTATGTTGTTTTCGAATTGTTTTTTCTGCTGCTCAAACTGAGCGTCCATTTCCGCTAAAATAAGCTCATTTTTTAATCTAATCTTTTCTTTCGCGTCTTTGTCAATCCTTTCCTTAATTTTTTTCGCATCAAGCTCAAGCGTATCATATAATGTTTCATCATCTACTTTCCCGGCTCCTGCCAATTGAACCATTAAACTTTTTTGCTGCACATCATCTTGCATTTTAAGAGGGGCAAATTTTGCTTTAATAAGCTGCGAATTATCCCTTTCATTGGTCCATTCTCTACGTTCCTGAGCCATTCTTTTTATTAAAAATTCATTAATAAATCTTTCCCTTGCCGCTCTGTCTACTTTAAAATCATTCTCCAGAACTCTTAAGGAAATGGAACTTGAAGAATAACTTACGCCACCGAAAATAAATTCCCTGGGCAAATTCATGCATGCCAAGATTTCTTCCTGAGAAGCTTGGAGTTCCTGAACTAACAAGAGAGACCTTCCCTGTCCGCCAAGATAGGTAGTCCCAACCGGAATAGGCGAAACAACTTTGTGGTTTGGGTCCACAGCAGCCTTTTCTAAATCTTTTGCTAACTCCATTGCAGTTTTATTTAATCCTTCTAAAAACTCAGGTTCAAAAGCGCCATAATTTAGATATACAATTTTTGTTGGGACCATATGTTCTTTTGCAATCGCTAATTGGGCCTGCCGCAATGTATTTCTATACATTAATAATTTTAACGCCGCCAAAATTACAGGCGAACCCCACACACTACCATCTCCACTTTCAGATGGCCGTGCAGCGTGATATATATTCTTTGAATTAAGCACAATCATCTTGCTTTCCTGCGCTGCCTTTTTAATTTTTTCAGGGATTGTGTTGTAAATTTCTTTCGGCTGTCTGGAAGTAATGATTTTTCTTAACCTCGGAGAAATATGCAGTTTATATACCCTCTCTTTTGTATGAGGGTTAACTTCAATTTCAACCTCATTTGGGTCTAATCGATATACGGTCTTCCATTCAACATCATAAGGATCTTTTGAAACCGATTCAAACTCCCCAAACATGAAAACATTGCCATAAACATAATAATCAATCCCAAACAAAAGCAAAAGTTGAGGAAGATTTAATTTATCCATAAGAACTCTTTTATAAAACGCAAGCTCCCTAGAATCCTCGTCCAGCTTCCCGTCGGGCCTATCTACAAATATTATGTTTGTAACAGGGAAGATGGCAAGTTTATTACATGATGCATTTATTAATGCATCAAATTTATAAAAATATCTGCACCACTTGAAAACATCCTTCATTTTTTCAGGCAAGTCCATATCTGCTATGTCTAAAAGGGCAGGAACGTAGCTTTGTTTGCGGCTTTCTACCATTGCCGTTTTATATAATTCATCCATTAATTTATCTCTTTTAGAAGGTAAGTTTTCTAATGCTGCTTTCTTTTGCATTTCAAAACTTACATTTGGGGGAATATATATTCTACTCAACCATCAACGCCTCCTTAAGCAGCCTTTTTTCTTCTTGCATTTGAGACAACATGTATTCGTCCGCTTCGAGGTTTTTGATAACATTTTTCTTTATTATTTCAAACAAAACATCATCTGATAATGTCCTCGTTGCTTCATCATAATCCACATCGTAATAATCTATTGCCGCGGCAATAATTTTGTTCACGGTTTCTTTTGGCATGACAGGATTCTCACGACACAATGTAATTGCTAACATAATTGCACTTGCAATTACTTCATTTTCTTGCTGTATTGTTAGCGCGGCAGGCTCCTGTATCCGTTTATTTGCAGTCATATCATTCCATTTTTCTAATAATAACTCATTTACAATTCGAACGTATATATCATACGCCCTATTATCGCCTGCTAATTTAGCAGGCATAAATACTCTCATATTTTCGCTAAACAAAGCATCCCGCATAAAGCGAGCAGTATCTATATTAAACAATTTATAAGGGTCTTTTTTTGAAATAGCAAACAATAATCTATTCGCATTTGCCATTTCAATCAAAGTCACATCTTCACGGACATCAAGTTCGGTTGGATGATTATTAAATGAACGTACACATTTTTCATATATAAATGGCTCAGTAAACACTTTTTCATGGAGTATAGCAGCCTGGCTTATTAATATTTTTTCAACATTAGTTTCAGGAATTTCCTTCAGCACTATCTTCTTCTCAATAGTCGCAATTAATACTGCCGGCTCCCAGTTAATCCATTCCTTAGCCCAACGTTTATTCAAAATAGAAACTAATACAAGCGGGGACGTATCTGGGTTCCTTAATAAAGAACCTTCATCATTAGAAAAAGTAGCTTGTTTTTCTAATTCACAGGACTTTTCTAAAAATACATTTTTAAAGTACTCTTTGTTTTTTTCGTAAAATTTATGAACAGCCTCCTCAGACATACTGGTTAACGACAAATGAGATATGGTCATGCCGTTAACAACAAAAGCAACTTTGTCTGGTAAAAAATAAACCTTTAATTTTTTTATTATATCAGCAGGAGAAATCCTCTTTAACGTATCCTTATCCCAAAGATCGATAAAAGCTATTTTTTCAGTAATAAAATCATTATCCAGCTGTCCAAGATGTCCCGACCAATCACTTACAGTCATTGATACTTTAAACATAGAATCCTCAGAATTAAAATCAATAAGATTTTCATATATAGATTTATAATTTGCAATCTTTTGTAAATAATCAATCGTACCTGCAAACTCCCTTAAATCATTCAGCTTTTGAAATTCGCACTCTCCACTATGGTCTGACGCTTGCTTCCCCATTGCCATATCATTGATAGACATGCTACGCTCCAACATTTTCTGAGCAACAAACTGCTGCGCCATTTGAATTTCAGTTGACATTTTCTTGAAAAGCAATTCACGAAAATAATCTGCGTTTTTAGCTTTCCACTGTTTTTTCATTTCTTCATTCATATTTTCCATTTCAAGGATATCTACAANAACCCCATTATGTTGATAAACAACACTAACCGGAGTAAAAATAACAGCAAGATTCTTAACAATATCACGGATTTCCGTGTAATAATTCAACCTCGAATTGAATGTTTTTGCCACTTCTTTTTCAAAAGCTTTTTCAGATTTCCCTTTGTTTATTTTATGCTGCAAATTTCCCAAGGCACTAGTAGCTGCATTTGCAGTGGTTACCCCTAAAATCAAATTGCCTATTTGTTTAGGATCCAAACCAAAAATATACGCTCGTTTTTCTAACGAATACTCTAACATACCAAACGTCCTCCCTTATATAAGGATCTCCCATTGAGGATTAAATTTCTGTCTCAACACCACGGCTCCACTTATATTATACATTTTAAAACGCCTGATTTCATTTCTTGCATGGCAAAACGCAAAAAGCGAATCGCCGCGTATTTCATATGGCTCTACAATTCTTGTTGTAAAATTTCCTTCCGCATCCGTATAGCTTATTTGTAAAAGGGTTTTTTGCCGAGCAGCTTTTTCAATACAAAAGTAAACTTCTCCCGGACCATAAAATTCTGTTGAATCAGAGTTTCTCCCAGTGACCCTGGCTAAAGGAGCCTGGGGTCTTAAGACTTGACGTCCTTGTTTTACATTTTGTATTAATGCATCAATGTTTAACTTACTAATAGGCATCCTGCTCACCTTTTTTCTTTTTCTTTACTAACAAAACGCCAGGCGGAATCACCGCTAATGTTGTTAATAATCGTGCTTTTTTAGCCGCATCTTCCATATGNGTGAGTTTCGTTAAATCTTCGGCTTTAAGCCTGCCNATTTCTTGTTCGAGATATTTATGAAAAAGCTGATTATCAAGGGTAATGTTTTTTGCTTTTAAAGCTTTTTCCGCCTCGCTCACATAATCCTTGGCTCCACTTAAAGCTTTACGCAAAGTTTTCATTTCGTCTGTTTCGGAAAAGACCATTTTCCCAAATCTTTTAGTCTTGCTAATAACAGAATCAACGAGTTCTTTATTGAACAAACGCTTGCTTGCCGCCTGCTTTTCCATTTCTTTCTTATTAAGGTACGCTACACGTTCATGCATCCTATATTGATACGAGCGACCAGCCATTCCTTCTTTGGGATACCAACTAATTTGACGCGGACCTTCATCCAACCATTCAATTTTGATAATTTCAGCCAAATCATCGTCTATTATTTTTTTCATATCTTCATTCAAGTCTTCTGCTGCAAGTTTCACATTCTTTGCTTGCATGTATTGCTCCGNATGCGACACAGGCTCAGGCACTTCAATAATGATTCGAGCCTTACTATGTCCACTCGGCTTTTTCTTCTTTTTATTCATCTCATCCAGCATATTTCTTGCGGTTGTAGTTGCTGCCACCCAAACCATAGCATTTATTGCCCTCTCCGGAGACGAAAATAATAAGTCATAAATCTTAGTGGTCAATGGTTTTGGGGCATCAATTGCCAGTTTTTCAAGAGCGGATGGTTCATATCCAAAAAATAAAAGGTTGGCCTCTTTATAATCATCATCATCAAACAATCTGCTTGCAAGTTCTCTGCCAGTCGCCATTGTAGCACCGATAGTCAATCCACGGATCGCATCCCTCTTTACATTTCTTTTTATTTGGCGCCTTGCATCTCTTGCAATTTGCGCAATTTCTCGATGTTTTGGCGCTTTCCCAAGCCCTTTCTTAAAGATGTTCCTGCCTGCTTGCCCTCCTTTTGACTTCAAAATCTCTACAAACTCAGGCATCTTATTTCTGTTTTTATATGCACCATAGGCCAAAATGCTACCCAACACAGATAAAGCAATTGGGAGTTCATATTTCTGCTCTCTACGACTATCATCAGTAATAATAGTTGCCTGGTTTTTCTTTCTAACAGAAAAAGTTTCTTGTGCCACTTTACGATCCTCCTCGACTTAAATTTTGGGCAGTTCAATTGGCTTACTTAATTGACGAAATGAGTTTTTAAAAGTATTTAAAATGTCTTTTCCGTAAAAAGCAGCACTTAAAGCTGCCGGCGCTGCTTTTTTAAAAACTTTTAAACC
>JGI24712J26585_10003047_pt1 | contig 13400 bp, 7 predicted proteins | sample BioPla3DNA2_FD_26585 | JGI IMG/M metagenome (IMG submission 26585) | reverse complement strand
CCGCCGCTACAAACATCTCACCGTAGATACCGTTTTTGATATGGCTGATGCTCGCATCCCGCCAGGCCATTTCCGCCGCAAACTCCGGATCTCCGGGAGCGATGTATCCGAAATAATCTCCGCGAATCTGCGCTCCGATAAACTCGCGATATGGATTATGATAAACAGCCGACTCCGGCGGCTTAAGTCCCGCGATCAGATTTCTGTAAGCTACACGTTCAGCCGTGCAGTAAGCCCAGATTGTCGCGTTTGTTATCCATTCGAAAGCGACATCTTCCGGCTTGAAGCTTTTGCCGTATCTTTCGATAAGCTTCATTGCCGTAACCGTGTAGTTGGTGTCGTCATCGGAGGGAGCAATGCCGTTTACCGTATCGATAAAGGTTCCGCCGCTCCACTGTCCGAGCTCACGACATTTTTCCTCGTCTTTTTTGAGATATCGGGTAAGCGGCCAGTTGTTCTGAGCTTCGGCGTATTTCTGAATGTTGCCGGTTCTCCAGCCCTCTACCGGCTTTCCTAAAAGACATCCGCATACTCGGCCGTACCAGGCGCCCTTGATTTTCGGAATAAGCCCGTCGATTTCTTCTTCGGTAAGCGAAACCTTCTGCTTGCGCCGGTCGGGACGGGCGTCCTTGATACCGCCGAGGTCAGACGGCTCAATATAAGTAAAATCAGATCTTAAAGGAGTCATCTGAAGCGTCTTATACATTGCGTCCGCCATTATATCCTTTTCCTCAGTCGACGGCATGGTGTTGATGAGATCAACGAACGGCTTGTATTTTACGACATCGCGCCCTTCGAACAGGCATTGCCGGTATTCGGTTTCAATTTCACGGGCAAAGTCGAGCCAACTGCCCATTTTATCATAATAATACTGCCAGAACGGCGCCTTGTTATCCATATTATAATCTCCGTTTTGTTTCAATGGTTGTTTCGGTTAATTTAAATCATCAGGACAAAATAATATCCCGAAAAGGGAAATGCTTCGGGATATAAAATTCTGGTCAGCCGATAATAACCTTTACGCTGCCGTAGGTGATATTTGAGTATACCTGAACATTGCCGACTTTGAAGGTGTTGGTGCGAATCTCGACTTTACCGCCTGCGGAAAGCAGGTTGGATAAAGATGCGACGCTGAGCGAGTTGATCCGGCAGTTTCCGGTTATATTCCATAAAGTACCCGACGAAAGGGTAACATTTGTCACTACTCTGTCTCCGGTAAAGGTTCCGGTCCATTCGCTGCCTTCATAAAGCCCGAATTTAATCATGCTGCCGTCGGCGTAATGCGTCGTCGTCCAGATATCTCCGGACGCTTTCTGCCCGCGCAGCTCCATGTTAAGAGTGAACGCCGGGTTTTCTTCGGTGTCGCGAACCGCAACCAGGGTATCGCTGCCTTCAATGGTATTTGAAGACAGAGAAAGATCGCCGTAAAGGGTGACATCAAATACGGCAGCATCTTCCCCGGAGCTGATGGCGCAGTTCTTTATGACAGCGTCGTTTTTATTCGAGCCGTCGCCTGAAACTTTAAGAGCTGATCCGGTGGAAGAAATGGAACAAGCGCTGATATCCGCGCCGGCGTTTCCGCCTATCTCAATACAGGCTGAGTTGTTCGCTGTAACGTTTGAAAGGTTTAGAGAAGCAAGCTTCAGTGTTCCGGAGTTCAGGGATATTGCCGGTGAATTTCGAGATGCAGTGACTATATTTCCTCCATATACCGATATGCCGGCGTCATGTCCGGATATCGCCGCGTTGTCGGCAGCGCCTGTCCAGATATAGGTATCAGTGAGAGTGATCTTCGCGCCGTCGGCACCGGAAATAACCGGGGCTGCGGCGCTTGAACTAACTACGGATGAATTGATCTGAGCCGTCGATGCGCCGATAACTCTGAGTATCGGAAGCACCCCCGATGTTTTCTCGACGGTAACCGAATCAAATGTTATGTCGCCTCCTTCGGTAACCGCGATAGCGTTGACTCCGGGATTGGCGGCAAAGAAATCCGCGTCTGCTAAATATGCGATTCTTGAAGCCTCAAATTCGACATCCCCGCCTACGAAAACATTTTCGCCTTCGACAGTAGGTAAAACTTCGATCATGTCGGTTTCGTCAATAACGACCGTATCGTCAACAACTTCGCCCTCATCAGGTATGAGGCTCTCTTCCGCTTCCTTCTCCTTTTCCGCTTCTTCTATGGCGACGTAGAAGTCCAACTCCTCATCCCAATCGATATCAAGCGGCTCTTCGCCGCAAAGCAGGTAGATAAAATAAGCGGTTTGAATGCGGGTAGCGTCGGAAAGCGGCGCAAAGTAAGCAGAGGCGTAGTTTTTGCGTAAAAATCCGAGCTGCATTGCCCAGGCTGCTGCGACTTTTGCCCAGTCGTGAACCTGCGATGCGTATGCATAACCGCGAATACTGCCCCGGAAGCTTTCTTTAACCAGACCGGAAGCCGTAGCATAACGGAAGAGCATTGCGCAGAGCTGCTCAATGGTAAGCGTCGCGTCCGGCGCAAATTCGGTCTCGGACACACCGTGAACTATTCCGTTCAAAGCCGCCCATTCGACCGCTTCGGCGTAATAGGCGTCGATGGGTACGTCGACAAAGCCGGCAACCGTAGGTATATCGATGATTTCTTCGACAGTTTCCGGGAATTCGGCTTCGCCTCCCTCAATAGTCTCCGGCAGTTGAGTTTCAATATCTTCTGTTGTTCCCGGCGTCTCCGCCAGATCCTCGGCTATTGTTTCGGGAGCCTCAATTTCAAAAGGCAGAGGAACTTCTACCGGTTTGGGAGTTTCTTCAGAGACGGTTTCCGGAGCTTCGGCGGTTGTTTCTGCCGGAACTTCCTCAGCGGTTGTCCTGCGCAGCAGACTGCCTATTGAGTTAAGTCCGGGAGTCATTTCTTCGATGGTTTCAATAGGATCGCTCGGCTCAGGCTCAGCCGGTTCGACGATTATAGTTGCGTTATCGCCATCGACTGTGGTAATTGCATCAAAATCTTCCGACGCTTTGTTTTCGGCAAGCAGTCTGTCCGTCCTGTGAATAATAGCGACTGCCATCGCGCGGGTAAGCTTCCCGCCGGGGGCAAATCGGGTGTCGCTGACTCCCCTTAATATACCGTTTGAGTATACATACAAGATTATCGGCAGAATAGGGCTATCGCATACATCTTCAAACGGGGACAATATTTCCGGGACTATAATTTCTTCGGCAGCATCGCCGGCTTCCCCGGCTGAAATCCCCGTCTCAAGTTCGATCCAATATGTGTCATCCGGCGGACCGTCTATTCCGTCGGCAAAAAGCGCAGACGCCGGTATTGCCATAATCAGAGCAAGCAATACGGCGATGAGTTTCACCGGTTTTTTATTCATCAAAATTCCCTCCATTATAATATATTTGCATATTCGGGATGATTATAACATCATAGAATTTTATGTTGATAACTATATGTTATTAATATCGAAATAATATTATCTCAGCTGATGGCGTCAAGCGATTCGGTCAGCTTGTCAAGCGCCGCCTGCGCCTTTGATTCGACTTTCGCATAAGCGGAAGCAAAATCAGTTGACTTCTTGTTGTAGAGATTTCCGACAAGACTTGAAAGCCCGCCGATATCACAAATAAATCCGAGATCGTAAACCCTGGTCGAAAAGATTATGTCAAGCATCTCTCCCGACTCGTCGTCTCTGACATATCTTGTCTTGAGGGCGTTGTCGTAATACGCCACGGTAAGGGTGTCAAGAGAGCCGTGTGCCATCGCGGAAAGCGTTACCCCGACAAGTTCGGGATTCCGGCAGTTATATGGAAGCGAGACGGTTGGAACGCAGATGGTTGAAATAAGGCTGTTGTATTCTTCCTGAGCTTCGTTGTATTTGGGGTAGGGAAGGATTCCGAACTCAAATTCGGCGTCGCGGAGTCCGTTGATATCAACAAGCGCGAAGGTTACGAACATCAGCCGACCGTCAAGGAACATAGCGCAGGGAGTATCAAATCCGCCGTCCGAGCCGTTTATTTTATTAAAAGCAAGGGTATCAAGGCAGGTATTCATAATCTTTTCTATGACATCGGAGGCGCGGGGAGAGTTCATCGTTATCATAAGTCCGCCGTCTCCGTCAGAGTTGATTATGCGTTCTCCGGCGGCAAAATATAAGGATATCGGAGCATTTCCGGCAACCGACAGTCCGAAACGGTCTTCTTTATTCAGCTTGCCGTCGCCGTTGATATCCGCCGTCACGGAAGATGACATTGCGGTCAGCGCGTCCATTGTCCAGGCGCCGCTGCGAACGAGGTCGTAAGGGCTTTCAAGACCGAAGTCGGTGACAAGCTGCTTGTTGAAGAACATAACCATCGTGCATTCGTTATCGAGGATGGAAATGTCGCCTGTCGTCATAAACAGCCTGCCGCGGTAGCTCAGGTTGTCGTTTGCCCTCTGATCCCACCAGGGCTTATCAAGATCGAGATACGGTACCGTTTTAAGGTCGTAAAAAAGCCCCGATTGCAGCAGTGATATCGAGTTCGACATATACGGCATCACAACATCGTATTCGGTGTCTCCGGCGGAAAGCGATTTTTTTGCAACGTTTTCCGGACCCGGGACGCAGTTCTGCGTGATTTTTATGTCGAATCTGTCTTCTATAACAAGATTGCGCCTGTATACCGCGTCGTTGAAAAGCTCGCCGGTTTCTCCTTCGGCGAAAATTTCCTTTGAGGTGTACCAGTCATAGCCCTGATTCAATGCGGTGAGGAAATGCACCGTCTCGCCGTCATAAGTTTTGTCCGGCAGATCCGGTCCCTCGGTCGTCGTTTCTGCGATAGTCGTTTCGTTGTCGGGCGACAATGTTTTTTGCGGCGTATCAGCCGGAGCGCCGCTGTCTGCGCAGGAAAGGGCGGACAGCAGAACGGCTGAGAGAAGAAGAGCCGCGGTGATTCGTCTGATATTCATTTTTTCACCATTTTGCTACCGTTTAGTTTTTATTATTTTATTGAAGAGTAGTTAACTCGGTTCCGGGATAATAGGTTCTAAGAATGGAGCAAAAATCATAACCCATCTCGGCGAGGTTCTTCGCTCCCCATTGACTCATGCCGACGCCGTGGCCCCAACCGCGCCCGACAAAGACGAAGTTAGAAGCTTTACCGTTTGCAAGCACCATTCTTTGTGACTGATATGTTGAAATATCCGAGAGGGTGGCGATATACGCGCTGTTGTCGACCGTAACCGTTGATGACGGTTCAATCGGAGCAAAACCGCCGCTTGCGCAGTCGACGGATACAATACCGCTGCCGGTCACGACAGGCACTCTGTATAGGTCGTCGCCGGCTATCACACCGCTTTTATCGCTTCCGGAAATATAAAGCGCGTTGCCGTCAAGCTGCCGGTTGCCGGATTCAGTCGCCGCCCACGCTCCCGAGCTTCCGGAAGAGGAAGAAGAGCTTGTGCTTGTCGGCGACGCCGTCGCATATGGATATCTTACATTCGGCAAAAAGTCGGTAATGCTGACATTCTCCCCGCCTCTGCCGACGACGAAGTTTGCAGAGTTTACATATGCCGAAAGCACGGTTCGAATACGATCTGAAGTTGTTATTGTTGCGGTGTTGCCGTCCTCGTCGGTAAAGGTAATCTGATAAATATATGTAGAATTGTTGCAAAGTTTATCGATATGGACTGCGGCGATGGGGCTTGTTATCTGATAATATCCGTAAGCTTTAAGGGTGTTCGAGAGCTTTTCGGGCGTTACCTCAGTCTGCCATTCTCCCTCGGAGTGGGTCGAATACTTTTCCCAGGGGGTGTGAATCGCGCGCAGATAGGAGACGTTATTGCCTCCTCCCCAGGCTTCGGTTACCGAGACGGTGCAGCCGCCGGTAACTGCGGAATAATAAGTTCTTGCCGGCTCTCCGTTGTAGGTAAGTATCAGTCCCGAAGTTTCAGCAACGGCGCGCCGGCTGGCTTCGGTGGCGCGGCCTATGCCGAGATAAGCCTGACAGTGAGTGCCGTTGCACATATCAAAGCCGTATTCCGAGTGCCGATTCAGCATTGAGAGGGCATATGTCCGCGCGGCGACGGCGACGGCTTTTTGAACTTCAATCGGCCAGGACGGGCTGATTTCCCACGGCAGCAAACCGTTTATGTACTGATCAAGTGTCAGAATATTTACGACCTGAACGCCGTCGCGATTGCCGTTTATATAGCGCTTGAACTCAAATATACCTTCAAAGTATTTTTTTGACGGAGTGACGAGATAACAGGGACTTCCGCCCTGTTGGTTTGCGTAAAGTCCGAGGTTTGAGTTTCCCGAAGGATCGTCGTATTCAAAAAGTATGAAGCCGGTATCCGATACCATAACGGTAACTGCGGTGGAACTGGGGGTTACGACATATGCCCCCGGCAGTAATGCCGCGACTAAAGGCAGGAAGGCTTCGGCGTCCTCGATGCTTGCGAAATTACCGACTCTCACGGCGTAAGCGCCTCCGATATAGGCAGGGAAAACCTCGTTTGTAAGCGCGGATAGCTGTTCCGCCGCAAAAGCATACTGCAGCTCAAAGTCCGGCGCGTCTCCGTAGTTTATCTCGATATGATATGCGCCGACGGAGGTGGCGTTGTAGCTTCCGGTAATATTGTAGATAATGCCGCTCCGATTAAGATTTGCATCAGATGCGACGGTTATTGAAGTGTCGGAAAGTCTCCAGATTGAGCGGAAGGAATTCTGCTCGATTTTGCCGAGCGAAAAACCGTAATCCGCGCTTAAGGTGTAACTGGTAACAACCCCCTGTCCATACATAAGTCCGACGCGGATTTGCTGATTCGGCGAAATGTTCGCCGCATAAGAGCCGAAAGCAAGGTATTGAATAAGAATTATGGCGGTGCCGCCGAGCATCAGAATACAGAGTATAAGGGCGAGTATTCTTGCCCAGGGTTTTATCGGCGAGTTGTTCTTTTTCGTATTGTTTTTGAATGACATGATATTAACCGACAATGGTATAGCTGCCGCGCACCATAAGATAACATTCGTCGGATACGGCGGTAACGCCGCGTCCGTCGGCGCGGGATACAAGTATGTAGTGGTTGTTTTCGATCGGCTCCCCGTCAAGGATTTCTTTGGCGCCGGTCAGATCACTCAGACCGACCTTGTTTACCCTGTTGGTTTCCGATGTTACTACCGCATTTAATGAACCCGAGCGGGGAATAAGTTCAAGAGAAGAGTCGGCGGTGATAGTCTGACCTTTTGTGAGTCGGACAACTTCGTATGAAGCCGCCTGTACTGCCGGCGCGCTGACAGTTTTAGATTCTGCTTCCGAGTCAGCTTCGCTTGATTCGGAAGCGCCGCCCTCTTTCAGCGCTTTAATATCGGCAGCCTGCTTTGATTGCTGTTGTTCAAGAGCTATGATTGAGGTGCTGATCTCATCCATATGGGTCTTTACCGAGTTAATGTCGAGTTCGATGATTATTTCATTTTTTATTTCTGCTTTAACGTTTTGTATATACGAAACGGTAACAAGCGGATCTGCAGAGGTGTCATAACCGTCGGCAAAAACAGTCACGGCGCCGACTGCCGCTATGACTATGCAGAGCCCGATAAGGGCGATTTTTTCGTTGATATTCATATTGGAATTTCCTCCGGAATATAGTATGCAAATTCAGTGTAATACTCAGCGGCAAGAGTACTGCCGGTGTGTGAATAGCCTGAATGTCATCTTAGAACAAACAGGTATACATCATTATACAACATATGCCGTAAATTGTCAATACTGCATGTCGAATACGGCGTGAAACGGCTTGTAAAATTCCTTTCAAATATCCCTTGATTTAGACTGCGGCATATGATATAATAAACTTGTTTATTAAATATTTGTGTCTTTAGGGAGTAACATATGGATTTCAGAAAAAGAGCTGAGGATTTGGTTTCGAAAATGACTCTGGCTGAGAAGATGAGTCAGATGAAATTTGACTCCCCGCCTGTCGAAAGGCTCGGCATACCGGGATATAACTGGTGGAATGAGGGGCTGCACGGAGTCGCCCGCTCCGGTTCGGCGGCTTGCTTCCCGCAGGCAATAGCCATGGCGGCTGCCTTTGACCCCTCAATCGTTTTCCGCATCGGCGAGGCGGTATCAAAAGAAGCGAGAGCAAAATACAACGGCTACCGCAGCTTTGGCGACACCGGCATCTATCAGGGACTGACTCTCTGGTCGCCCAACATCAACATCTTCCGCGATCCGAGGTGGGGAAGAGGGCATGAGACCTACGGCGAAGACCCGTATCTGACCGCTCTCACCGGAGCGGCTTATGTTGACGGGCTTCAGGGGGATGACGAAAACTACCGAAGAGTTGACGCGACATTAAAACACTTCGCGGTTCATTCCGGTCCCGAATCGTTAAGGCACAGCTTCGACGTTCACCCCTCGAAACGCGACCTTTGGCAGACGTATCTGTTTGCCTTTGATTATATCATCCGCAAAAGCCGTGTCGCAGCCGTCATGGGAGCTTACAACAGAATTGACGGCGTACCATGCTGCGGAAGCGTCGAGCTGCTTGAGGATAATCTTCGCGGAAGAATGGGTTTTGAAGGCTATGTTGTTTCCGACTGCGGCGCGGTATATGATTTCTATAACGGTCACGGCACGTCTCCCGACGCTCCCCACGCTGCCGCTCAGGCGGTAAAAGCCGGCTGCGATCTCAACTGCGGCGGAGCGTACGCTTCGCTTAACGTTGCGTATGAAAAAGGTCTTTTGACCGAAGAAGATATCGACCGTTCGGTCATAAGGCTGTTTGAAGCGCGATTGCGACTCGGTATGTTCGACGACGACTGCCCGTATAATTCGATACCGAAAGGCGCGTATGACACAAAGGAACACGCCGCGCTTTCAAGAGAAGCGGCGGCAGACGGTATCGTGCTGCTGAAAAACAACGGCATTCTTCCGCTGAATCCCCAAAAAACCTACGCCGTGATAGGTCCCGTCGCAGACGATAAGCTTGTTCTGCTCGGCAATTATCACGGTACACCGAAGAAAACCACCACCCTCCAGCGCGGCATAATCGAAGAAGTCGAAGCCGCCGGCGGTTCGGTCTTCTGCGCCCGAGGCTGCCATATAGTCCGCAAAGAGCTCGGCTCATGGGAAGAGAACCCTTTCCGCGAGGCTTTGGTTGCCGCCTCCGAAGCGGATATCGTCATAATGTGCCTCGGTTTAAACCCGACTTTTGAAGGAGAAGAAGGCGACGGATATAACAGTCAGCGCGGCGGCGACAAGCCGGATATCGATATTCCCGAAGTTCAGCTCGAACTCTTCCGCGAAGTCGCAAAGTTAGGCAAACCGATAGTCTTCGTTTCGGTTTCCGGCTCCTGTCTTAATCTTTGCGAAGCCGATGAAAAAGCCGACGCCGTGCTCCAGTGCTTCTATCCGGGCGCCGAAGGCGGCCATGCGCTCGCTGACGTGCTCTTCGGGCGGGTAAGTCCGTCGGGTCGTCTGCCCCTTACCTTCTACCGCTCGACCGATGACCTTCCTCCGTTTGACGATTATTCGATGGAAAACCGCACATACAGATATTTCGAAGGTAAACCCTTGTATCCTTTCGGCTTCGGACTTTCCTACACCTCGTTTTCATATTCGTTCAAAAACACAAAGAAAACCGACTCCGGCATTACGATAAAACTCTCGGTAAAAAATACAGGCTGTCGGGATTCAAAAGAAGCGGTAGCCCTCTATCTTGCTGCGGGCGACAATAAAGATGAGCCTCCCGTAAGACTGATCTATCTTAAAAAAATCTTCATCCGCGCCGGAGACGAACTCGAACTCGACTGCGAGATTGAACCGGACGCATTGAAATACGCCGACTCCGACGGCAATTACCAAATGCCCTCCGGCGGTCGCCTTGTTCTTGCCGGTAGTTGCTATGAGGATTCTGCAAAAGCCCGCGCCATCATTCAAGTGTAAAAAATAAAGGAGGAATCTTTTATGAAACAGCCATTGTCGCTCACCGCTGACCAGGAAGGGATATCGGTATTCTGCGGTGCAAATCTTTTACTTAAGAATTTTAATCCGGTAATCAATACCGACGCCGGGCAGATTATCCCTAACCTGAAAGAAATATCCGAAGTTAAAGACAATACAACTTTCTTTTATGCGGCCGAAGGCATAAGGCATTTTAATCTGACCGTAAATAAAGCGGAACGCTCTCTCGTTTTCAGTATCGACCTTGAAACCGAGCAGCCGCTTGACCCGGATGCCGGCGCGGCGTTTGACTTCGATATCGGAAGGGTCACAGGAACGGTAAATATCTTCCCTGATAAAATCTGGTGGACATCGCCTTCGTTTGCGCGCAGCAAAAAGGATTGGCCGGAGAAAGGCCAGCTTACGGTGCTTAAAAACGGCGGAGGACAGATAATCAGTCTCCTGCCTCTGCCGCAAAAAGGCTTTTCGACTTACATTTCCTCCCGCGGTATTGAGCTTTCGATCGGATGCGGCGGAATAAATACCCTGAGCGGCGCGTTTCTTTCCGTATATACGGCGCGCGAACCTATAAAAGCGATACAGGAAAACTTTAAAAACGCCCGTCGGCTCAAAGCGATAACCGTTCCGTTGCTGAGCGAAAGGGCTATCCCCGGGTTTGTCGACGAACTCGGCTGGTGCAGTTGGAACGCTTTCTACAGGGATATGAACGAAGAAAAGTTTATATCCAAGATGAAGGAATTCAAAGAAAAAAACATCCCGGTAAAATGGGTTATGATAGACGACGGCTGGCTGCACGAGAAGGATTATCGGCTGCTCGGTCTTGAAGCCGACCCGGAAAAGTTCCCGCTCGGTCTGTGGCACTTTGTATCGCAGATAAAATCCGTGCTTGACGTTAAAGTCGGCGTCTGGCATGCTTTTACCGCTTATTGGAGCGGAATTGCTCCCGGAAGCGAGCTTGATAAAAAATATTCCGACGTACTGACAACGATTTCCAACGGAGAACGCATTCTCTCTTTCGACCCGGAAAAAGCTTATAAATTCTGGTCTGACTGGCATTCCTTCCTCAAAGACTGCGGCATCGATATGCTTAAAGTCGACAATCAGGGCAGCTATATGAGGGAAATTCGCGGACAAGCCGTTGTCTCGGAAACGACCCGCAGCGCTCACGAAGCGCTGGAACGTTCAATTTCCGAGCATTTCGGTTCACCTGCCCTGCCGCTGATAAACTGCATGGGAAATCAGCAGGAAAATGTATTGAACCGTCCGATGAGCGCCGTAAACCGCAACAGCAACGACTTTTTCCCGGACGACAGCAACAACTTCGCCTCGCATATTGTCCAGAACGCATGGAACGCCCCCTGGCATTCGATGCTGTATGTCTGTGACTTCGATATGTGGTGGTCAAACCATCCCGATGCATACAGAAGCGCAGTCCTCCGCGCCCTTTCCGGCGGTCCTGTCTATGTCTCGGATAAAGTCGGCGAGACCGATTTTGAAAAAATCGCCCCGCTCTGCGACGAAAACGGCAGGATTTTCCGTTTTCCGGGCGCCGCAATGCCTACCTACGACTGTTTCTTTACCGACTGCCGCGCGGCTGAAAAACCGCTTAAGCTCTTTAATCAGCGAGGCGAAAACTTTGCCGTCGGAGTATGGAATATCAGCGATGTTCCCGTAGACGGCGAGATAAGCATATCCGATATCCCGCGCATCGATTCGGGAAGAAGATATCTTGCATACGAGTATTTTTCAAAGAAATATCGCCCCTTCGACCTTGAAAACAGCATAAAACTGTCTCTCGGAAAAGGAGAGGTGCAGGCGTGGTCTGTTTATCCAATACGCGACGACAAAGTCAAATTAGGCGATTGTTCCAAATATTTCGGCGCCGCAACACCCGTCGCGCGTGAAGTTCAGCTTCGTCACTGCTGAAAAGTTAAACGAATAATTTTAAAAAATAAAAAGGGGAATTATTATGATTATCAAAAGAATATCAGCCGCGCTGCTTCTCTGCGCCATGCTTTTGTCTGTCGCGGTATCATGCGGCGGAAAAGATGAAAACTCGCCGGACGGATCGGATAAGCCCGCGGGAGAAGAAACCGCCGAAGCAACCGTGTCCGAAGAATCGACAATCGAACCGCTTGAAGTTAGAGATTTAGGCGGCAAGGATTTCCGTGTCCTCGTTTATAAACAGGGCGATCCCGGCACCTGGTTCCAGTACCTTGATTTCGAATGGACGGAAGAAGCCGCGGGAGATCTGATAAACGACAATATCATGAACCGGAACATAGCGATAGAAGAAAAATACAACATCCGAATAGTCTCAAATCAGGTTAGCGACGTTGTTTCAACCGCCCGCAAAGCCATCACCGCCGGTTCCGACGAATTCGAAATCCTTGAACCCTACTGCGATTCCGCTTACTCTATGGCGGGGGAAGGTTTGCTTTACAATATTTACGACCTGCCTTACTGCGAATTCGATATGCCCTGGTGGGATTCAAATATCCAGCGCGACCTGAGCCTTCAGAACCGTCTTTGGACGGTAACCGGCGACATTTCAATGTTCGACGAAGAGCTTTCTTATGTGGTGTATTATAATCAGGTTCTTGCGAAGCAGTATGAGATAGAAGACTGCTACGAACTCGCCCGCAGCGGGAAATGGACGATAGATAAAATGGCTGAACTCGGCCGGATAGTCACCCACGACTTGAACGGCGACGGCGTCCTCGGTGATGAAGACGTTTACGGGGTTGTCACCGATTATGGCGTCGGCCGCTCATGGTTCTACGCCATGGGTGCGCAGCTCTGCAAACTCGAAAGCGACGGAACCCCGAAGCTTGTCGTCGGCGAACCTCATTCGCAGGCCGCTTTCGATAAAATCTCCGCTCTCATGAACGACGAGACCTCGACGAAGCTGGTCAGCAAGCTGAAAAACAGCTGGACCGCCGCGATAAACGGCATGAAAGAGGACAGAGTGCTCTTCCTGCCCGGTTCCCTTTACGATATTACTGGCTACCGTTCGATGGAAAACGACTTCGGCGTGCTGCCGTATCCGAAACACAGCGAAGAGCAGGAGCGTTATTATAATTATGTCGCTTCCCATGTTTGTCCGGTCATCTCGGTGCCGGTCACAAACAGCGACATAGAGTCAACCGGTCTTTTGCTCGAAGCGCTTTCCCGCGAATCATCGGATACCATCGTCAACGCCTATATCGAACTCAATCTGATGACAAAAGTCGCCCGCGACGACAGCTCGGCGGAAATGATGCGCCTGATCTTTGCGACCAAGCGTTACGACCTCGCCTGCAGCTATAACTGGGGAAAGATAACAAATGTCATCGAACCGAGCTGCCGCGACAGCTCCAAATTCCAGTCAACGCTTGCGAAGCTGCTGCCGGCGGCGGAAGCCGATATGGCGAAGACGCTCGAACAGTTTGCCGGCTGATCCTGAAATTGAATAATAAAGGTAAACCAAG
>JGI24712J26585_10003043_pt1 | contig 13405 bp, 8 predicted proteins | sample BioPla3DNA2_FD_26585 | JGI IMG/M metagenome (IMG submission 26585) | reverse complement strand
GGGACGCTATCATTCAAAACAAGTAACATTATGCCAAGATCAGTCAATCATGTTGCATCGCGCAACCGCAGGAAAAAAATCCTGAAATTAACCAGAGGCTATTACGGTGCACGCAAGAACGTGTGGACGGTAGCCAAGAACACGTGGGAGAAAGGGTTGACCTACGCCTACCGTGACCGAAAAAAGAAAAAACGCAACTTCCGCTCGTTGTGGATACAGCGTATTAACGCTGCTGCCCGAGAGCATGGGATGTCCTACTCTCGCCTGATGGGTGCGCTGCATAAGAACAACATCGAAATTAACCGCAAGGTACTTGCCGACCTGGCGATGAACCATCCCGAAGCTTTTAAAGCGATCGTTGACAAGGTGAAGTAGCCGGGAAGAATGACAAAATAGTGAAAGAGGGAGGGGTTCTAACTAGGGCTTCTCCCTCTTTTTGGTCTTGTATGGATGTTGATGGATATGCGTAGCTGGGTGATAGTGCACCACCTTGGCACACATGGGAAGAAAAAAGAGAATGTAATAAATGAATGATATGAGGAAAAAATGGTTGTTTACGCTAGCTTGCCCACTCGTGGGTTTGCTTTTGACGGGAATGCTTGTCGGTTGTAACCCGAAAGGTAAGGAGGCATCGGGTGAGGTGATCTACACGAACCCGCTGCCGGTGGCTTTTGGTGACCCGTTTATCCTGTCAGCATCAGATGGGTATTATTATATGTACGGTACGGGCGGAGTGGAAAAGGGGTTCGGGGCATATCGCTCCGATAACTTGGTCGATTGGGAGTTCGTGGGACAGGTCTATTCGGGAAATCAACCGAGATCGTGGACAGTAAAGAACTACTGGGCACCGGAAGTGTACGAGGTTGATGGAAAGTATTTGATGTTTTTTAGTGCCGACTGGAAGGTGAACCCTACTGATGAACTGGAGAACTTTAGGATCGGGGTGGCGGTGGCTGATGAGCCAACGGGACCTTTCATTGAGGTATCGGATGAGCCGCTGTTTGACCCGGGTTACCCGATTATCGATGCGAATATCCTGCGCCACGAGGGGAGGACTTATCTCTATTATTCCCGTTGCTGCTACAAGCACCCGGTGGAGAGCGAGGTGGCCGGGTGGGCAAGGGCGCAGGGCCTTTTCGAGGAGATCGAGGAGAGCTGGGTGTATGGTGTTGAAATATCAAACGACTTCACGACGGTAATCGGCGAGCCGATGTTGCTTTTGCAGCCACCTTCCACCATGGATGACCCGCAGACGGAGTGGGAGAGCCGGTCGGTAACGAGTGGTGAGGTGAACCGACGTTGGACAGAGGGATCGTTTGCCTTTGAACATAACGGTACGATCTACATGATGTATTCGGCAAACTATTTTGGGGGACAGAATTACGCGGTGGGGTATGCCACGGCCGATCACCCGCTGGGGCCGTTTACCAAGGCGGATAATAATCCAGTGTTGCAGAAGAACATCGAGCAAGGGGGTGAGGTGACCGGTACAGGGCATAATATGGTGTTTTGGTCGAGTGACAGTACCAAGATGTACTGCGTGTACCACGGGCGGACCGAGAAGACGGGCAATGAGCGGGTAGTCTTTATCGACGAGATGAAGATCGATGAGAACGGGGTGCTCACGGTCGATGGCCCATCTACCACGCCAAAAGCTTTATAACTGGTGAGATTGTTTTGACTGGGGTGTATACGAGCTGTTGGGTTGCAAAAGACAACCCCACCCTTAATTCCAACGGTATTGCTCATTGCTCATTGCTCATTGCTAATTGCTAATTGATAAGTATGGGTGTGAATACTATAAAAGAACGAGAACATGTGGAACGTGTAATTAGGGAGTGTACCCTCTGTAACGTAGGGATGGTGGATGAGGAGGGTGTTCCGTACGTGATCCCAATGAATTTCGGGTATGAGGAGGGGGTAATCTACTTACACTCTGCGCAGGAGGGGCGTTCTATCACTATCCTCGAGAAGAATCCGCTGGTTTGTATAACCTTTTCTACCTTTACCGCGTTGTCGTGGCAACACGAGGAGGTGGCGTGTAGCTACCGACTGCAAGGTGAAAGCGTGATCTGTTACGGCAGGGTGTTGTTCGAGGAGGATCACGAGGAGAAGGTGCAGGCACTGAACCGGATCATGTATCACTACACGGGACGGGAGTTTAGCTATTCAGATCCCGCCGTGAAGAACGTGAAGGTGTGGAAGGTAGTGATCGAGGAGGCATCGGTGCGGGAGTTTGGGAAGCCGAGCAAGAACGCCTTGCGCTTTCGTTCGAGTCGTCCCATGTGATGGCGGAACATGGCTGCCAACTGTTTACGTTAAAAAATGAAGCATGATTACTAGCTTGCAAAACCCGTTCATCAAGAACGTGGTAAAACTGTCGAAGGCCAGGGAGCGCATGGAGCAGCAACGCTTCGTTATTGAAGGGGCCAGGGAGCTCTCGCTGGCTCTGGAAGGGGGCTATGAGATCGTGGAGCTGTACGTTTGCAGGGAGCTATTCGCCACTACCCGCTACCCGGGGGTGTTGACCACGATTCCTGAGAAGGTTGTCGTTGAGGTATCCCGTGAGGTGTTTCGGAAGATGGTGTACCGGGAAAGCTCGGACGGCGTGGTGGCGCTGGCCAAGCCTAAGGAACATAAGTTGGGCGACCTGAGGTTGGGTTCAAACCCGTTTGTGATTATCCTGGAGGCGGTGGAGAAGCCGGGTAACCTGGGGGCGGTGCTGAGGACGGCCGATGCCGCCGGGGTGGACGCGGTGGTGGTGTGCGACCCGAGGACGGATCTTTACAACCCAAACGTGGTGCGTTCGAGCGTGGGGACGCTCTTCACCGTGCAGACCGCTCGATGCACGTCGGTAGAGGCGCTGGAGTGGCTCCGAGAGAACGGTATTGCCTCATACGCGGCCGAGCTGCAAGCAGCCGAGTGGTACCAAGATGTTGATTTCACCGGTCCCTCCGCTATCGTGATGGGTACGGAGGCGGAAGGGTTGACCGACTTTTGGGTCGACAATTCGACGAAGCGCATTAAGATTCCCATGCGGGGGAAGATCGATTCACTGAACGTGTCGGTCTCCACGGCCGTGCTCACCTTCGAAGCGATGCGGCAGAGGGGGTATTAACTCAATTTTCGCAAGTTACATTTCTGCTGTTATTTGCTTTCAAGACGAAGGCCTTGGCTCGTTTTACGGGGACACATCCTGCGAAGTTCGCGTTAAAAAAGAAAAGCTGTTTGAGCGACTTTAGTCGTGAGTTTTTTTCTTATAGTGAACAAGCAGCAGATGGGTCGCAAAACGAGCGTCAGTCAAGCTTGAAAGCAAACGATAAACGCAAATGCGGCAGAGGGGGTATTAATACCCGTATCCCCACGTTTTCCCTTTCTCGATCGCGGGAACTCCCTTAGTCATCCATGTCGGCGCAGGTTCCCCCTTCAGGTAGTGGTCGAAGAACTGCTGCAGCCGGATAGAGAGGTCCTTGCTGTTGCGGCGATGCAGGAGGTTATGCTCCTCGTTGTTGTACTGTAACATCCACACCGGCTTGCCTAGACGGCGCATGGTCATGAACAACTCGATCCCCTGGTACCAGGGTACCGCTCCATCGTTGTCGTTGTGCATGATGAGCAGGGGGGTATTTATCTTGTCGGCGAAGAAGACCGGCGAGTTCCGCAGGTAGACCTCCAGCGAATCGCTCATGGTGTAGCCTAAGCGGGATTGTGTCTGCTCGTACTGGTACTGGCGACTTCTCCCGGATCCCCACCGGATACCCCCGTAGGCGCTGGTCATGTTTGAAACGGGTGCACCTGCACCAGCGGCCTTGAACATATCGGTTCGTGTGATTAGGTAGGCCACCTGGTATCCACCCCAACTCTGCCCCTGGATCGCCATGTTTTCCCTATCCACCCAATCGTTCTTGGCGAGGGCTTCTGCCCCGGAGACAATCGCGTTGTAGGCATCTTCACCTGGTTGCCCCACCGTGTAGTGGATATCTGGTGTGAAGACAAGGTACCCGCGACTCACGAAAAACGGGATGTTGACGGTAGATCGACTTGGTGCCGGGGTGAAGTAGCGGTAAAGCTCGTCGGAATGTTGTTCGTAGAAATAGATCATGACCGGGTACTTTTCCGTGGGATCAAAATCTTCCGGCTTGTAGAGGATACCTTCGAGTGGCACGCCGGCATAGGAGATCCACGAGAAGAGCTCTGCTGTACCCCAGTTGTATTGCTCCATCTGCGGGTTGATATCGGTGAGCCTTCTGGAGGTTTTCCACAAGTCGCTCGTCACATGTAGGTCGGGCGATGTGTTGAAGTTGCTCTTCTGGTAGACCAGCAGGTCGCTCTCCTTGGCTTTCATCAGGCCAGAGTAGGTAAATCCTTCCATCTTCCTCTTTTGCAAGGGGTTTCGCCCCGACTGCTTGAGGGTATAGTAACCCCACTCTTTGCTCTTGTTGTTGAACGCTGAAAGCAGGAGGAGGTCGCCCTTTTCGATAAACCGTTTATCGGGATCGGTCTGGACGTACCGGAAGGTGATGGAGTCAGAGCGGCCCGTGTGGGCGGTGATATTCTCGGCCCCCTTCACCCCTTTTGGATACACCCTCCATAGGTCGAACGCGTCGTAGATAAGGATGTATTCGTCGTTCTCGCCCCAGGCGGCTACCCCGTACGCGCCGGGGGCAGCAGGCACATCATTCTTTTCGTTCCAGAAGTTAACGGGAATCTCTCCGGTAAGGCTTCTGATAGAGCGGGAGACGATATCGTACACGAACCACTCCAGCTTATGGCTATCCCACCAGTAGAGGTAGGTGCCCCTAGGTGATAACATTGGTCTCGCAAAGAGTGGCTTAGCGACCTCGTGTAGGCTGTTCGTCTCCAGGTCCATTACCCATACGTCGTACTTTGCCAAAAGGTCCCACGTGCTCTCTATCAGGTAGGGGAGGTTGGAACTAAGTAGGGCGTAACGGCCGTTCCCCTCGTCTGAAATAGCCGCGTTGGGCATCGTCTCGTTGGCGATGGCGGTAAAGTGGTTCGGGCGATCCGGGCGGACGATGCCGATGTAGGTGCGGCGCTCTTCACCTCTTAGCTCCTTCAGTTGTTGGGGCTGAATCAACGGATCCATCCAGTGCCAGATGTCAAGCTTCGCCATCTCGAAGTCAACAATCGTGGTGTCTTTAGGTGGCTGCTTGGGGGCCGCCCCGATAAGTATTCGCTCGCCGTTCTTGCTGAACGAGGGGGAGGCATACTCGTTAAAGATCCATCCCTCGGGCAAGCCTAATGCAGAACGATCGGCCAATACGCGGGCGGAATCGCTCTCCACGCTATAGTAACGCAGGTCGTACTCCTTCTGCTCCACCTTGGAGGTGTCGCCCGTGGCAAGGTAGGTGAGCTGCCCGCCGGGCTCATCGAACACGAGCGACCTGTACTCTTTCTGGTCGCTCGAAATGGTTTTACGCGTATTGTTCACCAGATCGAAAAACTCCACCCGGCGTACATCGATGCTATCTTTATCGTCCGGTTGGATGATGACCGCGAAGGCATTACCCCACCGGTTGAAAACATGTTCTTTCACGTTGTACAGTGTGTCCTCATGCTGACTCACCAGGTCACGCAGGATGACCGCCTTCTTTTCCTTGCTCTCTTTTTGGGCGGTATCTTTTGGCAGGGTGAGGGAGTAGGCGACGTGGTGGCCCATCTCTCTCGCGGTCCTGTAGGAGGTGATGTCGGGGATTTTGTGGACGGCAAATGAACGGTTATCCACGATCAGCAGCGAGTCCTTGGGTGCCTCCTCCTTTTTCTTCTTATCGATGCGGGCCTGCCGCCGCTCAGCCAACGGGGCTTTTAACAAGCCTACCACCCACTGCCCATCCCTGGAGAGGGTGTAACGGGTGACCCGATCAAAGGTAGCGTTAGGGGTGACCGTGGTAGCTCGTTTGTTCTCTAACCGTTGGATGAGAAGGGCGGTATCGCCCTCTTGCGGGGCAATAAGGGTGGCCACCACGTTGCCATCGTTGCTGATAGCAGTACTCTGGAGACTTTTCCAACCGTCATACACGGAGTGATCCAACGGTTTTTTCTGGGAGAAAACGAAGGTAGTTGAAAGTAAGATGCCGATGATTAGGCATATCGGGTTGCGCATGCTGAATGGATTTGATGAAACTTAACCCCTCTTTTTGGGTTTGATATTGAGATGTACAGGTTTGATCATGTTCTCCGGTGCCAAGATGGTGTCGAGATCTTCTTTCGATAAGATATCGTGCTCCAGGATCAGCTCGTATACACCCCGACCGGTTTGCATCGCCTCCTTGGCGATAAGGGTGGAGTTCTTATAGCCGATAATGGGATTCAGGGCAGTAACGATACCGATGCTGTTGTGGACGTATTTCTTACATACCTCCTCGTTGGCCGTGATACCATCGATGCAGCGTACGCGCAGGGTATCGAACCCGTTCATCAGTAGCTCGGCCGACTCAAAGCAACATTGTGCCATAACTGGTTCCATAGCGTTTAACTCAAGTTGCGATGCTTCACCGCTCATGGTTACGCATACATCATTACCGGTTACTTTGTAGGCGATTTGGTTCATCACCTCTGGAATCACGGGGTTGACCTTCCCCGGCATGATAGACGAGCCCGGCTGCATGGGGGGGAGATTGATCTCGTTGAACCCGCAGCGGGGTCCCGAGGAGAGTAGGCGAAGGTCGTTGCAGATGATGTTCATCTTGGCGGCCACACGTTTCATGGCGGAGGAGTAGCCGATCATGGCGGAGGTGTCGGAGGTTGCAGCCACAAGGTCGGGCGACAACTTGAATTCAAAGCCGGTTACCTTGGAGAGAGCAGCAACGCACTTTTCGGCGTAACCGGGTACGGAGCATATCCCTGTCCCAATGGCGGTAGCCCCCATGTTGACCGTTAGGAGTTCTTTAGCGGCGAACTCAAGGTTGGCTACCTCATCATTCAAGATACTGGCGAAACCGCCGAACGTTTGGCCCAATGTCATAGGTACCGCGTCTTGCATTTGGGTGCGACCCATCTTGATGACCGAAGCGAACTCTTCCGACTTCTTCTGAAAAGAGATGATTAGTTCCTTGAAATGTTTTAGCAGCTCTAGGTGGGTATAGTAAAGACCAATCCGAATAGCGGTAGGATACGCGTCGTTGGTCGACTGCGAAAGGTTCACGTGGTCGTTGGGCGAGCAGTGTTCGTATGCTCCCCGTGGGTAGCCCATGATCTCCAGTGCCCGGTTGGCAATCACCTCGTTGGCATTCATGTTGGTGCTGGTACCCGCGCCCCCTTGGATCATATCCACCGGGAACTCCCTGTCGTGTTTTCCCTCGATCACTTCGTCGCAAGCATTGAGGATGGCACCAGCCAGTGGGTCGGGCAGCAGTCCCAGCTCGTGGTTTGCGATGGCTGCCGCCTTCTTCGTGATGCCAAGCCCCTTGATAAACAGCGGGTAATCGTGAAGTTTAAAATGGCTAATGGGAAAGTTGTTGATGCCACGCAAGGTTTGAATTCCGTATAAGGCATCGTTGGGTACCTCCATGGGACCAATCAGGTCGCTCTCTGTCCGGGTACGTTGAAAATCTTGTTTCATATCGTTACATGTAAAATTTGCCCAAAAGTACATGAAAAAACCGCTTTTTACAAACGCGAGGGAAAAAATAAACTTGTCTACGCGATCAGGATAAGAAATATGAACGATTTCCCTGTTCTTTACCGGACAAAATAGAGTGTTCATCATTTTTTTGTTATTTTTGTTTCACGATAAAATTTGTGTGAATGGATGTTCTATTGCTATTAAGAAGGAGAAGCGTTTTCGTGTCGGTTAGCGTGCTGTTGTTTTGGCTGTGTGTTATAACGAGTCATGCGCGGTCACTCCCTTTCTCCACCGACTCCATCCCTGTGGTGGATGAAGAAGTTACGTTCACGTACCGTTTTGAGGCGGACATTGATAAGAAAGAGTATCTTACCCGCACCTACTTCTTCATTGATCGCGAGTTGGATCCTTACAAGGGAGCTTTCTTAAAGCATGCGGAGGATACCGTCGTTTGCCGAGTTACTGACTACCTGGATATTGAATCCAGCATGCTTTACCTGTTTGGTGTGTATATGACCTACGATTTGGTGTTCGTGTACCGAGACGCCTCCTGTGATCTCTCCATTAACAATATCCAGTTTATGGAGAAGGGCTATTATGAAAGGCAGCAAGAGTCCCCCCGCAACCTCAATTTAACGATGTTCACCGGGAAAGATATCCTGGTTGACAAAAGGTATACGCAGCTGTTCAAGCGGGGTGCTTCCGATAAAATTGCTGCAGCCGCGGTCGCACGACTCAATGATGTGGTCGTCAAGCTAGAGGCCTATTTTTCCAACTAATGCCCGTGAGCTTCAATTTGGTTTTATGCACGCCGATTGGTTTTTTTTCCCCCTAAAGTTTACACGTTTCAAGGACTTTCTCGTGAGCGACTGCTAAGGCTCAATCTCCTCGAAAGACCATGGCGGTGTCTCGATACGTGCTTTCGTCGGCGCGATAGCACCGACCACACCGATACCGTTCTGCACGTTGCTATAGGTGAGTTCAGGCTCGGAGATGGTTTGAATTGACTCTCTATCGCTGTCGGGATCGTCATTCCTCCTCTTGTAATAGGGGTATAGCTCGGGTGATACGGCCGTGAAAAGCACCTCTATGGGGGGATTGAGAAACAGTTCCTTTTTAACGGGTAAGCCCCACCCTCGCTCCTCGTACGTGATGTGGTAGTAGTAAAAATCGGTCACGGAGAAGTCGAGGGTGTAGCGGTTATCCCGGAACCGCTTGTTCGAGAAAAGCGCCGAGTCGTATTGCCTCACTCCCTTTAGTTCTGCCCCCTCCGTGATAACATCTTCCACTAGGCTGTGGCGATGGCTCTCCTCGAATATCGGGTCGTCGTCCGTGTATATGTAAAGGTAGCGGGTGGGTAGGTTGGGGTGCTCCTCGATCTCCTCGGTCATAATCCTCGCTTGAAGCAGGAAGTGCTGGTTGAGATTGGGGGCGCTGCCAGATACCTCCATTTTAATCCGCATATTTTGAAACACCTTTCCCTCGGTGGGCGAGGTGGGTGGATTATTTTTGATGATCGACCTCTCGGTGATGAAGGTGGCGGTGTCCACGCTATGGATAACCGGCGGGACGGGAACGGTGGTCTCTGCCCAGGCGGTGGGGTACCCCGCCGCGGATGCTTCCACCCGTACCCGGTCGCCCACCTTGGGGTAAACCGTCGAGCGGTACACGCTTGCCAGCGAGGTGGTGTCTACCCTTACCTTTTGCAACTTCTCCACCTCCACGTTATTGACGAACAGGGTGAGCGAGGCTCCCTCCATCAGGTTCCGGTTGGGGGTGGTGTCGGTGTAGAGGAAGCTCTTGCTTACCTTGATCTCGATCAGGGAATCGGGCGAGAGGATCCCGTTCATCACGATCTTGGGTACGTACTTTTCCGTGTCGAGCGTGATCACCTTCTCGCATGCGGCGGTCAACAGGAGGAATGCCAGTAACAGAAGGGGGTACTTGTTATATTTTGATTGTATCATCGTGTTGAAATTTTAATCGTTGTTTATCAGTTTTTGTTGTTCAAGCGTTATTGATCAATTGCCGTTGTTTAATCGCCATTCATTGTTTATCGCTAGTTATGGTTGTTTGTCGTTGTTTAATCGTCGTTTCATCGTTCATCGTCAACTATCACTGTTTGTCGTTATTTAATCATTGTTTCGCCATTGATCATCAGCCGTTACTATTTGTCGCTTCCCGTTAATTCAAAACTTGATCGTGTATGAAAACGAGGGGACGATGGGGAGCAGCGCGAAGCTCTGGTAAACCGGGTAGCTCTTCCGTGGTTGACCGTCTTCCGTGGCCGGGTTCGGGATGGACTTCTCTCCGGGCAGTATCATGAACGAGTTGTGGTGCGCGTAGAGGTTGTAGACGCTGAAATTCCAGATAGCCGTCCGCCCGTTTTTTTTATGGCGGTAGTAGTTGAAACTGAGGTCGAGCCGCTGGTAATTGGGCATCTTGTAGTTGTTGCGCTGGTGGAAGTAGTGCCGCTTGTTCCCGTCCATATCGGTATACTCTTCCAGCGGGAGGGTAGTCCAGTTACCGGTAGCGTAGACCCACGACAAGCTGAGGTCGAACTTCTGGTTGAACGTGTGCATCAGTACGGTGTTGATCTTGTGGCGGTTGTCGAACTTCGCCGGGTAGGTTCTCCCCCGGTTAATCTCCCCGTTCGGGAAACGGCGGTTTGCCCACGAGAGGGTGTAGCCCACCCATCCCGAGGTGTTACCCAGGCTCTTTTTGGCCATCAGCTCTAAACCGTAGGAGGTGCCGATTCCCTGCGCGATGCGCTCTTCCCACTCGGCGTTACCGGCGAGGATACTGGCACCGTCTTTGTACTCTACTTGGTTAACCGATCGTTTGTAGTAGGCCTCCGCCGAAAGGTCGAACCCGCGGTATTTGCCATAGGCACCCACCGAGAACTGGTCGGACGAGAGCGGCTTCACGTTCTTGGTAATCGGTACCCACAGGTCGTCGGGAGAGTTGAGGTAGCTGCTCTGCAGCAGGTGCACGTACTGGTTCATCTTGCTGTAGGAGGCTTTCAGCGCGAACTCATTTGACCATAGGTAGCGGGCCGATAGGCGGGGTTGCGCGCTCAAGTAAGATTTCCCCTGGACGAAGAAACCGGACAGGTGCACGCCCACGTTGGCCTTGAAGCGACGGCCAAGCTGCATATCATCTTCGGCGTAAAGTGACACCTCCTGTACCTTTATACGGCTATCCGCACCGGTGATGGTGTCGCTTCGGCTTTGGCCTCCATCTTCCACCTTCCTGAAAACCCGGCTCTCTTCGGGGCGGAAGTGATGGTGTAGGAATGCCGTTCCAAAGCGGATCAGGTGGTTGCTGTCGAGCATGTAATCAAAATCCACGCGGTACCCCATGTCCCGGATACCGGAGCGGTATGTCGGTTTGTACAGCTCGTACGTCGGGCGGTTGGGCATTTCCCCCGTCTCGCTGTTTCCTAACGGGTAACACGCCTCGTCCTCGTTCGATAAGACAATACCGGACTGGTAACGGCTGTACACCAGGGTGGCGTTCGTGAAGAGCTTGTTGTGGATGGCGTACGCCCAGGTTAACGAGGCCATCCGCGTACCCCATCCCACGTTCAGGCGTATCGTTTCGATACCGTTGTCGATGCCGAAGGTGGTAGGTTTACCATTGTCATATAGCACCCATCCGTATCGCTGTTCGTTGTCGAAGAGCAACTTGTCTTTCCCGTCGTACAGGCTCAGGTAGAATCGGCTCCGATCGGACACCTTATGCTGGACTTTCGCGTTGAAGTCGTAAAAATAGTAGGCGAGGCCCAGTTTCTGATACATAGCGGGGTCTTCCTTTTTACTTTTCCGGTTCATGAAATGCATGGTGGAGCGAGTGATCAAGTCGAGGTAGGTACGCCGAAGCGAGATGGAGTAAGAGGTCTTGTCCTTGATGATAGGCCCTTGGAGGTTCAGCCGGGAAGAGATCAGCCCGATGGAGCCCGTGCCGCTGAACTTCTTCATATCGCCGTCGTTCATCCGCACGTCCATCACCGAGGAGAGGCGCCCCCCGTACCGTGCCGGGAAGCTCCCCTTGTAGAACTCCATCGTCTTCACCGCCTCCGGGTTGAACGTGGAGAAGAGGCCCAGCAGGTGGTGGATGTGGTACAGCGGGTTCCCGTCGACGAGGTATAGGTTCTCGTCCGCGTTACCTCCCCGCACGTATAGTCCTGCCATCCCGTCGGTACCCACGGCCACGCCCGGCATCTGCTGGAGCACTTTGACCACGTCGTTCTCGCTCATGAACGAGGGGACGGACTTCAGCGTGGAGGTGTTCAGGCTTATCTTACCTGTCTCCACGTTTTGCAGTAGGTCATTCAGGTCACCCTCCACCACCAGCTCTTGCAGCCGGGGGGAGGGGAACAGGAAAAAATGGACCACCGTGTCGTTTGCCGCGTTAAAAGCGTGAACCTCGGCGGTATACCCCACGTAGCTGGGGCGCAGCGCGACCTCACCCGCGGGAAGGGTAAGGCTGTAGAAGCCGAAGTTGTTGCTGGCCGTTCCTCGCCCCGATAGTTGGTCATACACGTTCGCGGCGATTAGCGACTCGTGCGACTCCCGGTCGTAGATGAACCCGCTGATGGTGATCGGTTTCGGTCGTTTTTTCAGGATGATATACTGCTCTTGAACCACCGGGAGTACTTCGGTATCATCGAAAATCAGCTTCAGCACGTTGGCCACCGTTTGGTTCGTGACCTTGAGGGTAACCGGTGGGAACTGGTTTAGCAGCGCCGGGCTGTAGGAGAAGGTGTATCCCGTCTGTTGTTCGATAAGGCGAAGAACCTCCGTCACCGGCCGTTTCTCCACGCTGAGTGTCACTTTCTCCTCCATTTTTTTCTTGCCGGGCTGTTCTTTCACGTCAAGCTTTTCTTCCGCGTTCATTTTCCCTTGCTCGCTGAACGACGGCTTTTCTTCCGCGTTCAGGACTTTTTTGACCGACTCGTTCACCGCGCTTTTTTCCTCCCCGTGAAGAGACGGGCTCAGCAGGGTCAGCCCGGTGATAACCAATAGTAATAGGGTGTAGCGTTTCATACGATTATTCCATTCTTTTAATTCATTTACCCGTATGACGCGAAACAGGGAGAAATCCCTCAACCTGTTGATTTTTTTTCTTGCCGGGGATTTTTTCAAGGAGCCGGGTTGATGTTCGTGTCGAGCGTGATGTTGATGATCTGGATAATATCGGCGAGGCTCTGGTTGGTGAACGACGAGCTGAAGGGGATGTCTGCCTCCTCTTCCGGCAGCTCGAGCGATGTATCGTGGTAAAGCGATAGGATCCGCACGACCTCTTCCAGCCTGACGTTATCGAAGGAAAGCTTGCCCGTCTGCCCATTGATTTCCATCCGGCTGTCGGGAGCGATGACTTCTATGGTCTTGGTATCGGCACGGTAGTGTACTGCCATGCCCGCTTCGCACAAGAGTGGGATTACCGGGTCGTCGGGCGTGAATCGTACCCTTCCCGACGCCACGTCAAGGCGGGTCTCCTTATCGTCGGCATTCACGGTAAATTCCGTGCCGAGTACCTCTACGCGTGCTGTCGGCGTGGTGACGATGAATGGCTTGGATGAATCGTGGGTGACAGCGAACGCGATCTCGCCGCGCATCGATACCTGTCGGTCGTTCTTGCCGAAATGCTTCCCGTACGTTAATTCTGCCCCTTGTTGCATAAGGATCCCTGTTTGGTCGGGGAGGGAGAATGCTGCCCGTTCGTTCTTGGCCATCAGTCTCTCCGTTCTGTCGCCCGTAACGTAGAGTATCCCGGCGACAAGGAGGAGGGCAACGGCAGCCGCGGCGGCTGCCCGCC
>JGI24712J26585_10003042_pt1 | contig 13407 bp, 4 predicted proteins | sample BioPla3DNA2_FD_26585 | JGI IMG/M metagenome (IMG submission 26585) | reverse complement strand
AATATTCTCTTCGAGCCGTTACCAAGATATTGCTCCTTTACATAACCCTCTACAGGCGATAACATATCATAAGATATTACACCTTTCTTACTTTTTCTCTTTTTAGATAAGTTATGAAGTTCAAAGTAATCTTCTATCAGTTCAAATGAAGAAGTTAGGTTCGAGTCTGTAACTACACCACCTTTTTGGAAGTTCCTCATTGTTAACTGTGTTCCCGGTTCTCCGATAGCTTGTGCGGCTATGAACCCTACAGGTCTACCAAGCTTAGGTGTTCGTACTCCTGCAGCAATATCTCGTCCGTAGCATTTAGTACAGCAAGGACTTTTACAATGAATAGGTGAACGCATAACTATAGTACCGTCGCCAGGAATAATACGGTTATTTTGCTCATAGCCCCAGTGCCTGCTAACTATAACATTAGCATCTTCCTTATTAGCAATATAGACTGACTCTCCGTTGTTAGTTACGCAGTATCTACCAATAAGTATCTTCATTATGAATTCTTTTGCTGCAAAGAATTGTGTAAGTGTTTCTGAACGTTTCCAGAATATTTCTTTTTCTACATCACTTGCACCATCTGCTGGATAACATCCATATCTAGATATTTGAGATTCTTCAAGGAATGGTACAATATCTTCAAGAGTAAATTTAAGTCCATCTGTTGTTCCACAATCATCTTTTGTAATACTGATTATAGAACCAGCATGTTCTAATTTACGAGATAGATATCCAGGCTCTGCTGTTGCAAGAACTTTATCAGCAATACCTTTACGTGAACCGTAAGCTGATACAAATCCTTCTAGTCCTGTTAACTGTCCTGAGTAAGAGCCTGATATAATAGAGTTAAACGCAGTTGTGTCATTCTTCTGCACTCTACCTTTTAATCCAAAGATTTGAAGTATATTATTCTCATCACCTTTTCCACCAGACCTCATCATAGACATATACCCATTATCTTCATCTAAGTTATTCAATAAGTATTGTATTACATTTTTCTTAAGCTTGTCCCATTCCCTATTAAAGTAAGCTGAGAATTGAGATTCAATTTCTAGACCACAATCTAGTAACTCTTCACGTTCCAGTATATTTTGATTAAACTCTTCAATTAGATTATTAACATGTTTTTGTATTTTATCATCTACAATAGTAGATATGTTTGGAGGCCAAATCTTAGCTACTCTAAATCCAAGTTTAACCATCCTGTTAATTGCATTTAAAAATTGTGATGTACTTTGTCCGTATGTGTCATCTAGTAGTCTGGTTAAATCTTTAGCTACAATTTTCTCTGGAACAGTTCCATTTGATATTGTTCCAAATAGAGCATAATGTAAAGCTGCTATTCCTGCAGGCATTTGTTTGCCATCTACAGTAACTGTGTCATACACATTAATTGCTTGTCTACATACGCCTTCGTATACAATACTTCTTAAACCTGTAGACTCTATTTTTATCGTCTTAGCTAGTTGTTGCAATCTAGCTGAGTCCCAATTAACACCTTGCTTCGCTTCTGATTTATTTTTACAAATCCATAATCCGTAGATAATCTCATGTCGAGTAACTACTGTTATTTCACCATTCTTAGGGTATCTTAAGTTATTTGTAAACAACATATTCTCCCTTACTTCTTTAACTGCCTCAGGTGTTACAGGCATATTAAAATGCATTTGGTCACCATCAAAGTCAGCATTGAATGGCATAACAATAAGTGGGCTTAATATGATAGCATCCCCATCAACTGGTATTATTTTAAATCCTTGCATACCAAGATAAAACAATGTAGGCTGCCGTCCTATTATCCCATATCTATCTTTTTCTTTAAACCATATATCCATATATTCTTCATAAGTAATACCGTCTTTCTTTGGATTACTAGTGGTTGAGAAAGTGGCTAGGTTTCTATTATTAAATTGCCCGTAATGTGCGTTATCTGGTTCGTACTTTCTTAGTCCTTTAATGATAGCAGGTTCTGCTACTTTTGCAAGTATTTTCTTAGGTATTCCGACACATGTAATAGGCATATCTGGGTCTTGTGTAATAACAGTACGTGCTGAGTTATCTACACGAGCACCCTGCATACGTCCACGCATTAGACCTTCTTTTCCTGTGATAGAATCGGATATGGATTTATAATTCTTAAGGTTTTGCCTTTTGATTTCAGCATCATCACCTATAAATATATTACGAACTAATGATACAACATTTCTGTATCTAGTCATAACCGTATGACAGCTAGGCTGTGCTTGATCAAGTATATCACGCAACTCAAAGTTTGCATTTGCTAGTCTATTATACTGAATAGTGAGAGGGTCAACACGCTTATCAATTGTGGGCCTATATCCTATAGGTAAAATAAATATATAGCTCATGAGTTGCCCTTTAAGTGCCTCTTTACCATCTTCATCCATCATAGTAGAAAGTAAACTTATTGTTGGAAATTGCTTTAGGTTTACTACATCCATAGTAGATAAATTGTTGTATAAATCTGCTGTTATTTCAGAACGTCTTTTAGGTGTTAAATCTGAACTGTCCATATCTAGCCTGTACTTTCCGAAAATCCAACCATCCTTACCACTACTTATTGCTTCCATACATTCTTCTTTTGACATTTCAACAATCTCACCAATATTTAAATCTCCGTTAAGATACATAGCTTTTTCTACTCTTGTTAAACAAGGCAAAACGAATTCTTTTATGAGATTGTTGTTTAACTTCTCTCTAATATCTACTCGATCTAATAGGTATTCTAAATAGTCTGCTCCGAATAAATATCTTTCTATATCGAAAACTGCTGAGAACATATGAGCGTCATTTATATTAACTTCTTTATTCTCTACTAAGTCATACCAATAAGATCCATTAATAATGTTCATAATAGTCTTTTCATCTACTCCGAGTATAGTTCGCCACACTGGTGCTTTTCTCCCAGCTAAAAATGGATTAAGTACTCTTCTAGTTAAATTAAGATAACCAACTCTAGTGTACTTATCTTCGTATAACTTCTGTTTAGCATAAGTATCATCACTGTGGTCTGCTTTACCGAATATAGAGCTAGATACAACGTTGTTGGGATATGTATGTGCGTTATACAACCTGGTCATAGGAGATGATTTAATAACTGCAGTTTGTCCTGAAGTCATTCTCTCTTTGTCTGATGGGTTAATCGGTCTAAACTTAATACTCATTTATAATCTCCTCCCATAGTTCTGTAAGATTGTTGTTAGTACATCTTCATTAATCTCTTCCCAGTATACAAGTTTCATTTCATTAGCACTGCCATCTGGGTATTGTACAGTAATGTATTCCGATAAATCATATGCTACATCACAAGGCATTAAATACTCCCAGTTATCTTTAAATAGCGATTGTGTATCCTCATAAGATAGTCTGCCAACTCCTTCTTTTATAAACATAAATGTGAGAGGGTCGCCCATCTCTCCTTTAACAAGGTCAGATATTTTCTTATTAGGTATTAACACATTAGGGTGTTTTATTTCTTGGACTAGACTAAACTGGGTATACCATAAATTACTTGTTGTCAATTCATTTACCGGAATACTAGGGTCTCCGTATTCATAAGCAATCATTAAACTTCCTATTTGATCTCTTGGCACTTTTAACATATTAGCCTTTTTAGTACCAGCTCTCATTGATGGAGACCAACCAAATGCTTCATCAAACTCTTGTAGGTTTTCTACTTCTTCCGCCTCGCCATAGAAACATCCATCCTCTAAACTGATACCACCATTTTGCTCTGGTATTATGAATCTCATATTATGTGCTAATTCAATTAACGATTGGTTGTAGTTATCGTTGCATCTAAATACAGACTTTCCGTGTTTATCATCCCATTGGTGATAGAACCCTATTACACGCCAATGAGGAATATTACAATTAAGTAAATCTTCCGTAAAGCTTGAATAGAGTTCCATCATTAATTCCGGAGAGTAACTTTTCATAAATCTAATAATTCCGTTATTAACGAAACAAGTACTAAATGCTTCTTTTAATAATTCAACGTTTCTCATATTGTCCTCCCTAAAATACAAGATAAGATATTACACAGGATAATATAGCCACTGTCCATGCTGCTCTTGTACAAGACTTATCTTTAGTTCTAAGCTTCAAAAATCTTATATTATTCTTAGATATAGGGAACAGTACAGGACATCCCTCGACAGTTAACATATCTGAAAATATATGAGATATGTACCCTACAATTAATCCAATTACGAAGTATCTGTATAATGGATAATCAGATATGTACAATGCTGTAGACATAAGCACAGGTGGGATTAATGTATGCATTAAACCCCTATGCTTTGTTGCCCATCTGAATGTCTTACTGTTCTTAATCAATTTAGATGCAATTGCTAATAGTATCAATCCTCCAGCACTTATATAAAGTAAATTCAATTCTATGCCGTAATCACGGATGCCAAACATCATAAGTAATATCAGAGCAATTGATCCTACTATTCCTCCTAGCACAACTATAGATGCCATCTTACTTGTTAGGTTTGTAAGTACTTTTCTCTTACGTCCTAGTTTAGTCCTATCATGATCCATATCTGGCCACCAGCATCCTATAGCTGAACCTACCGCTACAATTGCAGCGGTAGTATCATTGGTCGTTTTTATAAATGCGTATGAGGCAGCTATTCCCACTCCTATACCAACGACTTTATGTTGTGCACCTGTCATATCATTTTCCTCCATTCATTTATTATCAACCTAATATCGCACTACGCAAATCAGTAACATCATTCATGGGGTTTTCGACATTGTCTTCATCTAAGTCTTCGGTATTTTTATGGTAGTCTTTATCGTAGTTAAATGTTGCCCTCTGAATAACACTTGGTTTCCATCTAGCAAGTTCCACACCATTATTTTTACTTAGCGGTAAGAATTCTCCGTCTTCAGGCTCACACATAAGTCCCATAGCTAACATAGAATATAAGAATTGAGTTACTGCTCTCCTTTGTCCTTTACTATCAATCAGATACCTCTTCTTGAGTTTTCCAGGCAGGTATGTGTTTACGTAGAAGTTGTTCCTTGCTATGGCATTATCACATCTCTCATTAGTTAACTCTTGCATATACGCCGATGCTCCATATGCACAAATAGCATCCGTCTCCATTGTACCAAATCTCTGTCCACCGCCTCTTGAAGAACCTTGTGTAGGTGCATCTGTTAATTCACCATAAGGTTCGCCCATGATTTCATTACCACGAGCATGTAATTTAGTATGTGCTTCTTGTATAAGTTTAAACATATAAATATATCCAATAAGCACTTCTGTCTCGGTGTATTTACCATTATTGTCTGGTAACATTACAGTCGTTGTTCCTTTCTTATTAAAGCAGTTAGCATATCGTCTTATATTTTTAATATTCCCTATAGTATACTGTATAAGTCCATCCGGAAGAACATCTGAATAGCTCATAGCTATACTTGTAGGATCTCCTGTAGAGTTCATCAAGTCTACAGTGAAACTCATAAGTAGTTCAATCTCATTATCTGAAATACCGTTGTATGCATCAGCAGATAGTTTAATCCCTAGTACGTGTGCAAACAAACCACAATGTGCTTCTTTTATTTGACCGATGTTCATACGTGAACCTACTCCTAGAGGATTAAGTGTAATATCTATTGGCATACCATTTCTAAGTCTCGGCATATTAGCGGTTGGTTCAGATTTAGTAAGTACGCCTTTATTACCATGTCTATTAGAAGCTTTATCTCCTTGGCTAAACTTATCAACGGATATTGTATTTATAACTACACCATAGTTATTCCTGCCGTGCTCTGCTTTGAGTGGATCACAACTCTCATAGAATCCGTATGCTTTCTTGATTGGGATTGTCCTCTTCTCCATTCCGCTGAACCTAGAGTCTACATATTTTACATCTACAGAATCTGTTCCCTTTACTGATATCCATTTTCCATTAGGTACAGAAGCTAATCTGTAATTTGATGTAGATGTTGGACTACCTGAAAACTCTTCTTTATTAATTCTATATGATGCAAGTTTATCACACATCTTTTGAGATAAGTGAGAACCATCCTCGTAGTTATACCCATCACATATATACGCTACTAATGCGTTACGTCCAAATTGTAATATACCATTCTCGCTTATAAAGTTGGATGATACTATCATTTGACCTCTCTTAACAATATCTCCCTTTTTAACAAGGACTTTCATTTTTGTTACTGAACTTCCTGAGTTANAGTATTCATTAAACTCATAGATAGTTCCATCGTCTATTCCATCCTGTCCGTCATATACTACATTTATAGTATACTTCTCTGTACTATAGTCATAAAAGACATCTTGAATAACTCCATCCTTTTTAGCTATAATACCAAACTTATCATTAAGCCAAACATATTGTTCATATGCACTTGTTATAACATCTGGTTCTTCCGGTTCGACTAACCCTTTAACAGACTTCTCTTGTGCAACAGCGAATATGGCACGAGCAGCATCATTACTACCCATAAAAGGTATTGTAGATGAAGACCAGCTCAATGGCTGATTTGCAGTACAGTTTACATGTGTGATTTCACTAACAGGTCTATTTGCAAATGTCTGCTTTTCCATTGTACCTATAGCAGGAACTCTACATAAAACATTATCATCACTGTTTTGGATTATGCCCTTATCATTTATAACTAGAGAGCATACATCAGCTATAACACTACTCTCTTCTTCAATACTTGTAAGGTATACTGGGTTGTTTATATCTACCTTATACACACCATTAGTTATACTTCTAACTGGATAGTATTTTGTTTTCATAATACCATCATCAGTAATCTCAACATCACAAGTACTATTATAGACTGTACCCATTTTCTGTGATTGTGGTATTTCATAAGGGTCAATCTTTCCGTAAGATCCAATAGCAATCTCACGTTGAGAATCTGCAACAGAGTGTTTATTCGCTGTATACACATTTACCTTTGTACGAGCTGATTGATACGCTATAGGGTTATGGATATTATCCGATTGCAATGCTACTAGACATTTTGCCTCGTCACGTAGATATTTCCAGAAAGCTTTTTCGAATGGAAAAAATTCATTATCTATCTGGTCAGCAATAAGGTAGTGACTTCTATTGTTTTGCCATATTGTTTTGAATTTTCTATTCATCTGTTTCATAGCTTCTCTTGTAGCATAAACAAACGCCCTGTGGTATTGTTCGGATAGTGTAACTAATTGCTTTCTAAAACCTGCGTCAGCGTTAACCACTCTACCTATCCATTTGCCTTCAAACAACTTTACGCAAAATGATTGTAGTGCTACAAAATCATATGTTGTATATGTTCCATTATTGTGCACGAACATATTGTCTTTATTTAAGTAATACCATTCTCCTGGAGTCCTTCCTATATAAGATCCTTCGAACTGTCTATTGGAAATAATTTCTTCATAGAAATTAAGTTTCTTAACAAATCCTCCTGTCTTCTTATCGGACACATAAACATAATCCATACCAAAAGCAGAGATGTTATTAATCACTTCTTCAGTAAGTGTCTCTCCCTCGTTATATACTATAGGATATGGTATCCTATCGTAGTCTTTAGATAGATACATTCCATGTTCATCAGGAAAATGTGCTCTAATATTCTCCGTTAATTTTAAACCTTTTCTTGCACTGTTAATAAGAACTTGCTGTGCTAGGTAATAACCCTCTACATTAGGAGTGTATTGTACATATACTTTGTAAACTCCCTCTGAGTTAAATGTTGATATCATATTCTCATCAATCGTTGTCCCTGCAGTTACTAATAGTCTACCAGGATTTACTTGAGAATAAACATCCTTTGCAAGAGTTTCTCCAACTGCTCTATCTAGTGCAAGTAATTCATTTAAGGTATTTCTTATTTTTGTATTGTCATAAGACATATCTCCTGTTCCGTTATACTTAAGTCTTGTAAGATTTAATCTTGGAACAAGTTCGTTACTATAATCTATAGCATTTACTGGTCCCTGATTACCCCCAAATAAATCAAGGTGTAAGATTTTATCGTCCTCATCCTTAAACATATTTGTTATTGCGAAGTTTGCAAACTCATCCCATACCTTATAGATATCATATCCCTCTTCATCTGCCATAGCTGCTATAAGGTTAATTAGTGTATATGTAGTTTTTGATGATTTGCCTGCACGGTCTGATAATCTAATTTTTATTTTCCTTGCATCATCATCAATCCATATAGCACGCGTATCATTCTTAATCTTAAGAGTTGCTGCTTTCCTAGTAGACTCATTTGCCTCATAGGATACAGTAGGCTCTTGCTCAAGCATATGAATAAACGAATACTCTTTTCCCTTCCATTCTATAGTTCCGTTTGGTGATACGTTTGGTAACTTCATAACTGTAACTCCTTGTGCAGTATCATTATCAAATCCTTGCACTTCGAATCTAACCATTACGTGATGTGTCATATCTTTAAATACTCCAGGAGATACTTGTTTAATAGTAATTCGTTCTGGATTTGTATTTAACAAATCAGATTGAACTTTTATAGCATCACGTAATGCGGGCATAAATATATTCATCACATCATCTTTGCATTGCTGTTCTTTATAGTTTCTAAATGAACGGAACACTACGTTATTATCATCCTCAACCTCTAAATTAGGTCTAGCTAATTTATTTTGATAGGCGTAGAGAATATTCTTTTGTCGATTGTATTTTAACATCGATGAGTCTCCTTTTACATTAATTTGACGCTACGCATATTCTGCGTGCAACCTATAGTTACTTGATAAAGCTGGGTACTTTATTGATAGCACCCAGCTTTGGGTTTAAATATAGCTAAATATTTTTAGTAAATCAATATCTAATTCATCATACTGGTCTGCCATATATTCCTCGCTAGATACTACTTCCAGTTTATCTTCTGTAACATATTCGTCACTAACATCTGATTCAGTAGTAGCCCAATCAAAGCAAAGACTAAACATTTCACAGTCATTAATTGACACTAGCACTCTACCATCACATCCATACATTTTTGCAAAGAATCCTACTTCCCAGTCCTCATCCTCTAAGTATTTTTCAAAGTGTGTAGCTTCACACTCTCCATAAGGCCTGTCATCAACTTCCAAATCAGGAATACCCTTTACTTCTAGTATTTTTAAGCCACCATAAGCACAATAAGCAATTTTTGTAATACCAGTGTAAATTCCATCAATTCCTACTTTAAGTGCTGCAACTCTTATATCGTCCTCTCCTAAATTAGATGCACCTTGTATTACTTCCCATTTGTTAATCTTCATTACTCTAATCCTCCATATTTTTATTTTATTAAATTTACATTTAACAATGTACAATTTATTGATGGAAGGTTTAGTGATGCTTAGTATAACCTTCCATCATTAATATATAATTACCTGTATATCATAGTTTCAGAAAACTTATTTTCACACATACTCTTTCTAGGAAATAAGTATTCTTTGCAGATGCTTTAGTGAGTACCATAAGTATCCCAATCTTCTGCACTTGTATGCCAAGCATCCATTATAAGTATAGGTACCATTTTAGATGTTATTCCATTATGTCCAACAGGATTAATAGTCTTGGGAACAGCATTCTTATTGGCTACCGAATCTGGTATGTCTTTTATATCATTAAATAAAGTAATACTTGTAGTTCCATTTGCTTTACCATAATCGTACTCTAATTCCCACACACCACCTTTTACAGTTATAGCCGCATAGCATAGTATAACACTATTCGGATGTTCCTGTTTCATTTTGTTGTGGGCTCTTTCAATTACTATTTGATTATCTGGTACAGTAGACGACGGCACTACATAAGATGAACTAGGAACTCCTAATGTAAAATACCATCTTTGTGCTTGCATAGAAAAGTCTTCTTCACTAAACCCGTAATCTAAGTCAGAGTATGACTCATATGGTAAAGTCCAATCACTTACTGGATTGAATAGTGTTGACTGTGTAAAAGTTCCACCAGTCACTCTAGGCGCACCAGTTGCAGTATTCCAAGTGATTGACCCATTCTTTATACTAGAGCCTATGAACGTTCTATTATAAGCATCTAATACAATCTTATCAGCAGTACCTATATAATCCTCACCGGTAAATGCTGAAATGTCCAGAAAGTCTTTGCTTGTAAATACAGTTTCTGTTACGTACTTCTCAGCTAAGTCTGTATTCCATCTAGGCATATTACCAGGTAAGTCTACATATAAACTAGCTATAGGGTCGTTAATACCTAGTCCCGCAGACCAATATCTTTGATAGGCTCCTTGCTTACCATAGTATAAGTCTATATCGTGGTAGGTGCCCTTTTCATAGTCGTACAACACATATATAGGTTTAATTGTCATCGTATAATCTCTAGTGTCTGTTGTATCGTTAGCTGATGTTGGACCTCTGTTAATAGAGAAGTTACCAACATTATCACCAGATATTGTAGAGTCAATATTATATCCATAATAGTTACCCATGGTATCTATATCCATATACGCTATATAACCTAACCTCATCTGCTCTTGTCTGAATAACTTCGAGCCATAATTTCCATTAAGTGATGCTACAAGTGGGAATGTATTAAATGGTCCGGCCTTTCCTAAGAAAGTATCTCCATTAAATTCTACAGCTGAGGCAGAAGTTGTAGCATGACCTTTAAGTGCTGCATTAGTTCTCATTATGTCATTAGGTGTCGATATTATTCTGTTAGGCCAATTAATGTTTACATTGTGTACAACATTTGGAATTAACCATGTCGACTCTGCTTTCTTAAATAACTCTGAAAATCTAAAATCACTTGTATCCTCAATAGCTAAGTTACCAATACGACCAACTATTTGAATGGTATAGGTATTAGCTGCATAAGGTAGTGCTTCAAGGTTAACTCGGTCTTTGTTAGTAGGTTCTGCTTGTTCAAATGTAATTCCACCAGAATTATTCTTAGCATTAGCATATACAGTAATAGTCCCGTTAGATGTTTCAAGAGCAGACGTAGGAACTATAAACTCGAAATCCCATCCAAACTTTGGTAGGTCATTAATTGTCGAGTTCTGTGATGCGAATTGGTTTAATCCCATTGGAACTTGTTTCTGATTTGCTGCGGTCGGTAATACTCTATTACCCTTAGAATCTATGCATGGAACTTGTGATATGTCAAATACATAGTTTGCTGGCACATCCATTAAGTTTCCATTTATATCCCTATATTGTACTGGGAATGAGAACGACACATATCGACCTTGAATCCATTGAGTAGTCTTCATATTGTCAGAATATCCTACAGTAGATGATAGTCCACCTTCATCTCTAAACAAAGCTCCGTTTATGTCTGAGTTTGCTTGTAGTGGTGAGCCTACTCCTCTAATGTCTGTTCTGTTAACTAAGCTCCATGAACCATTAGGGTCATAAAAATCTCCATAGTCAGACCACCAGAAATGGAATGAATTTCCCATTACTACAAAGTTAGGTTTCTCACTATCTGGAATATCATTATACATTACACGCTGGTCTTGGTTTGTATTATCTGTTACATAGGATGCATAAGAACCAGTTCCATTGCCTGCAACCATACAATACTCAACGCTTACAGGGTCATGTATAATTATATCATTTATTGCACCTAACTGTCCCATTGCATTCCTGTATCCTTTATAATAGGTACACTTATATCCGTTTGGATCAATATCTCTTTTTAAGTCATTTATTATATTTGACGGTAATGAACCTACTCCACTAGGGCTTTCATAGTTGAAGTCTGTCATTTGGTTATAATTTATATATGCTCCTAATACATTTGAATACACATCATTAGCAATGTAATTTCGTAAGTCTATATTAGAAACCACCATTGCATTACCATAAACGTTTACTCCGTTAAATTGATATGGAAGTGCTGCATTCATGTCTCCATTATCTGTTATACCTTCATGTTCGTTTATAGGCGCATAGTTCATACGTAACGTTGCTTTGAAGTCCCCTATATTAGGATAATAGTGCGTGTTGTAAAATCCACCAAAGTATTCTGGTGTTGGTGTTCCAACCGTTGTTAAATCATATTTTGTAATTCCTGGAACATTTGTTTCTTCATCCGTTATAAGGTTATTGTATGGATAATTACTACTCGTAGTCTTTACTTCTCCTGCAAAGAAATTAGCTCCACCATTTGTTACATATTCTTTATTTGCAGTTACAGCAGTAGTTGAACCATTTGTAGAGTTAGCAAAGTATTGCGTAACTGTCTGTTCTACTTTTCTTACTACTGGATAGAATTGATTATGAGGGTTCATTCCAAGTGTATATAATGTATACTCGGCACCATATTTATTTCTTGAATCTCCACTAGGAGTCCCTTTATATCCTGTCTGTAAAACAGTACGAGATGCGTCTGTAATATCGGTAAAGGAGAACTCCTTAGCTAGGTATTTATTTTGCAACTCATTTGTACTATATGTACTCCAATGTGTCCTATAGTGAGTTTTATCTTCTGAAGTAAATCCATAATCGAATAATTCTAATCCCTCATCAACTGCATAAACATCTCCTATAATGTTTTGGAATACTGCTGACATTGGAGGAGCTGCAGATGCTCCAGTAATATAGTTATCTGATATGACATTAACGGTGTACTTCTTATTGTTATAATTTTGCCATGCATTAACAACGTGGAGTGCTAAATTTTCACATTGTTCTAAACTTAACTTATCTCCAGGGTTAGATTGGTAATCTGTTACAGAACTCATTTCTGATGCTTCATTATCATATCTCATTAATTCATATCCACGCATCATAGATATAGATGGAGCTTCATCAAGTTTCTCTGGATTTGGTGCGTCTGCTGCTTCACTATCTGCATTCACATGCATTGTTATTTTAACATCTCCTAACCAGTAACCTGAGCCTGTTTCATTTTGAGCTAACACTTGTGTGCTTGTCCAAGTTCCCTTGTAGGTAGAGTCAAAAAACTGAGTAAACCAAAGCCTACCATTACCATTTTCATAAGCTCCGTTTGCTCTCCACATATATGCATATAAATTAGAGTTAGATACTTTTCTTTCTCCTCCTGCAGATATTACATTAGGATTAAAGTTTTTAACTGTAGCATTTGTTAAAGCATTAACCTTAGCATAAGTAATCTCTCTATAAACATAAAGGTCAACTGCTTCTACAACTGTAAATGTATATTTCTTAGTTTGTCTGTGTACGTTGTTATGATTGTTCGAATGTGTACATCCGTAACCTTTTGTATAACCTTGGTCAATTAGAGGAACTGTTGGTGCTACAGTATATCCATGAGTACCATCACAATGGTTACAGTTAAATACTGCTGTTCCACCTTCGTATGCTTGTGTATTTGAATTTAATACTCCATCTGTTGTAGTCCAAAAACCATTAGTTGCGGA
>JGI24712J26585_10003038_pt1 | contig 13413 bp, 11 predicted proteins | sample BioPla3DNA2_FD_26585 | JGI IMG/M metagenome (IMG submission 26585) | reverse complement strand
TATTTTTACAAACATTTATAAATTTAATTTTCATAAAAGAAGTAAGAAAAAAATGCATAAAAATTTTTATAATATTTAGTATTACTATGCTATTAACAGTAATACTAAACTATGTAATTAATTCTGAGAGTCTTTCTTTTATATTAAATACAATTTTAATAATAGTTTTAGTATTAGTTTTATTTTATCAAAAGATACTAGAGTATAAATATGTAAGGTATATTATAGAAGGTACAGATATTGAAAATAAGATTACTAGTAGAGAACTATTTATTTACGGTATCTTTATTAATTTTATTTTGATTACAGTAATATCATTTCATTTGCTTGCGGATGAATTGGATGATAAATATTTAATTATAGTATTTGCATTACTGATATTTCTTATAACTAAACTGATAAAAAAATATGTAAAAAATAAGATTAAAAATCAAACTAAAAAGTTTTCTAAATTTGAAATAGTGTTATTTGCTATATTTTCATTTTTAATGATATTAAAGGTTGTTCCTTATGAACTGAAATCTTTTATTATACCAATAATTTATATCTATTTAGATATAAAACTACCAAAAATAATTTGGGGTAAAATTATTTTGAAAATAAAAAATAGTAAATTAAAACCTATTAAAACAGCAATATTTGTTATGGGAGTTTTAATTTTTTTAGGCATAATAGTTATTGTTGGAACTATAATGTACATACCTACACATATTTTACCAATACTGATTTTAATAGAAAAAATTAAAGAATTTAAAGAGATTAAAGAAGTAGAAACGAGATTAATTAAGAGAGTAGGGAGTTCGGAGGAGATTAAATGACTAAAAAAATAAAAAAAAAATAATAGCAACAGTAGTTTTCATAGTGGTTATAATATATTTATGGGATAAAGTGTGGGTAATGTACCCACCTATATTTCCTGAAATAAATTATGTGTGGGTATACCTAACAACAAATGAAAAAAATGTAAATAATTATGATAGTTTAGGTTGGACAAAACTGCATAAAGCAATATATAAAAAAAAATATAAACCGCAGATTTATTAATAAAAAGAGGTGCGGATATTAATAAGAAAATGAAAATAAATAATGAAGATTTTAAACTAAAACTTAAATATGAATATTGGAGTTACTGGTATCGCTTTTATGAGTGTGATTCTGTAGAGCTTTCAGCTCATATTTGCTCATTTGAATTCAATAAAAAATTAATAGATATATTATTAGAGAAAAAAAGAGTGAAAATGGATTTAATAAAAATATTGATTAGACATAATTATTATGAAAAAGAAATTTATAATGATTATGAAAAAGAATTAAAAATTCGTGCTATTGATTTTAAAAACATGAGAAAAACTATGGGAATATTTTCTTTTTTTAGACATTATGTATTATCAGATGGAAGAAATATGGTAAAACTAGATAGTAAAGAAAAATATAGAAAAAGAACAGAAAAAAGAGATAAGATATTAGATTATATCTTAGAAAAATATCAACAATCTGAACTATATGAAGAGATTATAAAAGATGGAATATTATTTAACTTTTATATAGATATGGAAGATTATAAAAAACTTGTAGACTACGGATTTAATATAAACTGTATATTGGAAATGGAAAATAATTATGGATACCAATATAGAACTAAAAGTGTATTAGAAAATTTACTTGAGAAAGGAGCTATAAATGCCGGGGAAAAACTCAATATTATACTACCGAAAGAAAATATTGAAACAGAAAAATTAAGCACAATAAGCGGAATTCCATTATCGTATCAATATAGCGAAATAATAAAATATAAAGAGAATATACCATTTTATAAATATAGATATAAAAAAATTGAATTGAATGAAAAGGAAATGAAAAATCTAATAATAGAATTATATGAAATAGAAGATGAATTACTCAAAAAAATATTACCAGATAAAAAAGAGATTGAATTGAATGAACGTAATAAAATAATTGTAACAGAATTTAAAAATAAAAAATATATTAATATTCTTCCAGACAAGTTATTATTAGAGGAAAAACATTTTAAAGATAATAATTTTAATAGATTTGTATCTATATTTGAAAAGAAATTTGATGAGGAAAAAAGTTATAAGGAGGAAAGTTTAGCTGCATATACATTGAAAAATATTGAAAGAGAATATTCTGATTTTCAATATCATAAATACAGGGGAATACTAGAAAAATTTTATAATAGATTATCGGAAGAGGATTATTGCGAGATAAAAAATAAAATACTAAAGGAGATAAATTACAAAGTTAAAATAATAGATAAAGAGCTGTTTAGCGATACAGAAAATGGAGTGGAGTTTAGGAAACTAAGTAAAGAGGATATTATTTCTGACTTAAAAGAGATAGATAGATTAAGAGTAGAGAATGAAATTATAGAAAATCAGTATGACGAGGAGATAACTCAATTAATAATAGAGCATAAAAAGTAATATGGAGAAAATTGAAATGTTGCGTTGAAGTAAAAATGTTAATAAATTGTTAAATTGTGGAGAAATATTTTATTTGTAAAAAAATAAAAATGTGGAAAATAATTTCAAATAGCATTAAAAAATAGGAAATAAAAATTGAAATTAATAAAAGAATATGGTATAATATTAGATATAATAAACGGTAAATTTACACAGGGGGAGATGTTTGTGATAAAAAAAGAGGATATAGAATTAGCTGTAGCAAGAGTGAAAGCAAGTTTTGAAATTGAAGGACTAGACATATCAAAAAATCATTTGAAAATATTGGAAAAAGTAGCAGCTGGTAAATTAGATAGTAATAATTTAATATCAAAATATACAAAAAGAATCCATAAACTAAATAGCTATGGAAATTAAAGATTATACAACTAATGATAAAATTTACTGTTATGAAAACTCAAATGTACTTATAAATAAACTAGATCTAAAAAATGGAAAGCATTTAGAGAAAGCAGAGCGATATATTACAACACTAAGACTAATTGATTTGGAGAGAAAACCTCTAAAAGGGGAACTTAACTTTGAGATGTTAAAGAGGATGCATGAGTATATTTTTGGTGATATATATGAATTTGCTGGTAAAGTTCGAAAAGTTAATATTTCTAAAGATAGTAGTCANTTTTGTTATGTACAATATCTAGATAGTCAATCNAAAGAGATATTTGAAAAACTAAAACAGGATAATTATTTAAAAAACCTAGATAAAGATATCTTTATAGAAAAATTAGTAGATTATATGGGAGATATGATCCATTTACATCCGTTTCGTGAAGGTAATGGACGTGTAACAAGGGAATTTTTCCGTGTTCTTTGTTTAGAAGCTGGATATAAATTAGATTATTCGAAATTTAATAAAAACGAGATATTAAATGCTGATATAGATGCTTATAATGGGAAAAACAGTAGGTTAATCGGATTAATGAATAATGGATTAATTGAATTAATAAAAAAAAGAAAATAGATAAATTGGAGAGGGATAAAATAGTATTCCTCTTTTTATTTAAAATAAAAATATTACTTTGTAATTTAATTATATTTATGATAAAATAAAGAAAATTACAATTTTATTATTGAATATGTCTTAATTGTTTAGGAAAAATATGTATTTAAAAAGTATTATTCTTTAAAATATATTTATATTAAGAAGTCTAATATAAAAAATAAAATATAATTTTAGACACAGAGACACTAGATATAAATGCTAAAGTATGAATGTTCACTTTTATCAAAATGACATTTACTAAATCAAATGTAAATATAGAAAATCTCGGATATTATAACAATGTAGATAAACTCTTTATAGGAACTCAAATTTAAATAGGATTAAAATCAAATTCAAGGCAAAAACATTATTTTAGATATGAATTCATATGGATTAATATAAAAGCAAAAGTAAAAGTAAAATTAAAATTAAAAGTAAAAGTAAAAGCGATAATATTAATAACAAAACGTATATGTGTGATTTTTTTCTAAACAAATAAATCCTTATTATAGAAAAAGTAATAAGATTTTAATATTTATATTTTAAATGAAGATGACATAAAAAAAGAAGATGAGATTAAACAAATGGTGATATAATAAAACTCTAATTTTCATGACTGCTAAGTGTAGCCACCTTATAGGAGAAAGACTAGAGGAGATAAATTAATTTCATTTTAAAATATATAATAATATAAAATAAAGAGGAGATAAAATGTATAAAAAAGCAGTAATTATAGATGGTTATGTAGATGAACCAGCATCTTTTGGAGTACCACCATATATTGGTACATATCCTAGATATATTGCAGGGATATTGAAAAAATTCAATATAAATTATGATTATTACACAATTGATCTTTTACGAGAAAATATAGATTATTGGAAGCAATTATCCTCTTATGATTTAGTAATTGTAGTATCGGGGATGACTGTACCAGGAAAATATGTTGGTGGTTCGCCTATTGATTTGAATGAAATTCAAAAAGTAGGGGAATATTGTACTGGATTTAAAATTATTGGAGGACCTATTAAGCTAGGTTATACAAAAGAGGGAAAATCTAAAGCAAAACCATTGGAACTAGAGAATTATAATATAATTTGTTATGGGGATATTGAGGCGGTAATATATAAATATTTAAATAGTAATGAGATTGATCCGTATATAAAACGAGATGAAAATTTTTTAAAAGAGATAGCAGTATTAGGGGCGGAAATTATTTTAAAGCATCCTAATTTTCCATATGTAATAGCTGAAATTGAGACATCGCGTGGTTGTGAAAGAGATAAATTTTGTTCATATTGTACAGAGCCATTCTATGGAAAAGTGGATTTTAGAGATGAAGAGGATATTATTAATGAAGTAAAGGCACTATATGATTATGGGGAGAGATATTTCAGAATAGGAAGACAATCTAATATAGTTGCATATAAAGGCAAGGATAAGCCAAATATTATAGCAATAAATAATTTATATAAGGGGATAAAAGAGGTAGCACCAGATCTAAAAGTATTACATACTGATAATGGAAATCCAGGATATATTAGTAAATATCCAGATGAAAGCTATGAAATTTTAAAAACAATTGCAAAATACAATACTGCTGGAGATATAATAGCATTTGGTGTGGAATCATTTGATAAAAATGTAATTGAATCAAACTTTTTAACAACTGATCCAGATAGTATAATACGTGCAATTGAAGTTGTAAATGAAGCTGGAAAAGATAGAATAAATGGGATTCCAAAACTATTACCAGGGATAAATCTAATATATGGATTAATCGGTGAAACAAATGAAACATATAAAATTAATTATGAATATTTAACTAATATAATGGAAAGAGATCTTATGATCCGTAGGATTAATATTCGAAAAGTTATGGCATTTGAAGGGACATATTTAGGGAAATATTATAAAGATAGTAAAATTAAAATAAATGAGAAACTATTTACTAAATATAAAAAAATGGTAAGAGAAAATATTGATTCAAATATGTTAAAAAAGGTATTTCCAGTAGGAGAAGCATTATTAACTGATGTTATACCGGAATTTAGAGATAGAGGGATAACTTTCGGAAGACAACTAGGTACATATCCAATATTAGTTGGTGTAAAAGAGGAGTTAACTCTTGGAAAACCAGTAGATGTATTGGTAAGTGATTATGGATATAGATCAATTACTGGAGTAAAAACTCCTATTAATATAAACAACATGGGGTTAAAAGAGCTAGAAGAGCTGCCAGGTATAGGGAAAAAAAGAGCAAGAAATATTTTTGATATAAAACCAATTACAGAGAAGGGAAAATTAAAAGAGATATTTATGGAAAATTATAATAATATTGAAAAATATATTGTTTTATAAGGGGGATTACGTGAAAAAAATATTAATTTTATTTATAATGTTAAATATTACTATTTTTGCAGAAAAGGGTGGATATTCTGATACAATTTATTATAATGTAAAAATGTCAGAAGAGATTGCAATAAAAGACGTAGCTGAAGGGAGGTCTGATATCTATTTAACATCGGTATCTGCAAATATGTATAGTGGACTAGATGAGGAAACGAAATCTAAATTAGACGTATATACAGTGCCTTCTGGAAGTTGGGATTTTCTTTTAAATCCGTATCCAAATCAAAAACCGTATCAAATTGTAAAAGGGGATAAAACTTATATTAATCCATTTGCAAATAGAGAAATAAGATATGCAATGAATTTTTTAATTAATAGAAAATATATTGTAGATGAGATACAAGGTGGTAATGGTGGGGTTGCATATACTCCAGCTACACCGAAGCAACCAAATGCATGGAAATTAGATATGATTGCAGAGGAATTAGGATTTTCTGAATCTGGAAATAAAGAGAAAGCTATTCAAATCATTAATAGTGAGATGGATAAAATGGGAAAATTACCTGAAAATAGTGGTCGTTTAACTAAAAAAGGGAAATTTTGGTATTTCGATAATGAACCAATTACAATTAAATTTGTAATGAGGGTAGATGATCCAGAAGGTCGATTAAAATTAGGAAACTATTTTTCGGATATTCTAACAGAACTAGGATTTACTGTGGAAAAATTACAATGGGATAGGATAAAATGTATAAATAGTGTATACTATGATAATCCAGAAAATTTTAATTGGAGTATATATACTGAAGGGTGGCTTGCTGGGGCAACTTATATTTGGTGGAGCACAGGAGTTTTACAACATCTAACTCCGGAATATGGGAATATGCCTGGTTGGGGAGAAAATTCATGGTGGAATTATACAAATGATAATATTACTGTTTTGGCGAAAGATCTACTTACAGGGAATATTCTAACAATAGAAGAATACTGGGACAAATTATTATCTATAACAAAATTAGGTTTAGAGGATAGTGTAAGGATATTTATCAGTTATCAAAACGATTATTATATTACAAATAAAAACAGGATAAAAGAGAGATTACCTTATGGATTAGGTGATGGATTAAACGAATGGTCAATACAACATGCGAAAACTGATAATAAAACGCTAAATATATTACAACGTTCTGCAAGTGGGGGACTTTTTATGTCGCCATGGGATCCAATTGGTGCAAATGGATTTGCAGATAGCTTTAGTATGAATGTAATATTACCGGTATTTGACCGTGAAATAACGCAAACTCCATTTGGATTACCACTGGAAAAACGGGCTAAACTTATAAAAACAGAGTCAAAACCGTATAGAGATAAAGATGGTAATTTAAAAGGGGAAATTGATGTAGATGAAGATGCACATAATTATGATGTATATTCCCATAGTTATAAAAATGTGGGAAAAGGGGTTAAAGCTGTTACAAAATCAACATATGAGATTAAATTTGGTAAATGGCATCATAATAGAGATATTACAATAAATGATTATATTTATGCTGATGGATTTGTACATGAATGGACATATAAAACTGATGAAAATGATAAAACTTTTAATTCTCAATATTCACTGTATTTCAAGGACAGTATAGAGAAATCTTCTGTAGGCTGGAAAATTGAAAATGATAATACCGTTACTGTGTGGTCAAATTCCTATTTTCCAAGTCCAATTGAACTAGAAAGAGCTGCAGGTTCCCCAGGACTGAAAGTAATGGCAGCTGCAAAAGGTGGAATAGCTGTACCGTGGGAGATAACTGAAGCTATATCATTACTTGTAAGTGAAGGTGGTAGCAAAAGTAAAAATATATATGGATTCACTCAAAAAGAGGGGATAACGCCTATTGATTTGAAATCAGAAGTTCTTACAAAAGATATTATATTTAAATTGAATGAGATGATAAAAAATAAACATATTCCAATTATGCTTAAAAATAGAGTAAACGTTGATGAAGCGATAAAAAATTATAATCTAGCAATAAAATGGTTAACAGAGAAAAAACATGCTATAATTGGGTATGGACCGTATTATCTAGATGAGATAGATAGCGGTAGTGGGTTTGCAAAGTTAAAAGCATTTCGTAATAGTGGATATCCTTTTGAAGTAGGTGAATTTGAAAAATATTTCAAAGAAAAACTTATAAAAATTGACTATGTTGACTATGAGAATGTAGTTAGTGGTGATGAAGACTTGGTTATAGAGATTAATCTATCTGAATCAATATTTCCGGAAATTAAGAGAATACCTGCAACAATTGGAGATGTTAATCTATATATAATGAACAGTGATAAAAAATATAGTGGAGATAAAATTGTAGATGGAAAAAGTAGAATTATAATTAATAAAGATGCACTAAATAGTGTAGACTCTGAAAGCTTAAAATTTGTAATAACAGCAGGTATAAATGAGATTTTTGTAGATACATATATCGGAGAAATATTTCTNTATTAATTTATAATTAACAAAGGAGAAAACATGATAGAGCTAAAAAATGTAAATATATCATATGGTAAAAATATAATACTAGAAAATATCTCTTTTAAGGTATTAAAAGGAGAATATATTGGGATTGTAGGACCTAATGGTTCTGGAAAAAGTACACTTATTAAGGCAATTGCTGGGATTTTACCTTATAATGGTGAAATTAAATTCGGTGAAAATATAAAAATAGGGTACTTACAACAAAATTTAACTAAAAATGATGTACTTTTTCCAGCAAAAGTATCTGAAATTGTAGCAGCTGGACTTCTAGTAAATAAAAAATTTCCAAGAAGGTATACAAAAGAAGATTATGAAAAAATAGATGAAATATTAAAAAAATTAAATATTTATAATTTAAAAGATGAAAAAATATTAAATTTATCAGGTGGTCAACAACAACGAGTATTATTAGCAAGGGCATTAGTTTCAAATCCAAATTTACTTATACTGGATGAACCGACTTCGGCATTAGATCCAAAAGTGAGGAATGAATTTTATGAAATATTAAATAAAATACATACAGAGGAAAATGTTACGATTTTATTTATATCACATGATATAGGAAGTATTGGTAAACATACTAATAAGATGATGTACCTTGATAGGAAAATAATTTTTTATGATACATATGATAAATTTTGTAAATCTGATACAATGANAGCGTATTTCGGTTATGTATCTCAACATNAATTTTGCTGGAGGCATACAGATGATAAATGTAATTAATGAAGTTATAGAGGCACTTAGTTATAGTTTTATGATAAAAGGTTTAATTGCTGGGAGTTTAATCGCACTTATATGCTCTATTTTAGGGATATTTTTAGTTCTTAAAAAATTCTCATTAATAGGAGATGGATTAGCACATACAAGTTTTGCTACAGTTGCATTTGCATTATTATTAGGTCAATCTCCTATTATATTTTCAATTCCATTAGTTATAATCGCTTCAATTATTATATTAAAAATAACTGAAAAAACTGGGGCATACGGTGATTCTTCTATTGGGATGGTATCATCGTTATGTATTGCAGTAGGGATAACAATAGTAAGTGTATCAAAAGGATTTAATGTGGATATATATAGCTATCTCTTTGGAAGTATATTATCTATAAACATATATGAGGTATATGTTTCATTAGCACTTTCTTTAATTATAATTATTTTAATTGTGCTATTTTATAATGAACTATTTGTATCAATATATGATGAGGATTTCGCAAAAGTCTCAGGTATAAAAATAGATTATATTAACTATTTTTTATCAATATTAACTTCAATTACAGTTGTATTAGGGGTAAAAGTAGTTGGGACAATGTTAGTATCGAGTTTAATAATATTTCCTGCATCATCAGCTTTACAAATATCAAATAGTTTCAAAAAAAGTCTAATTTTAGCATCAATTTTTGGCGTATTATCTATAATTATCGGGATAATAGGGGCTTATATATTAGATATCCCGTCATCATCGGCAATAGTATTTGTAAATGCAATATTCTTTGTATTTAGTTTTTTAATAAAAAAATAATATATGAAAATGGAGATGATAAAATTGAAAAAGAAAATATTAGCTGTAGCAATATTCATGATAAGTTTCCATATTGTTTTATCAAGTATTGTGGTACAAAATAGTAATGGTGAAAAAATTTTACTAAAATCTAATGGTACTTGGGGGAAATTGTACGAAATGCCTGTTATAGATGTATATATTGAAGATGATGATATAAAAGGGGAATATCGTGGTGAATCGTTAGACGGTATAGCAAATGGTTATGGTATTGCAAAAGGGATAGATCTCTATGAGGGAAATTTTCTTAATGGTAAATTAAATGGATTTGGTGTATATCATTGGGGGCAAGAGGAGTTTAAGGGAGATTATTATGAAGGAAATTTCGTTAATGGTGAGATGCATGGTGAGGGAATTATGCATTTTAGCAATGGGGAGATATATCATGGTACTTGGGTAAAAAGTGTAATGGAAGGATATGGGAAATTCTATTTTGCAAATGGGGTAAAATATGAAGGGGAATTTCGTAATAATATATTTAATGGTAATGGGAAAATTGTAATATCAGAAAATCTATTTTATGAAGATTATTTTGTTAATGGTGTGGCAAAAAGCAAGAAAAAATATGAAAGATTTCTAAAAAATATCCACTCTTATCGTAGAGAGGAGATAAAACAGTTTGCAGAATTAATAGTTAAAATAAAAAATAATCTTGATACAATAATAACCAGCAATGAACAGGTAGCTTTAACTTATAGAGTATTAGAATATCAAAAAGATATAACTAATAAAGAAGCAGAAGATAAAATTTTAAAATTACAGATGGCTAATGAATTTTTATATGAATTAAAAAATATATATGACGAATATAAAGATATACAGATAAAAGAAAAATTAACCGAGTAGATAAAAAAAGTCCTTCTCTATGCTTTTATGAGAAGGTTTTTTATTGTATTGGAGATATTATCAGAGTTTTTAAAACTTAATTTTTCTAAAGGCTGAATTAATTGAATAATAGATGAATATGAAGTATTTTTCGTACATGCTTTCAAGTATAACAGAAAATTTATTTATAGAAACATGAGTAATTATTTCAATGTTTTTTATTTATATTAAAATTTTTATTGAAATTTAGAAATAAAAGAAATTCTTTAAGCGATGAACAATAATTTATTATTACTATATTTAACAGAGATATAAATATAGAAGAATTTATTAAAATTATTAAAAAAATATTTGAATCAAAAAAAAGAAATATTGGATTACAATAAAGCTTCGAACCGTAACTAGAGCTTATCTGGATGTTTTTAGAAGATTATTTATCATCTCTGGGTTCATCTCAATAATATATACAGGAAAAATGTGGACTTAATTAAATTAAAAAAATATAGAATATATAAAATAAAACTTGGTAGTTAATTTTGACATAATTGAAGAAGAAAAAAATATAGTAATAAAATATTTTGAAAAACTTAATAAAGATTATTCTAAAACATAAGAACAAATAGAAAAATATCAAACATAAAGTTTTTTGTCTTAATTTTTTCTAAAAAAATTAAGACAAAAATTATATTTATAAATTAAACAAAACTATATAAAAACATTCACTTAATTTTTTTTAAAATATTTAAACACTGATGAAAATCGAAAGATTAGAACTTAGTTAGTAATGTTTAGAAAAATATAAAATAGTAATAAAATCATAACAATATTTCCATACAAAATAGATAGAAATATATAGAAAACGATTTAACTTGAAAAAGAGATAAATTTATAGTATAATTAAATAAAATATACTTATGAAAGGGGATACAATAATGAAAACTTACTTAGTAAAACCACATATGAATTTTAATGTAGAAGTAGATATACCAGGATCAAAATCTGTAGCAAATAGAGCGATGATAATAGCAGCACAGGCAGAGGGGCAAACGGTATTAAAAAATATGCTTTTTAGTGATGATACAAGATATATGATAGAATCACTTAGAAAACTTGGACATAAAATAGATGTCGATGAAAAAACTCAAACAGTAATTGTAAATTCTCTTAAAAAAGATGAAATTCCAACAGAGGAACTATTTGTAGGAAATGCAGGTACTGCAATGAGATTTTTACCTACATATATAGCAACGAAAAAGGGAACAGCAATACTTACCGGGATTGACCGAATGAAAGAGAGACCAATTAAAGATTTGGTAAACGCTCTTAGACAAATAAATATAGATATTTCATATGTTGAAAACGAGGGATTTCCACCAATTAAAATAAATGCAAATGGATTAAATGGTGGGGAAATTGTGATAAAAGGGGATAAAAGTAGCCAATACCTAACATCACTATTGTTATCAGCACCTTATGCAAAAGAGGATATTAAGATTACTATAGAGGGGTCTCTTGTATCAATACCTTATGTTGATATTACTCTTACTATGATGAAAGATTTCGGTGTAGAAGTGATAAATAATGATTATAAAGAGTTTATAATTAAATCAAATCAAACTTATAAAGGGAGAGAATATGTTGTAGAGGGTGACTGTTCATCTGCATCATACTATTTTGCTATGGCTGCAATTACAAATAGCACTGTGAAAGTGAATAATATAAAAGAGAACTCTATGCAAGGAGATATAAAATTATTAGAAGTACTTGAAAAAATGGGAGTAACTGTGGAATTTGGAGAAAATTATGTAATTGTAAAAGGTACTGATAAATTAAAAGGGATAACTGTTGATATGCATCATATGTCGGATGTGGCACAGACATTATCTGTGGTTGCAATGTTCGCAGAGGGTAAAACAGAGATCCAAAATGTATACAATATGAGAATAAAAGAAACTGACAGAATAAAAGCTGTGTATAATGAATTAACTAAATTAGGTGCTAAAGTAGAAGAACTGCATGATGGATTAATAATCTATCCAGCAGAAAAATATAATGAAGGGGTATTAATAGATACATATGATGACCATAGAATGGCAATGAGCTTTAGTCTTGTAGGGCTTAGAGTACCGGGTACCACAATTAATGATCCTGGTTGTGTAGCTAAAACATTCCCTAATTATTTTGACGAATTTGAAAAAATATATAAATAAAAATAAGAGGATCCTCATCAAAATTTGGTGAGGATAGTTCTTATTATAGATAAATACATTTAAATATTTTAATATACGAATATATATGTTTTAAAGCATTGTAATATAATAATAGAAAAAATCAATTGATTATATTATAGGGATTTATAATTTTAGTTCTATGTACAAATATTAATTTCTTAAATTTATAAATGTTCTTTAAATTTAAATATTTTAGAGGTTTCGAAAATTGCTAATAAAGATTGAAATTTATAATATAAAAATATAATCATTATAATTTCTTTAAAAATACTATTAATTATGGTCTGATAATTTAGTAAAAAAATATCGAAATTTAGCATTATTCTTTTATTAATTCTAAATTGATATTATATTTTTATATGTTTAATATACGTTGTTAGTATAGACTTAATTATAATAAAATTTGATATATTATAATTAAATAACATAAATTATTACAGTATTTT
>JGI24712J26585_10003037_pt1 | contig 13413 bp, 13 predicted proteins | sample BioPla3DNA2_FD_26585 | JGI IMG/M metagenome (IMG submission 26585) | reverse complement strand
CAATTTCGTTTTCATGATGGGGGAAAATCAGATCCTGTCCCCCGCCGTGAATATCCAGCGTCTCGCCCAGATAATACATGGACATGGCCGAACACTCGATATGCCAGCCGGGTCGCCCCCTTCCCCAGGGACTCTCCCATGAAGGCTCCCCTTCTTTTTCTTTCTTCCAGAGGGCAAAATCCATTGGATGTCTTTTCCTGTGGTCAATTTCTACTCTGGCGCCTGAAACCAGCTCTTCCAGATTTTGTTGGGATAGGATACCATAGTCGGGGAATGCGGCAACATCAAAGAATACATCCCCTTCCACATCATATGCCAGGTTGTTATCAATCAGTCTTTGGATCAGACCAATGATCTGGGGAATATGCTCAGTTGCCCTGGGGTGATGGTCAGCAGGCAGAATTCCCAGGGCTGCGGTATCCTCCTCATAGGCTTTAATAAAGATATCCGCCACCTCTTTTACGGAGATCCCCATTTCCCTTGCTCTTTTGATCATTTTATCGTCAATGTCGGTATAATTTTGAACAAAGGTAACATTGTAACCGCGATAATTGAGATAGCGTCTCAGAACATCAAAAAAGATAAAAACCCTGGCATTTCCGATATGGAAATAATCATATACAGTGGGGCCGCAGGCATAAATACCGACTTTACCATCCGTTACCGGCTTTAACGTCTCCTTGCGCCCTGTGATCGTATTATAAAGCTTTATCAATTCGCTTCCCCTCCCTAATTTCACTGTAATAGCTGATACTCTCAAGTTGTACACGCAGTTCGTCGATCTGGTTCTGCATCCGGTTAAACATTTGTGCTACAGGATCCGGGAGATCCTCATGGTTGAGATCAAAAGAAGTTACTCTCTTACCCCTGTGAAAAACCACCTTCCCCGGTATACCCACTACAGTAGCACCGGAAGGCACAGATTGCAAGACCACCGAACCGGCACCCACACGTCCCCCGTCACCAATCTTAATCGGGCCAAGGACCTTCGCCCCCGTACCAACAACAACATTCTTCCCAATTGTAGGATGCCTTTTGCCCTTTTCTTTTCCCGTCCCGCCCAGGGTAACGCCCTGATAGATCGTAACGTTATCACCAATCTCCGCTGTCTCCCCGATTACAACGCCCAGCCCGTGATCGATAAAAACCCCTGAACCAAGTTTTGCACCCGGGTGAATTTCTATTCCCGTTATAAACCTGGAGAAATGCGAAATAAGCCGCGGCAGCACTACCAGGCCTTTTTTATAGAAAAAGTGTGCAATCCTGTGTAAAAGGATAGCATGCAAACCGGGATAACAAAGGATAACCTCGAGAAGATTTTTAGCGGCCGGGTCTCTTTCAAATACTGCCTCAATATCTCTCTTTATCCTTTCAAACACTCAAAAATCCCCCCTGCTGCATCACAATCTAATTCAATTTAAAATAAGTAAGCCGCCTCTAATAATACAGAGACGGCTTATAACCGCGTTTCCACTCTGCTTGGGCAGCATTGCCGCCCCGCTTGAAACCCTTTAACAGCGGGCACCGTTAATTCTTACAGGGAAAAAGAATAACGCATGGACATATCCTTTTCCGTTCAGAAAAAAGCTCAGGAGCGCACTTCCGTCCTGCCTGACACTGAAAACCCCTTCCAGCCGCTGAAGGTTTTTCTCTGGCAGCCGCTGCAGGCGTACTCTTCCCCGTCCTTGCCTTTGGGTATTGAATTTATTATAAATCATTATAGCTTTATCCCAAAAACCTGTCAACCGGTTGAATTTACCGCTAATTGGCGTTAATTATAAGCAGAAAAAACTGCCATAAGAAAGGTTTTGTTAAAAAATAAACAATAAGGCCGCCCACTATACCGCTGATTATCTTGACCATCAAATCGGAAAGAATCTTTTTGCGCCTGCGTATAATTTCTTTTAGCTGGCCATCAATAAAGGCATTAAACTCTGCTATTACTTCTTTCTTCAAAAATGCAATATCGCTTTGATGATTATCGCCATTATCATATAACGTGGGAAGGCCGCTAATTATTGTATTAATTTGCAGTTCTAAAAAGTTCTCGCCCGTTTCCCTGATTTTTTCCCATTCCTTTGCACTNGGATTTAATAATACAACTATCCCAAGTGTTTCCATAAGTTCCTTTTTAATTGATTTAAAGCCGAGCCGTATAAAAGACAACTCGTCTGTACAGCTTTTTGAATTGTAGTTACACTCATTTTTTATTTTCCTGGAAACAGGTAGAAGCATTTCTTGAAAACGATCTTGAACCTTCATCTCATCAGCCCCTGCCAAACACAAATTAATGTAAAAAAATAGATTCTGCCTTTACTTCTCTATTACTGTATATTATGTTGGGGCATAAAGTTTGGCTAACAACGGGGTATAAAAAAGAATATCCCTTTCGCTTTCAGCAAAGGGATTTCTACACGCAGGTATAAGACAGGCCTGAAAGATAAGAATTAAATTCCACAGGCAGGCAGGGAGCTATGTCGGGGTGTAAATGGGTGTAAATGAAGATTCAGCAAATGCAAAAAGATCAGAACACAAGGCTTGAATATCAGGCAGAATCCGGATCGAAAAGAATTAAGTTATGCAATTATGCAAGCCTGATCCCGGCGATGGCATATGAGGCTATTCCTTCTTCGCGGCCGACAAAACCAAGGGCTTCGGTAGTTGTTGCCTTGACGGAGACAAGATCCTTTTCCATGTTCAGAGTTGACGCAATCTTTTTCCGCATCTCACCGATATAAGGGGACAGCCGCGGCCGCTGGGCAACAATAACGCTATCCAGATTATTTATTTCAAAACCGGCCTGCCGGAGGCGGGCAGCGGCTTCTTTGAGAAGCACAAGGCTTGAGATATCTTTATACCGGGGGTCGCCGGACGGAAAGAGGGTGCCGATATCCCCCAGGGCAGCGGCGCCCAGCAAAGCGTCTATAATTGCATGTAATAGGACATCCGCATCCGAATAACCGGCTAATCCCGAAGAAAAGGGTATCTTGACCCCTCCCAGNATCAGAGGCAAGCCTTCTTTTAATGGATGCACGTCGTACCCCATGCCAACACGTATATTCATTTATAAGCCTCCTTCTCCTTGTATGCGAGGTATACTTCGGCTATTCTTAAATCAAAAGGAGTGGTTATTTTCAAGTTTTCATAACTACCAGGGACAACAGTTACCTTTACTCCCAGGTGTTCAACAAGTGTTGAATCATCGCTGCCGGTATAGTTTTTTTCCGCAGCCTTTTCATGAGCCTGCCAGAGAACGGAAAATTTAAAGCACTGGGGGGTCTGTACAGCCATATATTGTTCCCTGGGAGGAGTATTCCTGACAATTAACCCGCGATCTACTTCTTTGATAGTATCCTTTAAGGGAACGCCGGTTATGGCTGCACCGTTTAAAAGTGCTTCGCGGCATACCTCTCTGATAAGAGATTCTTTAACCAGGGGGCGCGCACCATCATGAATGCATACTATGGCATCCTCAGGGATTTCCTTTTGCTTCAGAGCCTTTAATCCGTTAAAAACAGAAACCTGACGCTCAGCACCGCCGGCAACCGTAAAAATTCGCCGATCACCGGAAAAAAAAGGAGTGTAGATCTCCTTACAAAAAATATCTTCTTCTCCGGGGGCTATGATTACTCCGACAAGGGGAAAAAGATCCGTTTTCAGAAACACCTCAATGGTGTAAGCCAGTAATGGCTTGCCCTTGAGGGGCAGGTAAACTTTATTTTTCTCCGCTCCCAGTCGCTTTCCCCGGCCTGCCGCAGCGATAAGCAAAACATTTTTTTGATGATCCGCCAACATAAATAACATCCCAAAGGAAAAGGCGGCCGGACTTTTGAATACTCGCCCGGCCGCCGGGCCTGAAAATATGGGAACCGCATCCTCCTGTCTTATGTAATNTGGCTTGTATAAAGATTCATGACCCAAATTATAAGTTAATAAAAAGCATTAATAAAGCAGTGGCTCCAAAATATAGCACCTTTATAAGAGAAGGCCTCCTGCCGCTTAACAGGGCTAAGAATTATTGTTTAAGGCTGATTCTTTCATGGGAATTAGTCTTCGGTCTGGCAAAAATCATTCGTCCGGCAGCGGTTTGCAATACGCTGGTAACAAGAACTTCAACTGTTTCACCGATAAATCGTCTGCCNCCTTCAACAACGATCATAGTGCCGTCATCAAGATAAGCTATACCCTGCCCGGTTTCTTTACCGTCTTTTATAATATGGGCGCTCATTTCTTCTCCCGGAAGGACAACCGGCTTTACCGCATTGGCAAGCTCGTTGACATTTAATACAAAAACACCCTGCAGTTCACAGACCTTATTCAGGTTAAAATCATTTGTAACGATCAAACCTTTCAGGTCCTGGGCAAGCTTGACAAGCTTACTGTCAACTTCGGCAATATCTTCATAATCTATATTGACAATTTTAATTTCTACATCCATCTCTTTTTGCATCTTATTCAGGATGTCCAAACCCCTGCGACCGCGATTTCTTTTTAACAAATCAGGTGAATCAGCGATATGGCGCAACTCTTCCAGAACAAAACCGGGGACAATGAGATCTCCTTCAAGAAAACCCGTTTTGCTGATATCCATAATTCTTCCGTCAATAATCACACTGGTATCCAATATTTTTACCGTAGACGACCTTGGAGTATTATGAATATGAGCAGAACCGGGACGTTTCATTATATTAAAAGTAAGAATGGAAAACTCATCTTTACGGTTTAAGAAAAAAGTGATCCCCAGATAAGCCAGAACCAGGGTAATTGCCAGTGATATATATGGTCCCACCCAGGGTATGCGGGAAAGAGGAAAATTCAATAATACACCGATGATCAGTGCTATGATTAACCCTACTACCCCAAGGATAATATCCTGAGTCGGAATGTTCTTCATTCTGCTATCGGACCATGAGGCTAGCTTGCTCAGATAATCCATTATCACGGGGGTAATAAAATAAAAAATAAGTCCAAATATAGTTCCTCCCATAACAGAAAACCAGGTAATAGATGGAAGGGGCAAGGACAGATTCGTTACCGCCATTAATGAAGGAAAGGTAATTTTAAAAAGTTCATAACCACCCACAAAGCTAATGATTGTTACAAAAAAGCGCATTATAACCTTTAACACGTGTACACCTCCTTTCGCTAAGTTAAGTATTACTTTATATTATAACTTATATATTTGTCCCAATTCAAGGATTATTATACCCTAAATCAGCTAATTTGTTTAAAATCCCCATAAAATTGGCCTACAGCTTTTTCAATATAGCGCGGACAATTATATACTGTAAATCCATCGCCGGTGATTAATGTTACCAGGCAATTAACAAATAAAGACATCGTCCGATGTCTTTATTTGTTAGTTTATCTTAATATTTATATTGTTAAGAATCATGACGATCAAAAAGCCTTTCCAGGTTGTCCATTACCTCGGATCTGTCGATACCCTGAACCATAATTAACTCGCTCACCAAGATTTGTTTGGCGCTCTCAAGCATTCTCCTTTCCCCCGTGGAAAGCCCTTTCTTTCTCTCCCGCAATAATAAACTGCGTACGACTTCCGCAACTTTAAAAATGCTCCCGCTTTTTATTTTATCCATGTTGGCGCGGTAACGCCGGTTCCAGTTTACATTTACAGTTTCGTCCCCATTTTCAAGTATATTAAATACTTCCGATACTGCACTCTTTTCTATTACATCCCGCAGGCCTACCTTTTGCACATTATCCATAGGAACCATTACTTTCATATCTCCAACAGGGATATTCATCACATAATATTTCTTTTTATTCCCCAGGATTTCTTTTTCCTCTATGGCCTCAATAATACCCGCTCCGTGCATAGGATAAACAACCTTGTCCCCAATATTAAACATTTAAATGTAATCCCCCTTAAACCTTGTGCCCGCAATTAGGAAATGACTATTATTTTCCCCTCAAGAACATAAACCACCTTGTAATAATTTTAACACAAAAAATCGTTTATGTCAAAAAAATAATATATCGTATCATATGGATTACTTAATGTCAACAAAATAATTTTATTATTTTTGAGGTAATGAACAAATTTATAAAATTTTTTTGTTACCCACCGGCCCGGGAATATATTGTCAACGTACAACGGCTTGGAGATGGAAAGTAATAACAGGTTTAATCCATTTTTATAGCCGGCCACCCGGGTACCAAAAAAGATGTTCTGCCACCTTTGCAGTTATCAATCATTACGCATCACGTAGAAGTTGACAAGATTTTAAAGTAGCAAGTATAATAGGAATAAGAAAGTCAAAGAGGTGACATAAAGACATGAAAACCGGGAACGATGAGGTTGTTGACCTTTTTCAAGATAAAGTGTCTGAATTACTCCTCAGGCACCGCAGCATCCTTGATAGTATTTCCAAACATGCAGAGACGGCTGTGCGAATAAACAGAGCAATCACAAAGTCAGTAACGGATTGCGGCTGTATCTCTATTAATGCCCGCAAGCAACATCTTCCTGCCGGAACTTCCCTTGAAGAATGCCGGAAATACATGCTGTCACATCTTGAGGGACATTTATGTGAAAATTGCAGGGAGGTCATCGAGGAGGAAATCGGAAACCACCTTTTCTATTTAACCGCTTTGTGTAACCTGCTGGGTTTCAAACTGGAGGATATTTTCTTTAAAGAGTATGAAAAACTTAAGGCCCTGGGATATTTTCACCTCTCGTAAAGTTAGCTGTTTCTCTCATTTATGATTTTTTTTATATGAGAGCAATATCAAGGGCCTCCGCAAGGGTTGAAATGCCTGTAATTTTCAGCTCCTTTTCCATTTCCTTAATGTAAGATCCGCTATTTCCGCTTAAATTGGCCTGTGGCAGGATACACCGGGTAAAACCCATCTTCGCCCCTTCCCTCAGCCGTTCTTCTATACGGTTGACCGGCCGTACTTCCCCCGTTAGCCCTATTTCCCCCACAATCATCGTCTCCTGGAGCAGCGGCCTATCTCTGAAACTCGATGCTATGCTCAGCCCCACACCAAGATCTGCAGCAGGTTCCATTATTTTAACACCACCGGCCACGTTTGTAAAAATATCACAATTAGCCAGCTGTAATCCGCTTCTTTTCTCTAACACTGCGATAATAATGGCTACGCGGTTATAGTCCAACCCTGTAGCAGTCCGCCGGGGAACGCCGCCAAAATAAGAAGGGGTAACTAAAGCCTGAATCTCTACCAGCAGCGGGCGGGTGCCTTCCATAATTGGAACTACCGTCGAACCGGCCATGTTCTGCGGGCGTTGATTCAAAAAATAGGCTGAGGGATTCTGCACTTCGTCCAAGCCACAGGGGCCCATGGAGAAAATTCCTATTTCGTTTGTAGCTCCAAAGCGGTTTTTAACACTCCGTAATATTCTAAAGCTCTGGTACCTGTCCCCTTCAAAATAAAGAACACAGTCCACCATATGCTCCAGCAAACGGGGTCCGGCAAGGGTTCCCTCCTTGGTAACGTGGCCGACAATAAAAAAAGAAGTCCCCCTGGTTTTTGCCAGTTGGACAAGTGATGCCGTTATCTCCCGAACCTGGACCACACTTCCGGGAACACTGCCCAACTCGCTTTTCATTATGGTTTGGATAGAATCAATCACCACTACTCCGGGGCTGTTTTTGGCAATAGCCGCTGCAATGCGGTCATATTCGGTCTCTGCCAGCACCAAAAGAGGCACCCCTGGTTGACAAAGCCTGTCCGCCCGCATTTTTATCTGCTCGAGGGATTCTTCCCCAGCTACATAGAGAACACAGCAACCCCCCGAGACAAGCTTGATTGCTGCTTGCAGCAAAAGGGTGGACTTCCCGATGCCGGGATCGCCTCCAACCAGGATTACCGAACCTGGAACGATACCCCCTCCCAGCACCCTGTCCAGTTCAGCTATATCAGTCGAAAGACGCATTACAGCATGGGGTTCAATCTCGTTTAGCGATGTTAGCTCCCCGGGAGGCCTTGCCCCGGCGGCTTTATCCGGAGTTGCACGGCTTACCCTTTCTTCAGCCATGGTTGTCCAGCCGCCACAGCCCGGGCACCGTCCAACCCATTTGTACGCTTCATAACCGCATTCACTGCATACATATACAATTTTCTCCCTGCCCATCCCGTTACATTCTCCTTCCCTCAGGCGTCCCGGGCATCCCCGGCGTATAAACGCAACTTAGACAGGTTAACAACATCCCATTTGCTTCCAATCTCCGGAGTCTCCAGGATAACGGGTAACTCTTCCGACCATGGGTAGCGAAAAAGTTCCTTAAATCCCTCGTCGCCGATATAACCTTCTCCCAGATGAGCATGGCGATCTCTGTGAGAACCGCGGAGGGTGCCTGAATCATTGGCATGAATGACTTTTACGCATTCCAGACCAATATGCTCAATTAATTCATCCATAGCCTTTTTCAACCCTTCGCCAGTGGAGAGATCATAACCTGCTGCCCAGGCGTGGGCGGTATCAAGACATACTCCAAGAGGCGCTTCTTCCCCCAGAGCTTTTAATATATTCCCGATGGAAATAAAAGTTCCCCCAAGGGAAGTCCCCCCTCCTGCAGTATTTTCCAGGAGCAGTTCTATCCCCGAAGATGGCCAGTCTTCCATCTCCTCTTTCAGCGTAGAGATAAAAAGCTCCATCCCCTCTTTATATCCCCTGCCGCCATGGCTGCCTGCATGCAGCACTACATAAGGAGAACCAAGATTGCGGGCATTTTGCAGTGTTTGCCGAAAGAGTAATCGCGATTTGTGATAAAATTCTTCTTTTGCGGCTGCCAGGTTAACAAGATAAGGAGTATGTACTATCAGGGGAAAAATAGAATATTCTTTTAAAAGCTCGCCCCGCTGAACAAGCTCTTCGGGTTTTGGCAGAGGAGGGTTCCAGCTGGTTGGATTCCCCACAAACACCTGCAATGTTTGGCAGCCGATTTCCGCAGCACGTTTTACATTCCTTGCAAATCCGCCTTTTTGCGGCATATGTATACCAAATCTCATTTCCGGCACCTCTTTTCTGCTGCCTTTTTCTATCCTTAATCCCTTCGACTATTCTTCAGTAGACAATTTCGGATAAAATCATATCCAGCGCTTCCCGTGGAGAACGATGTTTGATAATCGGCCTGCCGATTACTATATAATCTGCTCCTGCCTCCATTGCCTGCCGGGGAGTAAAAACCCGCTGCTGATCGCCGGATGTAGCCCACAATGGCCTGACACCGGGAGATACAATGAGAAACTTTTCTCCGCATTCCTTACGAATTAGCGCCGCCTCGCGCGGGGAGGCCACTACACCGTTTATCCCGCTTTCTTTACCCATTAAAGACAGGTCCACAACATGCTGCTCAAGTTGTTTCTCAATTCCCACCTCATCTCTTAACATTTTTTCGTTTAAGGAGGTCAATACGGTAACACCCAGGACCAGCGGCTTTGCTTTTCCCGATTCTTCCGCAGATTGTCCGGCTGCTTTTACCGCTGCCTCAATCATTTTCCTGCCTCCGCTTAAATGAATATTAAACATATCAATCCCAAAACTTGCTACTACCTCGACTGTAGAAGCTACGGTATTGGGTATGTCGTGAAATTTTAAATCCAGAAACACCTTGACGCCGAGTTCCTTTAAACCCTGAATGATACGAGGCCCGCAGGCGGTATAAAGCCTCATGCCCACCTTGTAAAAGGTAACTGGTGGGGAAAGAAGTTTTACAAGATTGTAAGCTTCCTTTTCATTTTCAACATCAAGCGCCACAATAATTCTCCGGGCGGCCTCATTTTTATCTTTCATGGCTGTATCCTGCTCTTTCAATTTTATTAAATAGGCTGTAAGATTTTTTGCCGTTGGAAACCCCTTGCTGTTAAGAATAATTACCTTTGCGCTGCGCCTACTATTTCATCCAAACTCTGCAACCCTTCCGACTCCATAAAAAGCTGCAAATCCGAAATAAGCCGGGGTATGGTATAAGGATTGATGAAGCTGGCTGAGCCAACCGCTACAGCGCGGGCACCCGCCAAAAAAAACTGCAGCGCATCATCCAGGTTAGTGATACCTCCCATTCCGATGATGGGTATCTTTACAGATCTATATACTTCATATACCATCCTTACCGCTACCGGCCTGATTGCCGGCCCGGAAAGCCCCCCCGTAATATTTCCCAGAAGCGGGCGCCTCCTGGAAACATCGATTACCATTCCTTTTAATGTATTAATCAAGGATAGTATATCCGCTCCGCTGCTTTCAGCTGCTTCGGCCAGTTCCACAATATCCGTCACATTTGGGGAAAGCTTGACAATCAGGGGCAAGCGGCATACCCGGCGCACTTTCCTGATCAGCCTGGTCATAACATCCGCCGAGGTACCAAAAAAAATACCTCCCTCTTTTACATTGGGGCAGGAAAGATTAAGCTCCAGAGCCAGTATCCCGTTTGTCTCCGATAACTCCCGCGCCAGCGTGAGGTATTCCTCCTCCGTATCGCCGGCGATATTCACAATAACCGCTGCATTAATACTTCTGAGGCGGGGGAGTTCCCTCTCCAAAAAGGCCTCCAGCCCGGGATTTTGCAACCCGATAGCATTTAACATCCCCGCAGGGGTTTCAGCTATCCTGGGTGGAGGGTTCCCCTGCCTGGGCCTTAAGGTCAGCCCCTTGACAATAACTGCCCCCAGCTTTTCAAGTTCAAAAAATGAGGCATACTCCTCACCGAAGCCAAAAGTGCCTGATGCAGCCAGCACGGGATTTTTTAATCTAAGCGGTCCTAAATTAACCTCCAGATTTATCACTTACCAGACCACCTCCTGGGAGTTAAAAACAGGACCATCCCGGCAAACCCTGAGGTAGCCGGTTTTATTTTCCCTGTGCGCTTGAACAGCACAGCCCTGGCAGGCGCCTATGCCGCAGGCCATCCGCTCTTCAAGGGAAAGCTGCATAGGAAAGCCCCAGGATCTATTTTTTTTTGCCAGGGTTTTGAGCATAGCTTCCGGACCGCAGGCAAAAATCTCAGCCCGCCCCGGGTCATCTTTTAAGCTTCTTTCAAACAAATCCGTCACCAGGCCATGAAAACCGGCGCTTCCATCCTCAGTAGCCAGGAAGACGTCCACACCTGGCGGCAAAAACTTATCTGGTGTAAGGAGTTCCCCGGAGTTCGGTGTCCCGTAATAAACCAGTATTTTTTCCCTTTTACCGGCTAAAGTACCTGCTAAAAATAGCAAGGGAGCTATCCCCGCCCCTCCCGCCAGCAAGATGCTCACCGGGAATTCCTTGCCGGGAGAGAAAGGGGTTCCCAGCGGTCCCAGACAATCAAGAAATTCATCCTTTTGCAAACGGGACAAAATCCTGGTACCTTCTCCGACAACGCGAAAGATGATCTCTACCGTTCCATTCCGGGGAGAAGCACCCGCTATGCTGAAAGGACGCCTGAGAAAGGGCACCGTATTATCCGCTACGCGCACATGTAGAAATTGCCCGGGAAGAGAATCCCCGGCAATTCGCTGCTCTTCAAGCTGCAAAAAAAAGCAGCCGGAAAAGATTTCTTCTATTTTCAGAACACGCGCCTTTGATAACAAACAGCTTTACTCCTTTGCTTGAAGAATTCTTTTTATTGCAGGAAAATCTTTGCTAAATCCCTTAACCTTCCCCTGCCACATTTTTATATCCCCGTCCACCATGGTCATTACAGGATAACCTTTTAAACGCCAGCCTTCAAAGGGGGTATTTCTCCCCAGGGAATAAAACCTTTCGCTGCTTACTATATGCTCAGTATGCGGATCAATTACAACCAGATCCGCAGGAGATCCCGGTTCAAGCGAGCCCCCCGGGATTCCCAGAAGGCGTGCCGGCGCGGATGAGAAACGGTCAACAAATTCGCCCGGTGAAAGCAGCCCTTCTCCCACCAGTTTTGTCCAGAGCAACGGTAAAGCAGTTTCAAGCCCAATTACCCCAAAAGGCGCACTGAGAAAATCCTCTTCCTTATCCAGGAGGCTGTGGGGAGCGTGATCTGTGGCGATTACCCCGATCACCCCTTCCGCTAATGCCTTTTGTAAGGCCTCTTTATCTGTTGAAGTGCGCAGCGGAGGGTTCATCTTCACATTCGTATTAAAATCTCCAACTGCTTCTTCCGTTAAAAGCAGGTGATGCGGAGTTACTTCCGCCGTTACGTTTGTACCTGTACTTTTTGCCCACCTCAGCAGCTCCACGCTCTCTTTAGCGCTAAGATGTGCAAGGTGAAGCTTCCCCTTTACTTCTTTTTGGAGCAATATCTCCCTGGCTACCATCACCGCCTCGGAGGCGGAGGTAATAACCGGCAACCCCAGCCGGTAACCGTGAGCCCCCGCATGGACAACGCCTCCCGCAGCCAGTGAAAGGTCCTCGCAGTGGGAGATCACGGGAAGGCCAAGGTTTAAAGCATACTGCATCGCCCTGAGCATAACACCGCTGTCGGTAACCGGGTTGCCATCGTCTGAGAAACCCCTGGCCCCTTCCTGTGCCATCTCCCACATGGGTGCAATTTCTTTTCCATCGATATTCCGGGTAATTGCGCCTATGGGATAGACCCGTGCCAGATCCGCCTGCCTTGACCGTTCCTTGATATAACAGATAATTTCTTTATTATCAACCGGCGGGTCCGTATTGGGCATGCAGGCTACGGCAGTAATCCCCCCCGCAACAGCAGCGGCACAGCCGGTAGCAATAGTTTCTTTGCCTTCATATCCGGGTTCCCGCAGATGGACATGCATATCCACCATCCCCGGAAGGATAATCTTCCCCTGAAGATCCAAAGCGGGGACATCGACGGGACCGAGGGTTAAGGAAACCGCCTCTATTCTGCTTCCCCTGATCAGGACTTCCGCCGGTCCCTCCCAGCCGTTTTCGGGGTCGTACAAAATACCTCCTTTTAAAAGCAGGTCCATCCTCTTTATTTTCCCCCTAATAGCAGATCTAAAACAGCCATGCGTACAAATACTCCGTTTAGAGCCTGTTCTTGAAAAAGGATCCTCTGCGGGTAATTCCGCTGTAAAAATTCAACTGCACCACGGCTGATTTCAATCCCGATATTGACAGGACCGGGATGCATCAGCAGAGCACCTTTTTTTAACAAAGAAATCCTTTTTTCGTTAATTCCGTACAGCGCAGAATATTCTGCAAGAGATGGCAGAAGCCCTTTCCCCTGCCGCTCCTGTTGGACCCTGAGAAGATATATAACATCACCATCGGGAAGAACATCATCCAGAACATAAGACCAGCTTACACTGTCGGGAACGAGCTCTACCGGCAGCAAAACAGGGGGGGCTACCAGCGTAAGTCCGGCACCAAAAACGGACAGTGCATAAAAATGGGACCGGGCAACCCTGCTGTGTAAAATATCCCCCACCATGATTACCTTTATTTCCGATAGTTTCACTCCCCTGTCACGCAGGGTAAAA
>JGI24712J26585_10003033_pt1 | contig 13427 bp, 6 predicted proteins | sample BioPla3DNA2_FD_26585 | JGI IMG/M metagenome (IMG submission 26585) | reverse complement strand
GAGTTTGGCACCTATGGAAGTCTCACGGAGGCAGCAGTTAAAAAGTTTCAGAAGAATAATATACCACCGGACGACGGTAAAGTAGGTAAAAATACATGGAAAAAGCTGTCGCTTCCATGGGATGAGGAAAACGCACAGCCTGACAGAAATAGTTGGAGTTATAAATATATATTACAAAATAATAAATTCTATACGGAGAACCCAGAGGTTACCTTGATTACCCCTACTGCTAAAACTGAGCTTGAGCGTGGAGAATCAATAAAAATAACTGCAAAAGGGACTAATTGTCACCATTTAGCAGTATTTATCAATGGAGAATGGAAGAAGACAGTATTTGGAGACAGTAACACTAATACTATAAATTTGGAATATGACTATGTAATACCTGCTGTTGGTATATACAACATGTATGAACATTTTACTGAAATGCCGCCACAACCCGATAATCCATCCGATACTCAAAGGCATATGCTTGAACTGTTTGCCCTATATCAGAAGGGGAGACCGGAAGATTTTGAATTTATCAAGAATTTGACTTCACCACCTCAGGATATTTCGACAATTGTTAGGTGCGGAGAACTACGTGGAGTAAGGATAGGGATAATTGGAGCAGGTATGGCAGGACTGGCATCTGCTTTTGAATTAAGAAAAACAGGTGCGGACATAACTGTATTTGAAGCAGAAGAGAACCGTGTTGGAGGCAGGGTTTATACGTATTATTTTGATAAAAGTAAGCAATTGTACGGAGAATTAGGTGCGATGAGAATACCCGTTTCTCATGAGACGGTATGGCATTACATAAACTTATTTAAAATTCCCACCAGACCCTTTATCCAAACAAATGAAAATGCTTTTATATATCTTAAGGACACACGTGTAAGAAATGATGCAGAGGGCAGAAATGTAATGAAATATATATACCCTAAGTATTGTCTTACGGAGTGGGAAAGAAGTACTCCTTGGCAACAGTTGGTTTATTACGGGTTGGAAAGTCCCCTCCTTCCTGCGAATTCTGAGCAAAGAAGTGAACTACTTCAGATTAAGCCCTACTATAATGACTTCATTGTCTACTGGGATTTTCAAAGTAACAGAAAAATAATGGAGTCTTTAGGACTAAGCAAAGGTGCAATTGATCTGATTTCAAGTATGTCTCCGCTAGCTGGACAGAATCTTTATAACAGTTATATTGATATAGCACAAGCAAATTACCCTGCAAATCTTTCCTTTCTATATGAAATCCCTGGTGGAACCTCAAGACTTCCCTACACAATGTATAATTCATTGATTAATCCAAATCCATCAAAGGATTATCCTGGGATACCACTACATAACCTCGGGAAGGTTACTATAAAAACTGGAAACTGGGTTTCGGGAATATACAGGGATAGGGGCACCGGAAAAGTAGTACTCGCTTACAATAATAAAAAGAGAGTCAATCCNATATATAAAGATTTTGACTATGTTATTTGTGCCATACCTTTTTCAACTCTTCGTACAATTGATATAAATCCACTATTCAGTGGACTAAAAATGCAGGCAATAAGAGAAGTAAATTATATAGCCTCGCAAAAAACTCTTATGCTCTGCAACAGACGCTTTTGGGAGGAAGGTGGTCCAGAGGAGCAGATAATCGGGGGTGGTTCATATACTGATCTTCCTATTACTACCTTGTGGTATCCGTCAGATCATTCTAAGTACTGTAACAAGGAGACTAAGGGCATGCAGCGGAGCTTCCTTTACAACAATTTGAACTTATTACAAAAAGACCAAAAGCTTTTAGCTAGGGAGCCTGGGGTTATGATAGCTTCATATAATTACAGCCTTGATTCTACAAGACTGGCAAATCTTAGCCCGGCACTTCGCAATGAGGAAATCAAGCGTGAGGTGGAAGAAGTCCATGGATTACCAAGTGGATACTTAGACACTATAGCAGTTGACTTCAAAACTATGGATTGGAACGAAAATCTGTGGTCTAGGGGGGCATTGCCCTTTTATACTCCTGAGCAGAAAAAACTGTTTTCTTATGCGATGGCCTTGCCTGAGTATGATAACAGAGTGTTTATGGCAGGAGACCATACTTCGGCAGTTCACCGTTGGATACAGGGTGCACTTCAAAGCGGAATGAACGCTGCAAATCAATTGGCTATGGAGGCGAAGAAAATAGAATAAGTGACAAAAGAGGAATAAACAAGAAAATTATAGAGGTATTTGGACATAAATCATTAAATTAGTTATGCTTTAGTTGAAATAATATAAAAAATGTAATACTCTTCTAATTATATTGATTCATGATTCAATTTTGGGATGTGTAAGAAAAGTAAAATAATAAAATAATTTACATAGTATCTGCGAAATAAAGAGTGATTGTTAATAAATGTTTGCTATTTATTTTACAGAGAAAGAAAAGATGGGAGGAGAAATAAATGCTTTATTAGTCGATATTAGATAATTGTTAGTATTGCTGTTTACAATAATAGTTATTATAATCTTTTGTATTATGTGGCGGAAACAATAACATCTATCGGCTACGAACATATTGTTTTTTTTGTACAGCTAATAATATAGTATAGATATTTTGGCTATTGTTTTTAAGGTTGAAAAATTGGCTTAGTTGCACTAGGTTTTGATATTTTCCCTAAGGACATTGGTAGTTGGTATTAGTTTAAGGGAGAATTTCTATGACAGATATATGCAACTGTGCTTATAACACTGATAGTATAATACAATCTATACTGCTAGCCACAGAATTTATTTAATTCAGAAAGTGTTATGGTTTAATTGTTCCTAGCAAACTGAAACTGATTGATATAATGTGTTTTTATGAAATGTTTAGATGAATACTTACCAGCCTATCATTATGAAAAACGTAAACGAGGAGAGTGTTACTATGAAAAGAATTATTTGTGTGATATTAACAGCTGCAATTTTAATAATCATTTTTTTTCTTATTCATACAAGTGGGTTTTCATTAGCACTTATTAGGGCTGGCTTTAACACAAACGATGTTGAGGTTATTGAACATAGTTATGACAGTGCAGTTGGTGAGTTCAAAGTTATAAAAACCAGTTCAAAAGAACACAAAATAATATTAGCTTGTATGTCAAGAAATTCATTTGGTTTCTGGAAAGTGATTACAACTAGTGAAGTTACTTCTGTTAGACCAGATATTGTTGAGATTGCTTGGGTTAGAGGTGCAGGAGCAAAAAGATTTACACATACTGAAAATGCGATATTTGAAAATGAGTGGCATTATGCATATTATGGAACAAATGCAACTAAATTAATAGAGTTTCTTCCGGGACAAATACCGGAAAATGTTGCAGTAAATATACGTCAAGCCGGGCAACAATTTTGGATTCATTTGGTATCTTATGGTGAACCAGATGTTTTAAGTAGAATCAAGATGGAGTATTTATTGGAGGAAAGTAAAAGTATTTCATCAAAGTAGATTTTTGTACTACGTAATAATCATTTTCAAATAAAAGACAAAAGTGAAAGCCAGCGTTTTTAGCGCTGACTTTCGCTTTTGTTTTTTATGATATTAAATTAAGTTCTAAGTTTCTATTGGTATGGTTAAAATGAGTCGATAAATCCTAATAAATATTTCCTTAGTAACCCAAAATCAATAGAGTTTACTTCTTTATCATTGTTAACATCAGCATTAATCAATTGATCTTCGGAAAGAGTATTCATACCAAGGAGATACAATCTTAAAGCTGCAAAATCAAGGGAATTGATTTCTTCGTCTATAATTATATCGCCCTTGCTAGCAGGCTTTGCAGTAGGTGTAGGTGTTGGAGCAATAGTAGGTTTTGGTGTCGTTACAGTACCAGATGTAGGTTCCCCATATACAATACCTCTTCCATTAGTCGCCACAAAAACACGTCCATAAACTCTTAAATCACCTGTTATTGAGTAATTTATAGAACCATATTGATGCTGATCATCATTAACTCTTACCCAACTTTTAGCCATATCATCGGAACGATAAACAGCGTATAATCCGTCTATCTCACCACACATATAAATAGCAAGATAATCTTCTCCGGCTTTAGCTTTACCAAACCCAATTACATCACATCGATTAATTCCATTAACGTTAGTTATTGTTTTACCACCGTCCGTTGTGTATGAAAGACCTGTAGATGGACCGGGGATCCATACATGACCTTCTTTACCAGGAACGGCTTTGATTTTGGCAGTAGCTGAATCAAGGCCTGTTTTGACAGCTTCGAAGGTTAGACCACCATCATTACTTACATAGAACGTATTTTTTGCGTAAGCATAGAATACTTTTGGATTAACTCTGTCGGAACAAATGTTTGCACCGGCAGGAAGAGTACTGACAGCCTTCCAGCCTCCGCTTACATAACAAATAACTCCCTGACTGGTACTTGTTGACCATACAAAAGTTGAACCGTCAGCTGCTACTGCTACAGTACCACCTTGTACGATATCATCCTCAGAGGTGGCAGGGAAGGTATAGCTAACGTTTGGTTGGACTTCAGACCATGTTGCACCTCCATCTTTTGACATCGCAACAGTCTTTTTTATCATTTCATATTGCTCTTTATCCTTAGCACCTACTCTTACGATAATATTTGGATTGAGTTCTGCATAATCCAAACCTGTAGTGTTGGTAAATACAGGATTCTCCATCATCATGTCGGGACCTTTTTCTAAATCCTTATGTACAAAGCCGCATATATCGCCAAGGCCACTTATTAGTTCTACTCCATCAACCGGAGGGCAAATGAGATTTAAAACTGCAGTCTGTTCAACTCCCATTCCCATAACTTCAATATTTATATATTTACCTTTATCCCAGTCTGTCAAATTTTTTGTCCCATAAATAGTAGCACCTGTAACATACATCATTTCATCCGAATTAAAAGGATCAATCTCTATATCACCAATCATCCAACCTAGTTTTGGTGAAGGAGTGTCCATTATTTCCATACCAGTGATTAATCCACCCTTTGTAGCGTTTGTTGTCTTACCCCATGCAAGCCAAGGTGCTTTTGATATATCCAAGGTATATTTCAATTCTCTTGATGGCCAATCTCCATGTTCCCAAATAGGATCCCAAGTTTCACCTGCGTCGGTTGAACGGAAAATAATGTCATCCGGCCACCAGCACTCAAGGGATGTCACTATAAGGGTATCCGGATTTTGTGCATCCACACTTAAGCCACCAAATCCGTAATAGTTTTCATATTTAGGTGAACCATCCCAGTTGGAACCGCTAGGAGGAGTGATATCCGTCCACACACCTGTATTTGTATCATATTTATAAACGGCTCCATCTTGGCACTGATAAGGACCACCTCTATCACCATATGTAACATATAAAATACCTTTTTTACTTATAACTCCATGATGGGGAATTCCAATAGTTAAAGCTTCAGCGTTGTGTCTTTTGAAAGTGCTCTCGGTGGGTTGTCCTTCAACAGGTTCCCAAGTCTTACCTGCATCATGGCTGACATATAGAGGGTTCTCTTTATCGGCAACACCTACATAAATATCTTTTGTTGGACTTCCTTTAGTACCCTTGTCCGAATCAAAGGTTACAAAGCACAATCCCAAGTTATCAGCTGTATACTCAAAATTAGGATCTTCAACATAATTTCCTCCGTTTGTAAAACTGCTTACTTTCGCCCAGGTTTTACCATAGTCTGTGCTTTTCCACAAACCATTACCGCTTCTTGCGGCAAAATACAATATGTTGTTGCTGTTTGGATCCACTGCTAAACGTTCACCAACCGAACGACCAGGCATATTTGCTCCAAACTTGAAAGGTAGTTCGGTTCTTTCCCAAGTCTTGCCGTAATCTTCCGAACGTAGAATATATCCATTCATTGATGTCCAGCTATTTGTATATGTACCGGCTGCAATGTAGACTCTGTTTGTTTCTACCGGGTCAGTAGCTAAACTTTCGCAACCAAGCAAATTCCATTCATCGGGGTATACCCAGTCGGTAATAGGTTCCCATTCTAAAGTCTGCTTATTTCTTATATAAGCACCACCCATATCGGTTCGTGCATAAACAAGACCTTCCTCGGTTGGGTTATAAATAATTCCGGTAACAAAACCGCCACCACCGCCAATCTTAACATTGTCCCATTTATAAGGCACATTTGCTGCACTATTTACAGGCAAAGCCGGTGTAAATATTGAAACACAAGCAAAAGCAGCAAGTAAAAAAAGTACTTTTACATTTTTGGTCTTTTTAATCCTCATGAATTTTTCCTCCTAAATTTTAACGCTTATCTTTCTTATGGTATTTCAAAAAAGCAGTTTGGGTTATTGCCCTATTATCAAGTAAACAATTCCTCCCTTCAAAAGACTCATAATAGTGGTAATATTTATTATACCTTAAGTTCCTCCTTTTTTATTGTAAAATTCACAAAGTCGTTGCATATTTGTGTGTTTATAAACTTAATTGAGTGGAATAACAAGTAGTGTTTAACTAGTGGCAAAGAAATAATATATGTTTAGATAGATATTCGAACCCTTCAGTTTGTTTTGTGTTCATTATACCTAATTTTATAGTCCTATTTAATAGATAGTAATAGTTTTTTTAAGTGGGATTTACCGTATGGATTATTTTTGAAAATAATAAATTCAAAAAGTATCTGTTTATTAATAAGATTTTGTGGTAATATGTATATTGTATACAATACTTATTGTCTTCACAACTTAAAAATAGGCACTTAAGAATCAAATTCGAAGTTTATTAAAAAGTATATTGATGGAAGCCATAAATAAAATTAACTAGTGTATTAAAAATATCTAAGAGTAGAATATTAGGTGGGTATGACAAGGAGGTAAATTAAATGAGTAGAATTTTTGAACAAGGAAAATGGAATACTGAAATCGATGTCAGAGATTTTATACAAAAAAACTATACGCCCTATGATGGTGATGAGAGCTTTCTTAAGGGTCCTACGGAAAAAACGCTAAAGCTATGGGAAAAGGTAAGCCTTCTTATGGAAAAGGAGCGAAAATGTGGTGGTGTATTGGATATAGATACTAAAACCATATCTACAATCAGTGCACATCAAGCTGGATATATAGATAAGGAACTTGAGACTATTGTAGGTATTCAAACCGATCAACCGCTAAAGAGGGCAATAATGCCTTTTGGTGGCATACGTATGGTGCATTCATCATTAAAAGCTTATGAGCGTGAAATGGACCCTGTAATGGATCATGTTTTCAAATATAGAAAAACTCATAATGATGGTGTGTTTGATGCGTATACTGATGAAATGAAAAAAGCCCGACATACAGGAATTATAACAGGACTTCCCGATTCTTACGGCAGGGGCAGAATTATCGGTGATTATCGTAGAGTTGCACTCTATGGAGTAGACTTTTTGATTCAAAAGAAAAAGGAAGCAAAAAAGAACTATGTGTTTGACATAATGGACTCAACTGTTATAAGGCAAAGAGAAGAACTAAGTGAGCAGATACGTGCACTTGAGGAATTAAAGCAGATGGCAGCAAGTTATGGCTTCGATATCAGTAAACCTGCTAACGACACAAAGGAAGCAATACAGTGGCTTTACTTCGGATATCTTGCTGCTATAAAGGAACAAAATGGAGCAGCTATGAGTTTAGGACGTGTATCTAATTTCCTAGATATTTACTCTCAAAGAGATTTAGCGGAAGGAAGATATTCCGAGGAAGAGATTCAAGAGATGGTTGACCATTTTGTAATGAAGCTTAGAATGGTGAGATTTTTAAGAACACCAGCTTATGATGAGCTTTTTTCCGGGGATCCTACCTGGGTAACTGAGTCGCTTGCAGGGATTGGGTTAGATGGAAGGCATATGGTAACTAAAATGGCGTACCGCTTCCTTCACACGCTAACAAATCTTGGACCGGCTCCAGAGCCTAATATGACAGTGTTGTGGTCGGTGCGTTTACCTGAGAATTTTAAGAGATATTGTTCTAAGCTCTCAGTGCAAACCTCATCTATACAGTACGAAAATGATGATCTTATGCGTGAAAAGTTTGGTGACGACTATGGTATTGCATGTTGTGTTTCTGCTATGCGAATAGGAAAGCAGATGCAATTTTTTGGTGCTAGAGCCAATCTTGCGAAGGCTTTATTGTATGCTATAAATGGTGGAAAAGACGAGATAAATGGGGAGCAGGTAGGACCCATAACAGAACCTATAACTTCTGAGTATCTTGACTATGATGAGGTTGTAAAACGTTTTGATTTTGTGTTAGAGTGGTTATCCAAACTTTATATAAACACATTGAATATTATTCACTTTATGCACGATAAGTACTGTTACGAAAGAATACAAATGGCTCTTCATGATGAAGAAATCTTGAGGACTTCTGCTTGTGGGATAGCCGGATTATCTGTTGTAGTTGACTCACTTTCAGCTATAAAGTATGCAAAAGTAAAGGCTATTAGAAATGAAAATGGTCTTATTACGGATTTTGAAATCGAAGGGGATTTTCCTAAATACGGAAACAACGATTCGTTAGTAGATGACATAGCAGTAGACCTTGTAAAAGGGTTTATGAACAAGCTAAGCAAACATAAAACTTATAGGAATAGTAAGCCTACTATGTCGATATTGACAATCACGTCGAATGTCGTATATGGAAAGAAGACTGGAAGTACACCGGACGGTAGGAAATATGGTGAACCTTTTGCTCCAGGAGCAAATCCGATGCACAAGAGGGATACAAAGGGATGTATTGCATCAATGGCTTCTGTGGCGAAGCTTCCTTTTGACTACAGCGAGGATGGTATTTCTTATACATTTTCAATAGTTCCCGGTGCCCTTGGTAAGGGAGAAGAGGAGCGTGTACAAAATCTATATAGTTTAATGGATGGATTCTTTAGTGATGAAGGTCACCATATTAATGTCAATGTAATTAATAAGGAAGTGCTTTTAGATGCGATGGATCACCCGGAAAAATATCCACAATTAACTATACGTGTCTCTGGTTATGCAGTAAACTTTATAAAATTAACTAGAGAGCAGCAAATGGATGTTATTAATAGGACCTTCCATGAGCGAATTTGATAATAAAGGTGGTTGTTATGAGTATAATGGGCTATGTACATTCGGTCGAAACCTTTGGTACGCTTGATGGACCTGGTATAAGATATATTGTTTTCCTTCAAGGTTGTCCATTAAGATGTAAATATTGCCATAATCCTGATACCTGGGGGTGTCAGAAAGGTAAAAAAATGTCTTCGACGGATGTGTTTTTAGATATCCTAAAATATAAGAACTATATAAAAACTGGAGGGGTTACCGTTTCAGGCGGTGAACCTCTTTTGCAGTCTGATTTTGTAGCAGAACTACTAAAGCTTTGCCGTGATAATGGAATACACACCTGCATTGATACTTCGGGAATAATACCGGTTGAAGCTTGTAAAAATGCTATTAATGAAGCGGATTTATTGTTAATGGATATAAAGCATATAGATACTGAAAAGTGTAAGGAAATAACGGGTCAGGGCAATGAAAATACTTTAGCAATGCTGGAATATTGTCAAGAACATAATAAAGACATTTGGATAAGGTATGTTTTAGTTCCGGGCTTGACCGATGATGAAGAGGCAATAAAAAGGATGGCTGAATATTTAAGTGGGTTCTCGGTTATAAAGAAAATTGAAATACTGCCTTTTCATAAAATGGGTGAATTCAAATGGGAGCAATTAGGGCTGCAATATGCGTTAGGAAGTACGCGTGAACCTACAAAGGATTCTATAAATAGGGTAAGGAATATTTTTGAAAGATATGGTATGATTTGATTTTACATTCTGAAATAGACTAGAGCGTTATGAAAAGTATATTAAGAGGGTGAATTTTGGATATGGAGAATTACTTGAGTCCTGAAAAAATCAAAGAATATACAGTGGAAACAGGGGTAAAGAAGGCTGAGAACAGTTTTAAGAAAAGTTTTTTATTATCTTTTATGGGAGGGATGTTTATATCCCTTGCAGCTATAGGAAGTTTAATTGCTTCTTGCACTATAGATAATTATAGTATATCTAGCCTTGTTGCAGGGCTTGTATTTGCTGCTGGTTTGATAATGGTAATAGTTGCAGGAGGAGACCTGTTTACAGGAAATGTACTGTTGATATTGGCGGTTTTACAAAAAAGAATTACTGCTTTAAAGATGGCAAAAAATCTGGCTGTTACTTTTTTTGGTAACCTAATGGGAGCATTATTCATTGTTTTTCTAATACAAGGCTCTGGAGTTCTAAATAGTGGAAATGGCATTGTAGGTCAAAAGTTGATCTTGAAAGCAGCACATAAGCTCGAGTACCCTTTTATTCAAGCCTTCATGTTAGGTATATTGTGTAATTTGTTGGTTTCTCTAGCAGTCTGGATGATGTATTCTGCTAAGGACACTGGTGGTAAAGTGCTTGCGTGTTTGTTTCCTATTGTTCTATTTATTGTAGGCGGATATGAGCATATAGTTGCAAATATGTACTATATACCTGCTGGTTTAGTTGCAGCTATGAGTGGCAAATATGAACTACTATCGGTTATACCATCCGATGTGCTTTCTAGTTTCACGCTAGGTGGGATTCTTAGTAATTTTATACCTGTGACTTTAGGTAATCTTGTAGGTGGTCTAGTAATAGGCGGTGTATATGCAAANATATTCAAATCCAAAAGTCACGCTGGTGAAGTTATTAATAAAATTAAAATAAGTGCGTAGATTATAATGAAATATATAATTCAATAAATGACTCTAAAAAGAGTGGATACAAAATTTGTCTAAAAAAGTTTGTTTTTATGCAAACTTTTTTTGTTTACGCATCTTTCGAACGAAGTGAAAGAGGCAAAAACGAAGGGGCTTGATGCCCCGAAGTTTTTGTTCGACCCGTAGCAAGTCGTACATTCTCTTGGGCTTGTAGCTTAGTTCTTGGAAGAATATGCATTTGCATGACGGCGAGTACCTGATGTACCTACAAAGCCCTCTAAAACTCCACAAAATTTCATGCACCCCATACATAGTTTATCAACGATACATTATCCCCTATTAAAAATGGTCTAACTGGTTAAATTAATAAAATAATGTTATAATATCAAAAAAACAAGGAAGGCTATTTACATGAGTGAAAATTTTATCGCTTTAGGCGTTAATAATGAATTAGTTAATATTTTAAAACAAAATGGAATAACTGAGCCAACACCAGTTCAAAGGAAATCTATTCCTGTATTGCTAGAGGGAAATGACATAATTGCACAGTCACACACTGGTACTGGAAAAACTCTTGCATTTTTGCTGCCAATTATACAGCGTATTAAAGTGGAAGATTCATTTGTGCAGGCTCTTATTATGACTCCAACAAGAGAATTGGCAATTCAAATTACAGCTGAAATCAAAAAACTTATCGCAAATACAGAAATAAAAGTTTTGTCAGCATATGGCGGACAGGACGTAGAGCAGCAGATTAGAAAGCTAAAAGGCTCTATTCATGTTGTAATTGGTACTCCTGGACGTTTAATTGATCATATCCGTCGAAAGAGTGTCGATTTGAGGAAGGTAAAAATGCTTGTGCTTGACGAAGCAGATAGAATGTTGGATATGGGGTTTTCTCAAGATATTGGACTTATTTTGCGTGATGTGTCTAAAGTACGTCAAACTATGCTTTTTTCTGCAACTATGCCAAGGGGAGTTAAAATGTTAGCTTCTAAATATTTAAAAAAGCCTGTTCATGTCCATATTCAAAATAAAAATATTACCCTAGATGAAATTGAGCAAATAGTTATTCAGACTTCGGAAGAAGCTAAATTAGATGCCCTATTTAAGGTTATTGAAGAGGAAAAACCATTTATGGCAATCATCTTTTGTCGCACAAAACAGCGGGCAATAGCCCTGAACAATGCGATGCAAGAGAAAATGTATAATTGTGACGAGCTTCACGGGGATATGCCTCAATCCAAAAGAGAAAAGGTTATGAAGCTATTTAGAAGTTTAAAACTTCAGTATCTTGTTGCTACGGATATTGCTGCAAGGGGGCTTGATATTGAAGGTGTGACACATATATTTAATTATGACATTCCAGAGGATGCCAAGAGTTATATCCATCGTATTGGGCGTACTGGAAGAGCTGGGCAGGTAGGTAAAGCAGTTACTTTTGTTACTAATAAGGATCGTGAAACCTTGTTGTTAATTGAAAAAGGAATTAAAACAACCCTAAAAAAGCACAGGATAGGAAACGATGAATTACCTGCAAAAAAGACAAGTTCCGCGAGTGTTACAAGACTTAGAGCTCAAGAAGGAAGAAAATCGGTAAATGCTAAATCTAGGAAGTCAGTTAAAGCTTTTGGGAAAAGAACTGAAGAAAAATCCAGATTTGGAAGAACCACATCAAATAAAGGAAAGGCAAGTTACGGGAAAAAGCAAAGCAAAAAAAGACCTTAGGAACTTCAAGAAAGGATAATCTATTGTTAAGGTTATCCTTTCTTTTTACAGTTATATTGATTTATACAAATCCTAGAAGATGTGCTGCATTTGCCACAATAAAACAAACAATAATTCCAGCTGCAGTGGGTATGGCAAAGGAAACAAGTGTCCATTTTATGCTTTGTGTTTCCTTACGAATTGTCCACAGGGTTGTGCCGCAAGGAAAGTGCATAAGTGAGAATAGCATTACACAAACACCGGTAAGCCAAGTCCAGCCATTAGCTACTAAAAGTTGTTGCAAGTCTTCGAGTTTGTCTAGTTCAAGCAATGATCCTGATGCCATATAACTCATAATGATAATGGGAATGACAATTTCATTGGCTGGCAGCCCGAGTATGAATGCCATCAAAATGTAACCGTCCATTCCTAATTGTCTTCCGAAGGGGTCAAGAAAATTGGCGGCATAAGTTAATAGACTTATGTCGCTAATAGTTATATTAGCCATGAGCCAAATTACCAGCCCGGCAGGAGCTGCAATAGCAATAGCACGACCTAGGACAAAAAGTGTCCTATCCAATACCGAGCGGACAATAATTTTACCAATCTGAGGTTTACGATAGGGAGGTAGTTCTAGTGTAAAAGAAGAGGGTATCCCTTTTAATATTGTTTTGGAAAGGATGTAGGATACCAGCAAAGTCATTAGAATACCAAATAAAACTATTGTCGTTAATGCAAGGGTGGATGCTAATGACTTAAAGGCACCACCAGCAGTCCCACCTATAAATATGGTGCCAATAGCAATTAGTGTAGGAAAGCGACCATTGCAAGGAACAAAAACATTAGTGAGGATGGCAATTAACCTTTCTCTTGGAGAATCAATGATCCTGCAACCAATAACTCCTGCAGCATTACACCCAAACCCCATGCACATGGTCAAAGCTTGTTTTCCGTGGGCACATGCTTTCTTAAAGAAATTATCTAGATTAAAGGCAACTCTAGGTAAATAACCTAAGTCTTCAAGC
>JGI24712J26585_10003030_pt1 | contig 13434 bp, 12 predicted proteins | sample BioPla3DNA2_FD_26585 | JGI IMG/M metagenome (IMG submission 26585) | reverse complement strand
AGCGTCTTCCCATGCATCTGACACTTGTATTCCAGCATCGTGAAGAAAGCGCTCCACGATACATCGGAGATGCTCTGAGCAAGACAGTGATTCTTCTGCATTCCAGATACGTTCAACGATTCAACTGCGATGGCTTGGTTCTCGCCTACAACTCGATTCGAGAGTTTGTGCAGGAAATCGTTNCGCTGGTTTGAGACCTTCTCGTGGCATCGGGCAAGTTTCTGGATTGCTTTGTTGTACACAAACCGACAGGCATGGATGTGGTGCATGAGAGAGGCAACCTGCTCCTGACTGGGATACATCCGATACTTGTAGGCTCGAAGCATACAGGCATTACTTGTCCTTACAACGATATATTCTTTCTGATAACCCCCTGGGAATATGACGAAGGGGCGGAGCGCCCGTCCCCGATCTCGTGACCGGGGTCTTCCCGCTCCGCCCCCGAGAGCCCCGAAAGATAAACGTTTGTTTTTATCAGGGTATAATCGAACTAACCGGACGAACCCCGGGGGTCTTCTTTCGAAGGCATACCGGGGTACCATCACCATGCCGACAGCTTCCCGTGCTCGAGTCATCTCTCCTCTCGTCGGCGAGGCGATGGCACAGGAGGCTGTCGAGCTCCGTATTGAGGAATTCCGGGAAAAGGGCGAGGAGATCCCCACCGGGAAGGACTCCTGGAGTATACCCTCCCGTTCCCCCTCAGAACAGAGCCATCACCAGCGCGATTGTGATCACCTTCGCAGCCATGCTCGCCGCATACGTGATCAGAGAGACCCGGACGCCAAACCGGCCGAAGAGCGAGAGGTAGAGCGGCACGGAGTACTTGATGTAGATCAGGGTGATGACCACCATGCTCCCGAGGACGAGCGTCACAAGAGCCGTCTCAAACGTGAGTATACCCTCACCCAGCAAGGACGCAACGATCGCATACCCGGCTGAGAAGTGCAAAAATTGGGCCACGAGCGCCGCAGCGCTCTCCCCCGGGAGGCCGATGGCCCGAAGGATTGGATCGAACGCGGCGGCGACGCCGTCCATGACCCCCGTTGTGGAGAGGAGGGAGAAGGCGATCAACGCGGCCAGAGTGATGGGGACGACCCGCCGGAGCGTCGGGACCGCCTTCCTGCACCCGGAGATGATGACCTCCCGGTTGAGCGCAAGAGCGCCCGCGAGAGGGGCAGAAGGCAGCGCGCATCCCGGGTTTGCGAGGAACCGGCGGCTATAGATGAGGGCAAAGAGCGCCTGGATACCGCTCGAGAAGAGGTTCAGCCCGGTATAGATCCCCCCGATGATGGGCCCNAGAAGGACCAGGGCCGCGGGGAGCTGGACGCGGAAGAGCGATTCCCCGAGCACCACCGGGAACGCACCCATGATGAGGACCGGGATCACCTCCCGTTCCGTCACCTTCCCGTCGCGGTAGTACTCGGCGAGCATCGACTTACCCGCCGTGGCGTTGACCCCCATCGCGACGATCGAGAGAACGCACGCGTCGGAGAGGCCGGAGATCCGGCAGACCGGTCTTGTGAGCGATGATAGCCTGGCAAAGATCCCGGTCTCGGCGAGGATGTTTGCAAATATAATCCCGACCGTGACCAGCAAGACAGCGTTTATCGCAGAAGAGATGACCTGCACGGCAACCCCTGCCTCCCCTTATACCTGCACCCCTGAACGCCCTTGCTCAGTACTACGATCCATCATAACCTATACAATAAGTAGCATCTTCCCGTGATTAATAGATCTCCATTCTCTCCAGAACCGTTGCGATTGGTCATGGAGATCGACCGGCGTCAGGGTTTCCCAACGGACGAATCTGGCACTACTGCTCGGTGCCATCGTACATTCAGGGGTGTTTGCCCCTCTTCGCGCCCTTTGCAATCTCTCTGGTGCCACTCTGCCCGGGCGGGGAGGGCGGAGGGTGCCGGGATATTGAAACCAGAGAGACAGGGGAGCGTGATGCTACCCTGGAACATGCTTCAAAAAAGTTATCGGGAATGGCTATAGATAGACCGGAGACTCCTCACGCGGGCTCGCGATGTTCGGCCCCCCGGGCCCAGGACATCACGCCTGCGAGTATGAGGAGCAGGAAGGAGACCACGAGCGCTGCATCGATACCCTGGACGAAAGCTCCCGCCACATGCCCCACCACCTGGGTTGTGCCCATAAAGACCTCGAATGCGAGAGCGCGGGGGATTGCGGCAGAGGCCACCGTTATGGCGAGCACGAAACTGCCGAGGACACCTATATTCTGCACCATCCGGAGCGCGCCGGATACACTCCCATAATCCTCCATCCTCGCGTTGGCCATGATAGCACTGTTGTTCGCCGGGTAAAACATCGAGGTGCCGATCCCGGAGACGAACGATGCCAGAAGGACGACAGTGAGAGATGTATCTACCCCGATCGCCATGTAGATCAGTATCGCCACCGCAATCACCACGGTTCCGGTGGTGGCGACGACCCGTGCGCCGATACGGTCCGAGAGCCTTCCCATGTAGGGGCCGAGCACGCTCCCCATGACGTAGCCGGGCGTGAGCAGAAGTGCGGCATCCAGCGGAGAGAGCCCCCGGATCCCCTGGAGGTACATGGTGATGAGGAATGTGACCGCCAGATAGCCCAGGCTCTGGAAGAATGCAGCGAGGAGACTGTATTTGAGGATCGGTCTGCTCAGACTCTCAAAGCTGACCATGGGGGTCCTGGTATGCAGCTCGTGCCAGGCAAACACCAGGATGAGGAGCAGGCCCAGGGGTGCAAGGATCATCGACAGCGTTGTAAGGCCGTTTCCAGCAAACTCAACCGCAGAGTACGAGATGAGCGAGAGGCCTGCGGTGAGGAGAGCCATCCCGGCGATATCGAGTGACGCCGGAGTCCTTGTGACGTCCCTCAGATACCGCAGACCAAGGAACAGAGCGACGATACCGATGGGTACGTTGATGAAGAAGATATACTCCCACCCAAAGAAGGTGGTGATGACTCCTCCGAGTACGATGCCGAGCGTTGCACCGACCGTCCAGCCCAGAGAGTTGTATCCGAACGCCGCCCCGCGTGAACCGGGAGGGAAGATATCGGCGATGATGGCTCCTGAGTTCGCCTCCATAAGAGCTCCTCCCNCNGCCTGGACACCGCGAAAGATGATCAGCGTCGTGATAGTCGCGGAGAGCCCGCAGAATAGCGAACTGACAGTGAATACACCGAATCCGAAGTTGAACATGCGGGCTCGACCGAAGATATCCCCGAGCCGCCCGAGCTGGACAGTCAGGGACGCAACTATCAGAAGATAGATGAGGATGACCCACATGGTGGTGAGAAGATCAGAATGAAGCTCTTCGGCGATGACCGGAAAGGCCAGGATGACGATGGTGCTGTCGAGGGCTCCCATCAGGGTGCCGAGCACGAGGATAGAGAGCCTGATCTTCTGCAACCGCTCCATATTTGTAAATTATGCTTTTCTGCCTATAGTATGTGTCGATACGCTCTATGGCCTTTTGCAGCCAGACTCGAGGATTCGTTTGCTCCATCATGATCGGTGGTTCCCCGGGGCGCTGAGAGCCAAAGATTGAGGCATTCGACGGTGAGGGTGTGCTCCACGAGTTCCCCTTGCTGCGATCCACTCCGGAAAGGATAACTCTCCAGGCGGCGATACCACAACCATGGACCGCACAACCCTCAGGACGGGACGATGTGCTACAACCCCCCCTGCACCGAGGGGGGACCGGATGGCACTCCTGAGTGAGATCCATGCGTTCGTCCGCGAGTACGCAGACATCCTTGCTCGGTATCACAAGTACACGATGGCCGACCTCGACCGCATCGAGGAAGAATGCTGGAGGCTGCACGACGAGGCATGTAGCAGGGGCGCCTGTGGAACCGCCGGGGAACTCGTGGAGCTGGAGTATCTCATCGGCCGGGCGAAGGAGATGAAGGCAAAGGGGACGGGATGAGANGCTGACGGAGGCCGATCAGATCCCCGCCCTGCAGCATAGGCGTGNGGCCATGCGCCACCCTACCGGATGAACCCTTCCCGCCCGGCATACCGTGCCGTATCCCCGGCCGCCTCCTCGATACGGATGAGCTGGTTATACTTCTCCACCCGTTCACCCCGCGCCGGCGCACCGGCCTTGATGTGACCGGTCTGCATGGCAACAGCAAAGTCAGCTATGAACGTATCGGCGGTCTCGCCGCTCCGGTGGGAGACCATAGCGCCCCAGTTATGCTGCTGCGCCAGGTTCACCGCGGCGATCGTCTCAGTCACCGTCCCGACCTGATTGGGCTTGATAAGAACGGCGTTTGCAGCCCCTTTCCGGATACCCACATCGATTCGGTCGACGTTCGTAACGAATAGGTCNTCGCCGACGAGCTCCACCCGGTCACCGATCGCTCTGGTCAGAAGCCGCCAGCCGTCCCAGTCGTCCTCAGCAAGGCCGTCCTCGATGACGATGATCGGGTATGCCGCAACCAGGTCGCGGTATCGATCCACCATCTCAGCGGCGGTAAGGGTCAACCCTTCCGTCCTGAGATTGTAGACGCCGTCGCTATAGAACTCGCTTGATGCCGGGTCGAGAGCGATCCCAATCTCCCGGCCGGGCACATATCCGGCACGCTCGATTGCTGCCACGATCAGGTCGAGTGGCTCGGTGTTCGTGGAGACTGCGGGGGCAAACCCGCCTTCATCGCCGACACCAATTGTGTAGCCCTGTGCTTTGAGAATATCCTTGAGCGCATGGTAGGTCTCGCTCCCCCACCGGACCGCTTCCGTGACGCTCGCTGCGCCATAAGGCGCGATCATGTACTCCTGGAAGTCCGGCCCCTGCCACCCGGCATGAACTCCGCCGTTGAGGATATTCATCATCGGGACAGGAAGGAGCGGCTTGAAGGGATCTCCCAGGTACCCCCAGAGCCAGAGTCCCTGCGCGACAGCAGCCGCACGGGCGACGGCCATGGAGACCGCAAGTGTGGCATTGGCACCCAAATTATGCTTATTCGGTGTTCCATCGAGATCTATGAGCGCCTCATCCACCGCCGCCTGCTCACGGGCATCCATACCCTGCAGGGTGGCGGCGATCTCGCCATTGATCCGGCTGACGGGCCTTTGCACCCCTTTGCCACCGTACCGGTCTTTTACACCGTCCCGGATCTCAATTGCCTCATGTCTTCCGGTCGATGCGCCAGACGGTGTCGCGGCGCGCCCGAACGCNCCNCCAGAAAGCGTGACATCCGCCTCAATGGTGGGGTTCCCCCTCGAATCCAGTATCTCGCGGGCATGGATGGATCGTATCCTCGTGTCAACCTCGATCATGTTCAATGGCACCGAGGGAGCGGTTGACATCGAGCGCAAAAAAGGTATCGATGGTGCCGGGCCAGTCAAGGGCACACGCCGCGTTCACCTCTCACGGCAGGGAGTGAACACTCGTTGCCTGATACAAGCGACCCATTCCNNGGGCAGCGGGCCCGGGGTGGGGGCAGGGGAGCCGCCCGGTCACCAAAACAGAGATACCTTCATGAAAGAGATGAGGGGATCNTGAAGTACCCCCGGGCGGATTCGAACCGCCGTCGCCGGATCCAAAGTCCTGCATGATTGACCTCTACACTACGGGGGTACGAAGAAACGAACCCGAGGCCCCACGGAGGTGCCCCCGAGTATCCACCTATAATTTGATCCCGGGGATTATATCGGTTTTGCAGTACGGCTCACGCCCGTTCGAAGTCATCCTCGAACCTGATGATATCATCCTCACCGGTGTACTCCCCGATCTGCACCTCGATCAGCTCGAGCGGCAGGAGACCGGGGTTTGCGAGCCGGTGGGCAGTTCCTGCCGGGACGAATGTTGACTCACCGTTCCTGAGGAGGTAGGTCGCATCGCCGATCGTCACCTCGGCGCAACCGGTCACGACCACCCAGTGCTCGGAGCGGTGATGGTGCATCTGGAGCGACAGGCGGCGCTTCGGGGGGACCGTGACCCGCTTGATCTTGTATGACTGCCCCTCCTCGAGGTTTGTGTAGGAGCCCCAGGGGCGGTGGACCTTTGTGTGGAAGAGCGCCCGGGAGTCCTCCTTCTCGCGGAGCGCCTTTGCGATCTCACCCACGCGCTGGGCTTCCTCCCGGGCAGCGATCAGGATCGCATCCTTCGTCTCTACGATGGCAAGGTCGTGGATGCCGACGGTAGCGACCAGGCGATCGGCGATGATCAGGTTCCTGGAAGAGTCGATCCCGATATGTTCACCCTTGACGGCGTTTGCATCCCCGCTCTTTGACAAGACGTCGTAGAGCGCATCAAAACTCCCCACATCGTTCCACTCGGCCTCGAGCGGCACCACCGCCGCCCGCCGGGTCTTTTCCATGATCCCGTAGTCGATGGAGAGGGACGGAGTCGCGCCGTATGCCTCCTCGACCGGATGCTCAAACGCCCGTACAACCTCCGGCGCGCAGGCTTCACACTCAGCAAGAAAGAGATCGGCATCAAAACAGAACATGCCGGAGTTCCAGAGATACCCGTCGGCGACATACCGCCCGGCGGTCTCAGGATCAGGCTTCTCCACAAAGGCATCCACGAGTGACCCTCCCTCCAGAGGATTGCCCGGGCGGATGTAGCCGTATCCGGTATGCGGCAGGGTCGGCCGCACCCCGAAGACCACCAGGTAGTCCTTTGCAAGCCGCTCCGCCTGGAGGAAAGCGTTCTGGAACGGTCCGTTCGCACCGATCAGGTGATCTGAAGGGAAGACTGCGATCGTGCTGGCCCCGTCTTCCCGGGAGACCTCCCTGACGCCGTAGTAGATCGCCGGCAGGGTGTTCTTGCCCACCGGTTCCACGAGGACCCGGCAGTTGCACCTGATGGCGGCGAGCTGATCCCGGACCAGGAACCGGTGATCCATGTTTGTGATGACGACGATATCCTGCGGAGAGGAGAAGAGGAGCGACCGCTTCACGGTCTTCTGGAAGAGCGACTCGTCATCGACCAGCGGGATAAACTGTTTCGGGTAGTGTTCCCTCGAGAGCGGGAAGAGGCGGGTGCCGCTCCCGCCTGCAAGGATGAGTGTCTTCATGGAATCGACCCCGTGCCCCACAGGGCATACATNTGTATTCTATTGCAGNACGNGGANATAAAAAGGCATAGGATCCCCTGCAGAGGTCCGGGCGGTATATCATCGATGCCCTCCCGCATTCCCTGCCCCGGACCACACAGAGAAGATGGGCCTTCACGCCCGATTCATCGTCAGGTTCCCGGGGTAGAGGGCTCGAGCCTGTGGATCGAGGTCCTCCGCGACCGCAAGAGCCATCTCGGCCTCTCGGTACCTCCCGAGCCTCCCAAGCACCATACCATAGGTGACCCAGGCAAATATGCACAACCGGTCGAGGGCGAGCGCCTGAACACACGCGAGCACCGCCTCCTGGGGACGGCCAAGCCGTGTGAGGATCACCGCACGGTTGTTCCAGGCGTAGACGTCATCATTGTCACAGAGGAGTGCCGCGCTGAACGCAGCCAATGCCTCCTCGTAGCGACCCTGCCGCTCGAGTGCCACGCCCATGTTGTTCAAAACAGCCGAATTGTGCGATTTTTCTGCTGTTATATCGCTGTACGCCCGTAACGCATCTTCATCACCCTGTTTACGGGAAGACTCTGGTATAGCCAATCTGGGCATACGCATGCTACCTCGGACCCCATACTGTGGAGTAAGGATATATAGGTTCCTGCAACCCTCGCACTAGAATTGGAGTAATTCGCAATCGGTCCATAAAACGCTCTTTGGAGAGATTTGCGGATCACGGGCCTTTGAACCATGCCACTGTCCTGCGGAGCCCCTCATCGAGCGTACAGTCTGGGGAGAAACCAAAGGCGTCCTGGGCCCGGGCGATATCGGCGAGCGAGTCTCGCACATCCCCCGGCCGCGGGGGTTCATAGAGCACCTGGAGGTGTATGCCGGTGATCTCCATGAGGATCGACGCAAGATCGTTGAGGTTGATCCGGCGGCCTCCGGCGATATTGAAGACGCCTGAAGCGTTGCTCTCCATCGCAAGTATATTTGCCCGGGCGACATCCCCGACGAAGATGAAGTCCCGGGTCTGCTCCCCGTCACCGTATATGATCGGGGGTTTTCCGGTGAGCAGGCGGGTGATGAACTTCGGGATCACCGCCGCGTACTCGGAGTCCGGGTCCTGCCGGGGACCAAAGACATTGAAGTATCGCAGGAATACCGTCCTGATACCGTAGAGGTCGGAGAAGACCTTCCCGTAGTGCTCACCCGCAAGCTTTGAGACCGCGTAGGGGGAGAGTGGTTCCGGCGCCATCGTCTCGTGCTTAGGAAAGGTCGGATCATCGCCATATATTGCAGAGGTAGAGGCCGTCACAACCGCAGGGACGCCACATTCCTTTGCAGCCCAGAGTACGTTTAAGGTTCCACTGACGTTCACCGCGTTCGTCTCCCCGGGCGCCTCCACCGATCGGGGCACGGAGGCGATCGCTGCCTGGTGGAAGATGCCGTCCGCGCCCTGGAAGGCCTCGAGCAGGAGGTCGAGATCAGTGACACTCCCTTCGATGAACGTCACCCCGGGGCAGTCGATGAAGGGCGCGATGTTCTCGCGCCGACCGCTGGAGAGATCATCGATGATCACGACCTCGTGGTCGCGTGCCAGACATTCTGCAAGGTTTGAGCCGATGAACCCGGCCCCACCCGTGACGATGTAGCGCATATCGGTATGGTTATGCGCTCCAGTGATTTGAGCATTGCCGGGGGATAGGTCGCGGCCGGCCACACCCTTCACGGGATGTGGGGCCCAGAGACTACCCACTCCAGGATACCTGCCACCATATAGCATCATACGGTGTATCAGGATCCCGCTTCCCCATTCGAGAGCGGGAAATACTGCTGGTAGACCCTTCTCCGCTCCTCAAGATCGGTGTGCAGGTAGATCTCGGTCGTCTTGATGGAGGAGTGCCCCAGATTCTCCTGGACGACGCGGAGATTCTTTGACCGCCGGTAGAGTTCGCTTGCATAGGAATGCCTGATTGTATGCGGCGTAATCCCGTCCGGGGCGTTCTCTTTGAAGATATGCTGGACGGTCCTCGGCGAGATGTGGCGCCCCTGCTGGCCCGCAAAGAGCGGTCCTTCGATCCTGTCGCCGATGAACTCATCGATCGCTGTAAGAGTCGCCTCATCGACGAAGACCGTCCGGATCTTGTCACCCTTCCCCGTCACACGGATCGTCTGCTCCTCAAAATCGATGTCCTCGACATTGATCGCACAGAGCTCTGAGACCCGGACGCCTGTCGCGTATATCAGGCGGACGATCAATTTGTTTCGCCCATCTTTGATAGACCGGATCAGGCGGAGCACCTGACTGTGTTTGAGGTATTTCAGCTCTTCATTCTTAATCCGCGGCCGTTCCACGCCGAGCATAGGATCGGCGACGACGGCCCCCTGGGTGTAGAGGTAGCGGTAGAACGAGGAGAGCGTCGATATCATCCGGTGAAGGGTCTTTGGTCTGTAGTCCCGTCTCGCCGTGATGCAGGAGAAGAAATCGGTGACAAGAGCCGGGGAGACGTTGACGTCCGCATCCAGCGGTGCACCATCGAACTCTTCCTCATCAGCCGGGTTCGGTCCATATTCTGTCTGACCCAGGCATACCTGGCGAAGCGCTGAAGAGTTCCTTCGTACTTCTTGATGGTCCGGGGCGAGTAGTTCCGCATCCTGAGGTACCCGTTGAACCGTTCCAGCCATTCCGGAAAGAGCGCGTTTTCCATTGGTTATTAGGTTGAATAACGAAGCATATCAAAATTGCGGTAAATCACCATTCCCCGCAAGATCGTATGCACACCGATCACTTGCCAGAGCGATCCTCGAAGATCCCATACTGGCCTCAAAAAAGAGTATTTAGTGATGCAGATGATATCTGGTGTTAGGAGGTATGGGGCTACCCTCCCGGGTGGCCGGGCGGCAGACCCTGGTATATACATCCCCTTTTGAGCATATGAAGCCCACGCTGCGCGGTGCGAAAGTGAACGGCGCAGGACCTGCCGTTGACCCCATCTCTCTCTATGACTGCTCTGGAGGGGCAAAGAAGCCCGATCGCTCTCCCTGATATGTTCCTATGGGGAGGAGAGCGATCCACGCTTAAATGGGCCGATACGGCGGTCCAAAAAATGATGACTCCCTTGTTGATCTCTGCCCCACGGATACCCCGTGTATCGACACACCTAGTGCTCGTCGAGAAATCTGACCCGGCGTCCTCATCCCGGGAACAAAGAGGCAGGTATAAACCGTATGATGCTATATCTTCAGATGGCAGATGGAGTCCAGCAACAGGCGCCGCTCTCCCTTCTGCAGATTGAAATACCAAAACAGACAAGAGGATATACAAAATGGAAGAACCTGATCATCGCAGTGATCCAAGCAAGTATCAAAAGTTCAAGAAAGTCGATGGCGCCACCTACCAGCGGGTCAACCAGTTCCTGCGCAAGCACACCCACATCACTGCCCGCGAGTGGGCGATCGCACGCCTCTGCGCAGACTTCCGGACCACCAGCGGTTCAGAGATGACATTCATCGGCGAAAACCTCCCTGACCTCTGCCCGTTCATGGTCGACACCTACACGCCGCAGGCGGTCAATCAGGCACGGAGTTCGTTCAAGAAGAAGGTGAAGAAAGCAGGGGCCACGTTCTTCTACGGTGCCATGTGCGGCTTCTTCACCGCCGAGGAACTCGACGAGATCCTCTTTGAGGCAAGTGAGGTCGCCCGGTTCCTGCTGGAGGTTGAAGGCACAAGCCTGACCATCGACGACGAGATCGAGATCGAGGACCGGATCACCGAAGTGATGCGGGGCGTGGCCGAGGCGGCATCGGTCATCCTGAAGACAGGCCCGGCCAGGAGAGTGAACAACCATGAAGATCATACAGATAATCGGCCGTTCAAACTCAGGGAAGACCACGTTCATAACGAACCTGGCCCCGGCGCTCTCGGCGCATGGGACCGTCGGCGTTATCAAACACCTGGGGCATCACGGCTTTGCGCTCGAACCAGAGAAAGACACCACCCTGTTCTATGAATCACATGCCGCTATATCCGGCGGCGTCGACTACGAAAAGTCCGTCATCATCAGACGTGATGGTGACCTCGACTCCGCCCTTGAGACCCTCTGCAACGCCGGCGTAGACTACGCCATACTCGAGGGCTTCAAATCCAGACCGTTCCCCAGGGTGGCGATAGGCGATATCGAGAGCGAGAACATCGTGCTGCGCAACCCTTCGATCGAGGACGTGATCGCCGCACTCCCAGAATTCGAGGACTACTTCACGGTTGAAGGACTGGTCCGTGAGCTGAGGCGTGAGTGCGACGTATCGCGTGCCGGGGCCATCCTCACGTTCAACGGGATCGTCAGAGAATGGACCGGCACCGAGCAGACCGAGTACATGGAGTTTGACGAGACCGTCGATGCCCTGGTAGAGAGCCTCAGACAGGAGATAGAATCCGTCCCCGGTATCATCGGCGCCCGATTCCACCACCGGAAGGGCCGGCTCTATGCCGGGGAGGATATAACCTATATCGCTATACTCGCAGCACACCGCCAGGAGGCNTTCACCGCCGCAAGCAGGGCGATCGACCGGTTGAAGCGAGAGNTGCATGACGCAGAGGAGTGACNGATATGCAAAGCAAAAAACGGATGTTTGGAACGAACGGCGTCCGGGGTGTGGTCGGAGANATGATAACGCCGGTCTTCGTCCTCAAGATCGGCGCCGCGCTCGGATCGATGCGGAGAGGCACCATAGCCGTCGGCAGGGATACAAGGACGTCAGGAGAGGCCCTGACCCACGCCCTCAAGGCCGGCCTCCTGATGACCGGATGCGACGTGGTGGATATGGGTATCCTCCCGACACCAGCCCTGCAGTACATCATAAAGACCGATGACCGGCTCGCCGGTGGTGCTATGATCACCGCATCCCACAACCCCCCTGAGTACAACGGCGTCAAGATCATCGAGGCCGACGGCACCGAGATGGCAGACGACGAAGTCATCAGGCTCGAGGATCGGTTTTTTGCCGGCGAGTTCGATGTGGTCGCCTGGAACGACGTCGGCACAGAGACCGCCGCACCCGATCGGCTCGAAGAGTATATCCAGGCAATCGTAGAGCGTTTCCCGGCAGGAATCGGGAAGGGCATGACCGTCGTCGTCGATCCCGGATCCGGACCTGCGGCCCTCACCACTCCGACCATCCTTGAGAGGATGGGCTGCAGGGTCCACACCATCAACGCCCGACTCGACGGCACCTTCCCGGGCCGGATGCCTGAGCCGACCCCCGAGGGCTTACGCCCCCTCTCGGAGATGGTACTCGCCACAGGCGCCGACTTCGGCGTGGCACACGACGGTGATGCCGATCGGGCGGTCTTCGTCGACAACCGGGGGCGCTACATGGAAGAGAACTGTGAGTTCGGCCTGATCGAGGACTACATCTGTAGCAGGAACCCCGGCGGACTCATCGTCACCCCGGTTGCCACCTCCCGGCTGATCCAGGATATCGCCAGGAAACACGAATGTAGTGTCGACTACACACCCGTAGGAAGCATATACGTCGCACGAAGGATGATCGAGCTCATCGGGCAGGGGGAGAACGTCTCCTTCGGCGGCGAGGGCAACGGCGGGTTGATCTATCCCGACCACCAGTTCTGCCGCGATGGGGGCATGACCGCCGCCGTGATGGTGGCAGTTCTCGCAGATCACCCCAAAGGAGATCTCTCCGGAATCATCGACGGACTCCCATCCTACCACCTGATCAAGGAGAAACATCCCGCCCCTGACCCGGATGCACTGGTCCGTGCTGTCGAGGAAGCACTCCCGGAAGAGACCATCGAGAAGATCGACGGCCTCAAGATCATCAGGGATAGCGCCTGGGCCCTGGTGCGGGCGTCGGGGACAGAACCGATGATCAGGGTCATGGTCGAGTCGGAGGACCCGGCGTCGCTGATGCCATGTACCAGGAGATCATGCAGGCCGTCAGGCGGGCCTGAACCCCATACATGCTACTTGAGGGGGCGGGTGAGATCAGATCCCCATGTTCCTCCCCTCAGACCCTCGTTGGAACGAAAATAGCGCACCATCCGGCAAGACAGCCCCTCTGCACGAGATACTCCAGTGGGCAGAACCATGCTGACACCTGACTCCTACCGGCGCAGGCGAGGACACCTCCTCATTAAGTGTTCCATTCACAGCGATGCTGAGGACGCCTATCTTCCGCTATAATTTATGCATCTCGAACGATCTCCCTAAATTTCACCAAAGAACTCCACTTTGGAATTAGAGAAATCTATATATATAATGATTGATATGCATGATACAGAACCCGCTGGAGAGCGGTGATCAAAATGGATGATAAGCCACAGATGAAACAGAAGATAACCTCCGCCATCTCTTCTGGCGATCTGCGTGAGGTCGAGAAGATAGTTTCGGATAT
>JGI24712J26585_10003029_pt1 | contig 13435 bp, 11 predicted proteins | sample BioPla3DNA2_FD_26585 | JGI IMG/M metagenome (IMG submission 26585) | reverse complement strand
TACTTGACACATACGACATTTGCAATCCAATAGAAAAAGTGTTAGAATATAGTATACACGGTGGCTGCTGAGCGTTTTCTTTTTTGAAAATCGTGCTTAATATACTTATGTTTTTTCATAACACCTGAACAAACACAAAAGTTATATAGCCGCGAAACGCGGCTTTTTTATTTATCCAGCAGCCAATTAGTTAAACAGAAAGAGGTGGTATCATGAAGCGTATCAAATACGCCTGTCTGCAGCAAACCATTCACTTTAAGAAAGATGAAGGGCTTGATTCTGCGACCGCCAAAAAGAGGATTAGAGCTGAGCTTGCCCATTTCAAGGTGCAGCTTAAGCGAAGCCAGATAAGATACAAGATTAAGGACGAGATTGTCCAGCCTGATGGCTCTATAATCCTTAAAATAGACAGACAGTTTAATAATTACGATTGCGGAGATTATCTGTCGTAATCAACAAGCCCATATGGTACACACAGGCATGCGCACGGCATGCCTGTAAATCTTTTGCTCACGGGGCGTAAAGCCGTTTTTTAAATGGCTTTACGCCCCGTGAGCTCTGCACTTTTGTACACCTGGCATGTTTGTCTGCACTATGCGCAAAACCGGTGAGTCCCGATTACCACTATCAGAGGACGAGACCATATCCACGCGCTTGTGGCGGTGTTGGGATTAAAATAATATATCGCTCCTCCCGAGGGGTCCCATCCGTTAATGGCGTCCCTTGCGGCCCTATAAGCGCTTTCTGCCACTGGCTGGTTAAACTGGCCATCCTGGAGGCATGTGAATGCTCCCGGCTGGTAGATAACTCCCGCCATGGTATTGGGAAAGGAGGGATGCTTTACTCTGTTTAATACAACGGCTCCCACAGCCACCTGCCCTCTGTAAGGCTCTCCCCTGGCCTCTGCGGATATGAGCCTGGCCAGCAGGTTTACATTGCCGGAGCCGCTGGAGTAAGCAGAGGCATTGATACCCAGAGCGGCTAAGGTCTGTTTGCCCACGATTCCGTCAACCTTCAGACCGTATCTCCTCTGATATTTTTTGACCGCTTCAACCGTCCGGCTGCCATATATCCCGTCAATATTACCAAAATAAAAGGCCTGGTTTTTCAGCCTGGTCTGTATTTCCCGGACAACGCTTCCGGTGGAGCCTCTTTTAAATACCGCTGCGTCAGCTTTCGGAGTCAGCTGTGCAATGGATATGATTATAATATTCAGGGCGAAAATCAACGCCAGAGCGATACATATCTTTTTTCTGGATACCAAAATAAAAACTCCTTTGTACTACAGCATTTCAGTGTTATTGTACGAAGGAGTTTTATAATTTATTCTGTGCCATGTAAGGAATATAATGCTAAATATTTTCTTTTTACATCACTGCCGGTGTATTTACGGGTTGGCGCGGGTTTCCGCCTCGACACGAATTTTTTCCAAAAACTCATCAAGGGATATACAGCCCTTATCACCTGCGCTCCTGTGCCTTACGGAAACGGTGCCCTGCTCTGCCTCCTTGTCCCCCACCACCAGCATATAGGGTATTTTCTGCACCTGGGCCTCTCTTATTTTGTAGCCAATTTTCTCGTTTCTCAGGTCCGTTTCAACCCTGAAGCCCTCGCCCTCCAGCCTTTCGGCTATGGAGAGAGCATATTCCCTGGCCCTATCCGTAATCGGGAGCACCCTTACCTGAACCGGCGACAGCCACAGGGGGAACGCTCCAGCAAAATGCTCAGTCAAAATCGCTATAAAGCGCTCTATAGAGCCGAATACTACACGATGTATCATAACAGGCCTGTGTCTCTCCCCATCTGCTGCTATATACTCCAGCTCAAACCGCTCGGGATTTTGGAAATCCAGCTGGATTGTTCCGCACTGCCAGCTTCTTCCCAGGCTGTCCTCCAGATGGAAATCTATCTTTGGGCCGTAAAATGCCCCATCGCCCTCGTTTATTTTGTACTCCATGCCCATTTCCTCAAGGGCATCCTTGAGGGCTTCTGTGGCATGCTCCCAGTCGGCCTCGTCTCCCATATGGTCCTCGGGCATGGTGGAGAGCTCAACACGGTATTTGAAGCCGAAAAGTGAATAAACCTCGTCAATGAGTTCCACAACGCCCTTTATCTCATCCTTTATCTGCTCTTTTGTCATGAAAATATGAGCGTCATCCTGGGTGAAGCACCGAACTCGCATCAGGCCGTGCAGAGCACCGGAAAGCTCATGGCGGTGGACAATGCCCAGCTCGCCAATTCTCATGGGAAGTTCCCGATAGGAGTGCATCTCCGACTTGTATACAAGAATTCCTCCCGGACAGTTCATGGGCTTGATGGCATAGTCCTTCTCATCGATTTTGGTTGTATACATATTCTCTTTATAGTGGAACCAGTGGCCCGATCTCTCCCACAGTTCACGGTTTAGTATTATGGGCGTGGATATTTCCATGTAGCCGGCCTTTTGATGGATCTCCCGCCAGTAATCCAGGAGCTTGTTTTTGAGTATCATGCCCTTTGGCAGGAAAAACGGGAACCCCGGCCCCTCATCCAGCAGCATAAACAGGCCAAGCTCCCTGCCCAGCTTTCTGTGGTCTCTCTTTTTGGCTTCCTCCAGCCTTGTCAGATACTCGTCCAGCTGTGCCTTTTTAGGGAACGCCGTTCCATATATCCTTTGGAGCATCTTGTTTTTCGCGTCACCACGCCAATAGGCGCCGGTGCTTGAGGTCAGCTTGAAGGCATTGGCCTTGAGCTTGCCTGTGGATATGAGATGGGGACCGGCGCAAAGGTCTACAAACTCCGACTGCCTGTAAAAGCTGATTACGGCATCCTCAGGAAGTTCGTTAATTAGCTCCTGCTTATATGTCTCGCCCATGTCTGACACCAGCTTTAAAGCCTCCTGTCTGGGCAGCTCAAAGCGCTCCAGCTTTAAGTTCTCCTTAATTATTTTTTTCATCTCACCTTCCAGTTCCTCAAGAACCTGGGGGGTGAAAACCGTCTCTGAGTCCACATCATAATAAAAGCCATCCGCGATAGCGGGCCCGATGGCAAGCTTCGTGTCCGGATAGAGCCTTTTTATTGCCTGGGCCAGAACGTGGGAGGCCGTATGCCTGAAGGCAAGCCTTCCTCCCTCGTCCTCAAAGGTCAGGAAGCTTACCTCACAGTCGGAGGTAAGGGGATAATCCAGACCATGAACCTCTCCGTCCACCGTTACCGCCAGGGCGGTCCGCAACAGCCCCTCGGATATGTCCGCAGCAACCTGGCTGCAGAGGGTTCCTGACTCATATTCTCTTATACTCCCGTCTTTCAGCTTTACTTTAATCATATCAAAACCACCATTTATCAGTTAAGAGCGGCCTTCACGGCCGCTTTGCCATTGTTTTTTATTATTAACACCATTATCTGTTTATGTCAAGTAATTTCGCCACGCCGTATATGATACCGAACAAAACAGGCTGGTGAACCAGGTATATAATAAACGCTTTGCGCCCAATGGAGGGCAACACGGGCGGTGCTGCCGCATAAAACCATTTGGGAAAGCGCCTGTCCTTTATATATTTGCCCAGCCAGGTCCCGAAAAGGAATACGAATACCCACGGAAATATCGGAAAGTAATCCGCCGAATAAAAGTCGGGATGTGTTATGCCCAGCATCCAGAGATATTTCGATTCCGTGTTCAGATTTCTGACGGCTACCACAGACACGATCAGCAAAAAAACATATATGAAAGGCGCCGCGGTTCCCGGTATCTTATTAAGCAGCTTTTCAGTGAACCCATAGAACACCATGGAAAAACCGAGGAAATGTAAAACACCAAAATATATCGGCATATCTATCAAATATGTTATACCGGTGATGGCAAGGGCAGCGACTATAACCTTTATGCCTCTTTTTACATTACTTCTTGAAAACCTGGAGGAGACTCCTGACAGAAGTATAAAAAGGCCGGCAAAAATATAATGAAGAAAATCAAATACCGGATTTGTAAAAAGCCATTCCGGCGCGTCCAGAAGCACAACCAGGTCATACAGCAGATGATGAATTACCATCATTATGACGCACAGACCCCGGACGGCGTCAATAAGCTGTATCCTGTCTGCCCTCCTCCCTTCCATCATACGTTAAACCGAAACAGGACCACATCCCCGTCCTGCATCACATATTCCTTGCCCTCGCTGCGGACATGTCCCTTCTCCTTTGCCGCCGCCATATCACCGTCGTTTTTCAGATCCTCATAGGCCACTACCTCGGCTCTAATGAAGCCGCGCTCTATATCGGAATGTATCTTCCCCGCCGCCTTGGGAGCCTTTGTGCCCTTTTTAATCGTCCAGGCCCTGACTTCCGGCTTGCCCGCCGTCAGAAATGAAATAAGACCCAACAGCTCATAGGAGCAGCGTATAAGGCGATTGAGCCCTGTTTCCCTGATACCCAGATCATCCAAAAATAGCTTTTTCTCGTCCTCCTCCAGGGTGGCTATGTCCATCTCCAGGCGGGCGCATATGGGCATCACCCTGGAGTTTTCCCTCTCTGCCAGAGCGTTCAGGTCAAGATAGGGCTTGTTTTCCTCTCTGTTGACATAGCCCTTTTCGTCCAGATTGGCCGCGTATATTACAGGCTTCAGGCTCAGAAGCCCTCCGTCGGACAGCAGTGACAGCTCCTGATCGTTAAACTCAAAAAACCGGGCGGCCTTCCCCTCGCTCAGATGTTCCAACAGCCTCTCAAAAAGATCCGCCTCGGCCAGGTACTTTTTGTCCCCTTTTGAGTTCTTTTTGGCTTTTTCAAGCCTTCTTTCCACCACCTCGATATCCGCCAGCACAAGCTCAAGGTTTAAAATCTCCACATCCCGCAGCGCGTCCGCCTTCTCGTCACCATATAAGTCCTCGTTATCAAAACACCTGACAACATGAACAAGGGCATCGGTCTGTCTTATGTGTGAAAGAAATCTGTTGCCCAGCCCCTCACCTCTTGACGCGCCTTTTGCCAGGCCCGCTATGTCCACAAATTCTATAGTCGCCGGGGTAACCTTCTCCGGCTGGTAGAGCTCTGCCAGCCAGTCAAGCCTTTCATCGGGCACCTTCACAGTTCCCACATTGGGTGTTACAGTTGAGAACGGGTAGCTGGCCGCCTCCGCGCCTGCCCCCGTCAAAGCATTGAAAAGAGTGCTTTTGCCCACATTGGGCAAGCCCACAATTCCCAGTTTCAAATGTGTTTCCTCCCTATATGCATTTCATAAAGATGGGCGGGATTTGCCCCCGCCCATTGCGATATTCACTCATATCCCGTCGCCGGGTGCCGGCTTTTTCGGTCTGTAGGTTTCATCCTCGGGTATATAGCCCTTGAAACCGCCAGGACTGTCCAGAGGAACGTCAAACTCGGGCCGGACTTCTTCCTTCTTTGCTTTTCCGGGGACTTTGTCAGGCAGGGCCCTGTGCTTGCAGACATATTCGAAGGTCTCCCCGTCCATAACCTCATTTTCCAGAAGATAGTTTGCCGTGAGCTCCAGAATATCCATATTCTCTTTCAGAATACTCTCACAGCGCTCATACGACTCGTCTATTATCTTTTTAATCTCATCGTCAATGACCGCGGCAACCTTCTCCGAGTACACCTTTGTGTGACCGAAATCCCTGCCAAGGAAAACCTCGTTGCTGCCGGACTCAAAGGTTACAGGACCCAGCTCATCACTCATGCCGTATTTTGTGACCATGGCACGGGCTATGGCCGTAGCCCTCTCAATATCGTTTGAGGCGCCTGTGGACACATCGCTGAGCACAAGCTTCTCGGCTATTCTTCCGCCCAGGAGAGACACTATTCTGTCCATCATCTCGGTCTTGGAATTGAAGTTTTTATCCTCACTGGGCAGGGAGATGGTCATGCCTCCGGCAACGCCCCTTGGAACAATCGATATCTGATGAACAGGGTCAAGGTTTTCAAGGGCGCTTATCACCACCGCATGGCCCGCCTCATGATAGGCCTTGAGCTTCTTTTCCTTTAAGGAAACAACCTTGCTCTTTTTCTCAGGTCCGGCAATGACCTTTATCAGGGCTTCTTCAACTTCATTCATGCCGATAAATCTTTTTGCCCGCCTGGCGGCAAGTAGCGCGGCCTCATTGAGCAGGTTTTCCAAATCCGCTCCGGTAAAGCCTGTGGTGGTCTTGGCAATCGTTGAGAGATTGACATCCTCGGCAAAGGGTTTGTCCCTGCCGTGGACTTTGAGGATTTCTTCCCTGCCCTTTATGTCGGGAAGTCCCACATATATAATCCTGTCAAACCTGCCGGGACGCAGAAGGGCTTTATCCAGAATATCCTGCCTGTTTGTAGCAGCCATGACAATGACACCTTCATTTGTGCCAAAGCCGTCCATCTCCACAAGCAGTTGGTTAAGGGTCTGCTCTCTTTCATCATGGCCGCCTCCGAGACCTGCTCCTCTTTGCCGGCCCACCGCATCAATCTCGTCAATAAAAATAATAGAGGGAGCTACCTTTTTGGCCTGGTCAAACAGGTCGCGGACTCTGGATGCTCCCACGCCTACATACAGCTCAACAAAATCCGAGCCGGAAATTGAAAGGAACTGAACTCCCGCCTCGCCGGCCACGGCTTTCGCAAGCAGGGTTTTTCCCGTTCCCGGAGGTCCCACAAGGAGAACTCCCTTGGGTATTCTTGCACCTATTTCAATGAAGCGCCGGGGATTTTTCAGAAACTCAACAATTTCCATGAGCTCCTCTTTTTCCTCGTCCGCTCCGGCAACGTCATTGAAGGTTACCTTATTCTTTTCGTTGGAGGCCAGCCTGGTGCGGGCTTTTCCAAAGCGCATCGCTCCCTTGTCGCCGCCTGCTCCCTTGTTGAGTATGAAGTACCACACTACCCCGAATACGACAAATATCAGAATATATGGAACAAAGGTGAGCCACCAGGGCGCCTCCCAGCCCACATCATAGTCATAACCGGTGATAATACCTGCTTCTTCCTGTTGTTCTATAAGCTCGTTCAGGTCCTCATAGAAAATGCTGACACTATAAAGCTTATATGTGGCGGTAAAAGAACCGTTGACAGGTTCTCTGAGGGTGAGGATAAGATTGTCGCCCTCTACAGTAAAGTATGAAACCTTTTCATCATAGAAAAGCTTTTTTACTTCTGAATAAGTCAATGACTGTGTATCATTCTGCGACAGCAGGATGAATATTGTAGCCATGAGGATTACAAATATTAAAACGTAAAATCCCAGGTCCCTCGGTCTGTTCTTTTTATTCAAGCGGTCATCACTTCCTTTTAAGTATGGTCAGTCCGTGTATATCTCAGGTTTAAGTATCCCGATATATGGCAGATTCCTGTATTTCTCCTGATAGTCAAGCCCATATCCCACCACAAACGCGTCGGGAATCTCAAACCCTTTGTAATCTGCCGTTATCGGAATCATCCTTCTCGCCGGTTTATCCAGCAGAGTGCAAAGCCTGAGAGATGAGGGGTTACGGCTTCTGAGGTAACCCATGAGATAATTGAGTGTAAGGCCGCTGTCAAGTATATCTTCTACAATTATCACATCTCTGTTCTCTATATCTTTTTCCAAATCCTTATATATCTTTACCGCACCGGTTGTGACGGATTTGTTCCCATATGATGAAACAGCCATAAAATCAATTTCGCAGCAGATTTTTATCTGGCGGATTAAATCGGCCATAAAAACAAAAGACCCCTTTAATACGCCTATAAACACCGGAAACTTATCCTTATAGTCTTCGTTAATCCTGTCGGCTAAACGGCTGACCATATCCTTTACTTCCTGCTCGGTAATTAAAACGCTTTCTATATCTTTAACCATATTCCCGCTCCAGATTTCATAATACTCAAATTTTTATTCAATACTTCTGAAAATAACTGCCAGCGCATTTTCCGAGCTTTCGGCCGCGTGCCTTGAGCTTATACCTATACCCGGAATTGCAAGCACCTCTTTTTCATCACATATAAGAGGAATTCTATTTCTCTCATAAACAGGTATTTTCAGTTCAATAAACAGCTTTTTAATGGTTTTGGTGCCTTTTCTTCCGAGAAGCTCAATTTTGTCTCCGGCAAGGCGAGGTCTGACAATAATATTACCATATATCTTTTCCTTTTTGAAGAACAAAGTATTTAACGATGTGTGAATTTTCTCATTATTTACGCCGATATCCAGAAAAAACTCCATTCCCAGCTCCGGAATTCCCGTCCATTGGCCCGGTTTCAGACATATCTCCCTAAAACCTTCGTTTTCAGGCGCCTGTGTCGAAAATACTATATCGGCATAATCCCTGTAAACATTTAAACCGCCCGGAAGAGACAGCCTCCCCGAGGGGGACCGGGAGGCGGATAATTTCAATATGCTGTCAATATGCACTGAATTTAGGGATTTGTCAAGTATGGAAGCCACTTTTCTTATTACCCGGGAGCTAATTGAGAAGCTCAGTTCATTGAGCTTTGTGGCTTTCAGCCTGACGGTATTGCCCTCAACTGTCGCCCCCAGAAGAAAATCCTCTGCCATGGAGGACAGAAACTCCTCATCCTTTCTCAGCAACTCGGAATTTGCCGACACGGAGTCGATAAATCCCGGCCAGAGGGACAAAAGCCGGGGCAGCACATTCAGCCTGACCCTGTTTCTGGTGTACACAGGTTGAAAATTGGTTTCATCCTCAATGTGGTCAATATTATTATCGGAAAGGTAGCGCAGTATTTTATCCCTTGTGCACAGGAGAAGCGGCCTTATATATATACCCCTCACGGGGGGTATGCCGCACAGCCCCCTGAGTCCTGCGCCCCGAGCCATATTCATTATAACCGTTTCCGCATTGTCACACGCATTATGAGCTGTGGCCACCCGGGCCGCGCCCGCTTTGACTGCTGTTTTCTCAAAAAAAGCGTATCTCAGTTCTCTGGCAGCTTCCTCAATTCCCATGTCGTTATTTTCCGCGTATTCCTTCACATCCCCGGCTCCGGAATAGAAGGCTATGCCTCTTTTTTGGCAGTACTGCCTCACAAAGCCCTCGTCCCTGTCGGACTGAGCGCCTCTGAGCCTGTGGTTGAAATGCATCACCGCAATTTTATAGCCCCGCTCCGCGGAGGCTTTTATCAACACATCAAGCAGGCACATGGAATCAGCCCCGCCTGATACCGCGCACAGAACCAGCTCGCCGGGCTTTATCATTTGATACCTGTCAATGAATTCAAGAACCGATTTCATTATAAGCGCCCATTTCAATGTCAGAACATTTTTAAACTAATAGAGAGAGTCGTCTGTATGTATCTTATCCACCGCGGTATATGTGGTGTATTCAGGCAGCCATTGAAGCTGGACGGTCCCCGTATTCCCATGCCTGTTTTTCAGTATAATCAGCTCCGCGGTATTGTGGTCCTCCGCTTCCCGGTTGAAATAATCCTCCCTGTAGAGCCCGAGGACTATATCCGCATCCTGTTCCAGAGAGCCGGATTCTCTCAGGTCCGACAAGACCGGTCTTTTTTCCGTTCTCAGGGTGCTGGCTCTTGACAGCTGGCACAGACACAAAACAGGCACATCCAGCTCTTTTGCCATCAGCTTCATCATTCGTGATATTTCACTGACGGCCTGCTGCCTGTTCTCCGCGCGGGAGCCGGACTGCATAAGCTGCAGATAGTCTATTATTATAAGCCCCAGATTTTCAATTCGCCTGCACTGGGCATTCATTTCCGATACCGTTATCATAGAATTATCGTCTATCATTATACCCGTTTTGCTGAGGGAGGCGGCGGCTGCGGCTATCCTGCGCCAGTCCTCCTGGCTGAGCCTTCCTGTCTTTAGCTTCTTGCTGTCAACAAAGGCCTCGCTGGAAAGGAGCCTCATAACCAGCTGCTCCTTTGACATTTCCAGGTTAAACATTGCCACCGTCTTCCCCGAGCTTTTCGCGGCGCTGAGCGCAATATTCAGAGCAAAACTGGTCTTGCCAACACCTGGCCGGGATGCCAGGAGAATCAGGTCGGAATTATTCAGGCCCATTATGGTATTGTCAAGCTCCGCGATGCCTGTGGGAATTCCCGGTATGGCACCGTCATTTTTCGCCAGCTCGCCCAGCTGCCTGTAAACATTGCCCACAATCGTCGATACGGGCTCAAGGCCCCCGTCGCTTTTTCCCTGACGTAGGGCGTATATCCTGCGCTCCGCCGCCTCCAGAACATCCATAGCCTCCCCTTCGCCCTCGGTTATCATGGCGCTTATTTCGGAGGCCGCCTCGGCTATGCCGCGCAGCAGAGCCTTGTCCTTGACAATCTTTGCATAGAGCATCACATTTGCCGCAGTGGGAGTGATTTTCATAAGCTCTATGATATATTGCTTTGAGTTATTCCTGTATACACCGCTCAGCTGCATCTGGTTAATCAGCGTGACAGGGTCTATTTCCATGGAGTAGTTGAACATGTGGCAGATTACTTCATAGATTTCCCTGTTGATATCGATATAGAAGTCCAACGGTTTCAGCAAGGACATAACTTCCGCAGCGCAGCGCGGATTTATCAGGATCGAGCCTAAAACCGCCTGCTCACCCTCGGTGCTGTGCGGCATCTGCCTTGATAACAACTCATCCATAAGGTTTAATCCCACTCCATTTTAATGATATTTACTCCTGGCGGACTCAACGTTCAGAGTTGATGCTAGTGTTTTTCTTCGGTTATTAGGACATTTATTGTACCTGTGATCTCATGGCCCAGCTTGCATTTCACTTCATAGGAACCATAGGCCTTTATAGGCTCGCTCTGAACTATATCCTGCTTTGCTATGGAGATATTGTGCTGCTCCAGCAGAGCCTCGGATATCTCCTTTGTTGTCACGCTGCCGAACAGCTTGCCGGAGCTTCCCGATTTTGCGGATATTTTTACAATACAGCTTTTGAGCTTTTCTGCGGTTTCCTTTGCCTGCTGTATTTCTTTTTCTATCTGTGCCTTCTTCGCCTTTTGCTTCATTTTGTGGATATTCATGTTTTCAGCCGTGGCAGCCACAGCCAGTTTTTTCGGGAACAGATAATTGTTGAAATACCCGTCGGACACATTGACCAGGTCACCCTTCTTTCCCAGAGACTTTACATCCTGCTGCAGTATAACTTTCATTATAATAAACCTCCCACATCATTATTTTCATAGCCTTATAATGGAGCTACCACCCCGGCGCAGTACTGCCATGGTCACGCAAGTGCTTTACGCGTATAAAACCATATTCGCCAGAATAATAACCATATCTTAATATAATCACTCACTCGATTTGATGACCTTTGAGCATGAATCAATGGCCGAATAGAGTTCCCTCAATACATCTCCCATGGATTTCCCGGTAATCTGAGCTCCCGCCATGGAGGTGTTTCCTCCCCCTCCCAGTTTTTCCAGTATGACCTGAACATTTATGTTTCCGAGAGATCTGGCGGATATATTTATGCTGTCTGTATCCTCGTATACCACAAAGGAGGCCTGGATACCGATAATATCCAGCATCTCGTCGGCCGCCTTGGCGGCAATTATCCTATCCTGCCTTCCCTCGGGCGCCGAAATGAGAATGCCATCCCTGTACAGCTCGGCCTGCTGTATTATGGCGTACTTTGCCTTAGCGCTGGCCATATCCACCCGAAAGAGCTTTTTAACCTCCATAACATCTGCTCCCGCCCGCTTCAGAAAAGCGGCGGCGTCAAAGGTTTTGCTGCCGGTTCTCACCGTGAAGTTTTCCGTATCCAAAACTATTCCCGCCATCAGGGCCTCAGCCTCAACCTTAAGAAGGTCGGAGGGCTCTGCCAGGTACTCAAGCAGTTCTGCAACCAGCTCACTGGAGGAGGAGGCATAGGGCTCGTGGAAGTTCAGGTCGGCATTTGCGATGTATGTGGCCGCCCTTCTGTGGTGGTCTACCACCGCCACCTGGTTGCAGGATGCCAAAAGGGACTCCGACTCTACCTGTTCCGGCCTGTTGGTATCCACAACAATCAAAAGGGTCTTACTGTCGGCAAATAAAATCGCGTCCTCTTCCGTGATGAAAACCTCTTTATATTCCGAAAGTACCCGCAGCTTTTCCACAACGGCCTCAACAAGGCTTGTACTCCTGTTATATACAATCTTTACAGGCTTCCCGTATTTCCTCGCCAGGCAGCACAGTCCGGCAGCCGGACCAATACAGTCAAGATCCGCGTACTTATGCCCCATAATGATTATCTTGGATGCTCTCTCCATCAGCGCCCCCATTGCGCTGGCCATTATCCTGGACTTTACCTTTGTCCGCCTCTCCAGTCCTGAGGTATGGCCGCCATAGAATTCAAAGCTTTGTTTGTTTTTTATGACCGCCTGGTCGCCGCCTCTGGACAGGGCCATCTCAATGCTGAGCTTGGCATTTTGAAAGCTCTCGTCAAGACTTGAGGCGTCCTTTCCTATTCCGATGCTGACCGTCGCGTTTACGCCTGAGGGATTGCGAACCTGATGCATGTCATCAATGAGAGAGAACTTTTCGTCTATAAAACTCTGAAGATATCTTTCTTCAAATATAAATACATATCTGTCCCGATCAATTTTTGAAATATAGCCGTTTGCCCTGGAGGACCAGTCGCTAATTCTCATATCAATGGCGGCAAGGAGTGAGGACTTCGCCGTGTCATTGAGGTTCTTAAAAAGGTCGTCATAATTATCCAGCATTATGATGGAGACCACCGGCCTTGAGAGCGCATACTCATTCTGGAGATGCACATACTCGGTAATGTCTATCCAGTATAAAACGCCCAGATATGATAAGGAGCCCGAGCCCGAATCCACAATACGCAAAATATTGCCATATACCCTGTAATACCGGCCTGAAAGGAAAACATAGTCCGGCGACATCTCCTTGCCCTCGGTGAGCCATTTTGTATTAAGGGAAGGAACCATATCCGAGAGGGACACCTCAAAAAGATGTTCCCGGTCTTTTGTTATGGCAAAAAAGCTTTCATTGCTCCATATAACCCTGCCGTCCTGGATATTGAATATCACCATGGGCAGAGGCATATTCAGAAGGGTATCCTTTGTCTGGGTATCCAGGTTTAAAGTCACCGACTCTATATATCGAAGCAGCTCCTGCTGCCTACGCTTTCCGGATATTAAAGAGTATATCATCAAGGCGATAACGATAACAGCCTCCACAGCGGCAAGTATCCTGTTGCCAATCAGCAACCCGGCTATTACGAAAATCACCAAAAATACGAAATAAAGCCGCATTGACGGCCTGAGCATTCTAGCGATTTTTTTCCTCTTATTCAAATCTAAGACCAATCCTTCCGTTTCTCAGGCAATATGAGCATGTTCCCTGAGGCAATGAATACCAAAGGCACATTTCTGGAATTTACATTATATCAAATCAGTGTAACAATCACAACCAAAACCAATATTTTTATTCGGTATTTGTAAGGGGAGCCTGAGAAATGCCGAAAACAGGTGTGTATGTTTTTTATAAATAATG
>JGI24712J26585_10003024_pt1 | contig 13462 bp, 15 predicted proteins | sample BioPla3DNA2_FD_26585 | JGI IMG/M metagenome (IMG submission 26585) | reverse complement strand
CCACCACACAACAATGCGACAGTGAGAACCGTCCCCTTTGTCGCGAACCGTCCCCTTTGTCGCGCGACAAAGGGGACGGTTCTCACTGTCGCACTCTATAGCACCAGCGACAAAGGGGACGGTTCTCACTGTCGCACTCTATAGCACCATGTCATAGCTCTTTATTGCATTAGAAGATCTTTATCACATTTGATTATCGCATTAGATATCGCATTAGAATAGAAGATAAAATAATGAGGTAAACTATCGAAGAATGGAAGGTTAAATATATTAACCGAATCCAATTAACAATCCAAATCAATATACTTATCAAATCCAAACAATAGAAAGGAGAAAAAAATGGGAGTTGCAAAGGTAATTGAATTAATCGGCGAATCAACTCAGGGCTGGGAGGATGCGGTCAGGGATGCGGTAAGTAGGGCCTCTGATACTGTAGAGGGAATTACAGGGGTCGAAGTATTAAATCTGACGGCAAATGTGTCTGACGGCGATGTTGTGGAATTCAAAGCCAATGTAAAGCTGGCTTTCGGTGTACGCCAGTAGTCGGCTTGCAAGGGAAGTGAGGACTATTAGTACCGCAAAAGAAACAGAGGATATCTTAATTGACAGAAATTGGATTAACAACTGGCAGCGGCTAAAACAACCCAAACCTCCAATAATAAAAAATATCATCTATGCTTTTATTTTTGGAGGTTTGATATGTATGTTCGGCCAGCTTATTTTAAATATTTATGTTTCCTTAGGCGTTCCTCAACAGGAAGCGGGAAACCCGACTGTAGCAACGGTTATTTTTATTGCAGCATCGCTCACTGCCGCAGGCGTTTTCGATAATATTGCACAGCTTGCAGGAGCGGGCATTGCAGTTCCTGTAACAGGGTTTGCCAATTCTGTAACTTCCATGGCTATGGAATTTAGAAGAGAAGGGTTAGTCACAGGAACAGGGTCCAAGATGTTCGCCCTGGCCGGCTCGATCATCGTTTTCGGCGTGGTGACCGCTTTTGTTGTGGGGTTGATATCGGCATTAATCTAAGGAAGCCGGCAAGGGGGGGAGCTGGTATTGCAAACTCTTACAGTTGAAAGGAAAATTGGAAAACAGAGTGTGCTTCTGGAAAAAGATATAATGTTGCTTTCTTCAGCAACGGTTGCAGGCCCCAAAGAAGGTTTGGGGCCTTTGTCGGCCGATTTTGATCGCATCTGCAGCGATAATATTATTAAAGAAAAAAGTTTTGAAAGAGCAGAGTGCCACATGCTGGAGGAGGCATGTTACCTGGCACTGGGAAAGGCAAAGCTTACTCCGGAGGATATAGATTTGTTTATCGCCGGAGATCTTCTCAACCAGGTGGTGACAGCTTCTTTTTGTGCCAGAAAGCTTGCTATACCTTTCCTGGGCATCTATGGTGCATGTTCAACCTTTGCGGAAGGGTTATCCCTGGGAGCAATGTTGATCGAGGGCGGTTTTGCCAAACATATACTTACCGGTACGTCCAGCCATAACTGCAGTGCGGAAAGACAGTACCGTTATCCAACGGAATATGGTTTCCAGAGGCCGGGTTACGCGCAGTGGACCGCAACAGGAGCAGGGGCGGTTGTTTTGGGGAGCGGGGGGGAAGGTCCCCGTGTGGAATCAATTACTACAGGCAAAGTAGTCGATACCGGTATCAAAGACCCTCTTGCCCTCGGCACGGCAATGGCGGGAGCAGCAGCGGATACAATTTACAACCATTTTAGAGATCTGGACAGAAATCCGTCTTACTACAACATAATCCTCACAGGTGATCTGGGCGGGGTTGGAAAAAAATTAAATGAAGATATCCTTGCGGCTAAGGGATATGATATTCAGGCCAATTATGCCGATTGCGGCGTTTTATTGTATTATCCACACCAGAAAGCCGGTCCCGGAGCCAGCGGGTGCGCCTCCTCGGCTCTGGTTTTTCTCGGCCATTTTTATCGTAAAATGATGGCAAAAGAACTCCGTAAAGTCCTGCTCGTAGCCACCGGAGCCCTTCACAGTCCCACCACGGTATTGCAGCAGGNAAGCATTCCCTGTATTGCTCATGCCGTTTCACTGGAAATCTAATCACGCTGAAGGGGTGTAATCATTGGGTAATTATTTAACGGCCTTTATAGTAGGCGGTGTTATTTGCATTATCGGACAGTTGTTATTTGACCTGACTCCATTAACCCCGGGTCATATTTTAACCGGCTTTACCATAGGAGGAGGTATCCTGGGAGGGCTCGGCCTCTATGACCGTCTGATTGATTTTGCCGGTGCAGGAGCGCTGCTGCCCATCTCCAGTTTCGGTAATTCCCTGGCAAAAGGCGCCATGTCGGAGGCTGCCCGTACCGGGGTAATTGGGGTGTTAACCGGTATGTTTGAACTTACCTCCACAGGAATAACAGCCGCAATTATTTTTGGTTTTATTATGGCGCTATGTTTTAAGCCAAAAGGATAGAAAGAGGAGAAATATTTTATGCCGGAAAAGACAGCAGATAAAACGATTATCTATCCTAAAATCGAGGACAATATCGATTATTTTCGCCGGGAATTAGGAATCGGCATTAGCTTTGACGTTATTTTAAGGGAGTTTAATATTGGCCGCAAAAAGGTAGCCTTTATCTTTCTCGACGGTTTTGCCAACGGAGAGGTAATTATCTATATCATGCAAACGCTCCTGGATGCAAAACAGGAAGACATTGTGCCCAATCCGCTGGAGAAAATAACAGCAAAACTGTTACCTTATGGAGAAATCACCCTGGTTGATAATCTGGAAGAAGCGGTCAATGAGGTTTTAGGCGGCCCGCTTGTATTTTTAATAGATGGCGAAAAAAAAATTATCATTTTGGATATACGGCAGTATCCTTCCAGGCAACCCGATGAGCCCGATATCGAAAAAATTACCCGCGGCTCGAGAGACGGTTTTGTAGAAACGCTGCTCTTTAACGTTGCCCTCATAAGAAGAAGATTGAGGGACCCGAAACTGAGGGTCGAGGCTATTACTATCGGCAGCAGGTCTTTATCGGATGTTGCGCTGTTATATATCGAAGATATCATAAATCCTGCCATCCTGGAAGAGATAAGAAGCAGGCTTTTAAAAATAGATGTTGATGGTTTGCCGATGGCGGAAAAAACAGTTGAAGAATTTATCACCGGTGATTTCTGGAATCCTTTTCCCGAGGTACGTTACACGGAAAGGCCGGATGTAGCCGCAGTGCATCTACTGGAGGGGCATGTGTGTATTATCGTAGATACATCCCCTTCCGTGATGATTGCCCCCGTTACATATTTTCATCATATTCAGCATGCGGAGGAATTCAGGCATAACCCCATTGTGGGGGTATATATCCGCTGGGTTCGCCTGCTGGGTATCTTTATTTCAATTTTTTTGGTTCCCCTCTGGCTTTTATTAGTAAATTACAGTGAGATGCTGCCGGAGGCTTTACAATTTATTGGTCCCAAAGAAAAGGTTGCCCTNCCCCTTTTTNTGCAATTTATTNTAGCAAATATCGGCCTTGATTTACTGAGAATGGCCAGCATTCATACTCCGTCTCCGCTTGCCACCGCCCTGGGTCTTGTCGGGGCGCTGTTAATCGGTGATATCGCTGTTACAGTAGGTTTTTTTGTACCCGAGGTATTGCTATATATAGGACTGGTAGCGATCGGCATTTTTTCGACCCCCAGCTGGGAGCTGGGTTTGGCAAACAGACTGGTGCAAATTCTGTTATTGTTATTAACGGGGTTTTTTCAAATCTATGGGTTTGTCGCCGGTTTATTGCTTGTGTTCCTCAGACTGGCTACCACCCGCTCATTTAACCTTCCCTATTTATGGCCTCTACTGCCGTTCAACGGCAAAGCTCTTTTTAATGTTTTATTTCGAAAACCGGTACCGGTTAAGGGGTTCAGGCCTTCCTTTTTACGGACACGTGATACCGACACTTCACCTCCGGGGGAGAAATAAGGCATTTATTACCGGAGAACAGTTCAAATTACCTGGCACAATCCAATAATTACCTGGAAATTGCCAATTATTAACTGGGAGTTACCAAATAATAACTGGTAATTGCTAAAATATTACTGGAAATACCCAGAAATTAACTGGTAATTTATCAATATATCGTGTAATTGCTTTCATTCTTCTCTAATGCATTTCAATAGAGCTGATAACGCCTTGCATTGGGCAAGATTTAATCTTACCTCTCGTTTAGCGGTTAATTGCGGCGGTGATTTATGATTCTCTCTGATATTTTTTCTTTTGTTATTATATGGTATAATCAATAGAAGTTTGGACAAGTTACCAGTTAACGAGCGTTTTTAAGTAAACATTTATTAAAATCAAAGGGTTATTATAATGACCAACCTTACCCCGCTAATCAATAGTTCCCTTTCCAAAGAGCTTCATGCGACAATTTATCTTCTGGGATATTTGGCTCAGAGGGAGTCATTTAAGGTCTTTGCAGTGGGAGGTTTTGTCAGGGATCTTCTCCTGGGTAAAGAAAACCGCGATCTGGATTTAGTTGTCGATCGCTCTGCTACAGAGTATGCAAAGCATGTAGCAAAAATATTGCCGGGGCGGCTCCAGTGCTTTGAGAGATTCGGTACAGCCAAATTGATTTTATCCAGGGGAATTATTTTTGATCTGGTAACCGCAAGACAAGAATTTTATGCCGGCCCCGGTGCGCTGCCGGATATTGAACGCTCATCTTTGAAAAACGACCTTTACCGCAGGGACTTTACCATCAATACCATGGCCTGCGCCCTGAATCCTGAAAAGTTTGGACGCCTTTATGATTATTTTGGAGGACGGGAAGATCTGGAAAGAGGAATTATCAGAATCCTGTATAATCTGAGCTTTGTGGATGATCCCCTGCGCATTATCCGGGCTATTCGCTTTGAACAAAGGTTTGATTTTATAATTGAGGAAGATACGTATCTCATGCTGCGCAAAGCCATAGCGAATAGGATGCTTGAAAAGGTAAGCAAGGAACGCCTTTATAACGAAATCCGTTTAGTTTTCAAAGAACCTTCTCCTCTAAAGATCTTAATACGGCTGAATGAACTGCAGTTGTTCAAAGATATTTTCCCTCGCCTGGAATTTAATGGTCAACTCAAAGAAAGGCTGCTTCTATTGGAAAAGAGGATTGCAGAACCAGCGGAAAGCGGCCTTGAAGGAAATTGTAATTACTTTATTCTCTATCTTTCAGCCCTTTTTTACGATTTATCCGAACATGATACTGCTTATCTCTGCCATCTGATGCGCCTGAAAAGGAAGGAACGCCTTGCTTTGTTTGCTATTTTAAAGAAGGTTCCTGAAGCTATATCTAAAATTAAGCAAGCGTCTGTCAGCCCGGCGCAGCTTTATTTTCTCCTTCATGAATTGCCGAAAGAAGGACTTGCGCTAATGACGGTACTGGAAAGGGATCCGCATCTTTGTGAGCAGATCTCTTATTTTAAACAGGAACTGGCTTGCCGGCGGCCGTTAATAACCGGGAAAGATCTGTTGGAAAAGGGTTTAAAACCCGGGCCTGCCTTTAACAGGGTCTTAAAAAGCCTCTATGAAGCTGTCCTTGATGGGAAAGTTGCGGGGAAAGAAGAGGAATTAGCATTTGTCACCTTTCTTATAAAAAAAAATAAAATATGTGAAGAAGCCGGGGAAGGGGATAATTAATGTTTTCATTGCCTACAGATTTACTGGGACGTATACCCGCTTTGCTGATTGCAATAACCTTTCACGAATATGCCCATGGCAGGATGGCATACTACTGGGGTGATCCGACAGCCAAACTCCAGGGAAGACTGACTTTAAATCCTTTAGCCCACCTGGATCCTATTGGCCTGCTTATGCTGGTTATCGTCCGTTTTGGCTGGGCAAGGCCTGTTCCCATTAACCCTTTCAACTTCAAGGATCGCAGGAAAGGCCTGTTCTGGGTTTCTTTTGCCGGGCCGGGAATTAATTTGATCCTGGGTTTCCTGGCTACGTTTTTCTTAATTGTATTTAGAATAACCGCGCATAATATTTATGGAAGCAGCCTGTACAGCATATTGGACAGTATCCTGTTTAATCTGGTAATTTATAATGTTTTCCTGGCAATTTTTAATATGATACCGTTGCCGCCTCTTGACGGCTCTAAAATACTATCTACAATGCTGAAAGGGCGGAATCTGCAAACTTATTACCAAATTGAACCTTATGGGCCTTTGTTGCTTATTTTGCTCCTAATTTTTGGCGGGTTGGGAAGTATTTTGGGTCCTGTTGGATTTTTTATCATTAATCTTTATGAAACAGTTGTTTCTATTATAGTTAGTCCATTTCTTTAGTAAAGCAAAAGAAAGTTGAAAGGGTTGATCTGACTTGCAATCAAAAAAAGGGACAATCCTCAGCGGAATGAGGCCAACGGGGAAACTTCACCTGGGGAATTTATTTGGCGCTCTGGAAAATTGGGTTAAACTTCAGGATGAGTATCGCTGTTTTTTCTGTGTGGTGGACTGGCACGCTTTGACAACGGCCTATGAAGATACTGAGGATATCAGGGATAATGTTAAGGAAATGGTTATTGACTGGCTGAGCTGCGGAATAGATCCTGAAAAGTCGGTGATATTCAAGCAGTCCGANGTTAAAGAACATGCGGAGCTGCACCTGCTGCTTTCCATGATAACCCCCCTNTCCTGGCTGGAGCGGGTGCCGACTTACAAAGAACAGCTAAAGCAAATCGAGGGGCGCAACCTGGCGACCTACGGTTTTTTGGGCTATCCCCTTTTGCAGGCGGCGGATATTCTTCTTTACAAAGCAGATGCTGTTCCTGTCGGCGAGGATCAGGCACCCCACATCGAGTTTACCAGGGAGGTTGCCCGCAGGGCAAACTACCTGTATAAAAAACCCATTTTTCCGGAACCGGCTACTATTTTAAACGAATATAAAGTGGTTCCCGGTCTTGATAATCGGAAAATGAGCAAGAGTTATGATAACATCATCGAGATATCGATTCCGCCGGAAAAAATATCGGGGAAAGTGCGGATGATGGTAACCGATCCGGGCCGTATTCGAAAAAATGATCCGGGTAATCCGCAAATATGCAGTATTTATGCCTTTCACCGCATTTTTAACACTGCCGGTCTTTCCGGTATTGAAGAATCCTGCAGGGCAGGAGCGATTGGCTGTGTGGAATGTAAAAAGGACCTTTCCGGCTGGATGCAAAATTTCCTGGCACCGGTCTATGANAGGCGCAGGGAATTAGAAAATAACCCCCGGGTAATCGATGAAATTCTGGAAGAAGGAAGGGAAAAAGCCGTAAAGGTAGCCCGTAAAACAATGGAGGAGGTCCGCCAGGCAATGGGCGTGTAGGCGGAGCGTATAAAGCTTGCCCGCTAAGTGCCGTGCATTTGGGGGAATTCCTCCAGTCGGCACTCATCAAAGGGGAATCCCCGTTGTTTAAGCGTATTGTGCCCCGTTTAGTATAAATGGAGCAGATCAGCAAGGAGTTTACTATAGGCAGGTTTTTATAAATGGATCCGTCGGCAAGTTCGTACAGGGGGTTATGGAGGTATACGAATAACGCATGGAAACGTTACTCAAACAGGAACAAGTGGACCCTTATTACGTAAAGTTGTCCGCTTTCGAGGGTCCCTTTGATCTCCTCTTTCACCTTATAAATAAAGAAGAAGTGGATATCCGGGATATTTCTTTAAGTAAAATTACTGACCAGTATCTCGATTACCTGCATTCTTTACCCCAATTGAATACCGACAGGGCGGGAGATTTTTTAGTTATGGCCGCTTCCCTTTTATATTTAAAATCGCAAATCCTGTTGCCGCAGGCTCCTTCTTTTCTCCAGGGCAGGGAGGAGGAGGCCCTTTTTTTTGGATCAAAAGAAGAGCTTGTGCGGCACCTGCTGGAATATAATTTTTATAAGTCTGTTGCTGCGAAACTAAAAAACAGGGAAGAGGAGCAGAATAAAATTTTTTTACGTTCACCAGGGCCGCCGAAAATATTAATGGTTAACACGCAGTTAAATTTTTATGGTTATGATCTAGGAGTTCTACAACAGGCATTGTTAAACATCAGGGAGAGGAAGCACAAAAAAGAAGCGAAAAAAGAAGCGGAACGGGGAAAAATCAGGTTGCCGGATGGAATATCCTTTCTTAAAAAAGTCAGATATATTGCCTCCAGGTTAAAAGAATGTACCACCTGTTTCCTGGAAGATTTCCTTCTAAAATTTGAGAAACGTGAGATAATCTTAACATTTGCCGCCCTTTTGGAGCTGGCAAAACGAGGAAAGCTTTCTCTTCATCAGAAGGATAATTCCCATCGGATTCAGGTGTCTAAAAAAATGTAATCTACTATCAGACATAAACCACAGGTGTATTTCAAGCTGAAAACAGTGCTTTTCATCTTCGGATCCGGCTTGGCGGAGGTATATAATGCGCGGAAACGACGCAGGACAAAAAGTAACCACAACAGCGATCATAGAGGCTGCTCTTTTTTTAAGCCAGGAACCTTTACCCCTTGATAAACTGGGGCAGATTTGTGGAGTACCCCTTGCTGTAATCAAAGATTCGCTGCAAAAAATAAAGGCAGATCTGGCAAGAAATGAAAGAGGGCTTGTCCTATTGGAAACCTCGAAAGGTTTCCAATTGGGAACCAAACCGGAAACAGCGGCCTGTGTAGAAAAATTATTTACCGCAGACCAAATTAACACCCCTTTGAGTCAAGCAGCATTGGAAACGCTTGCAATTATCGCTGCAAAACAGCCTGTCACCAGATTGGAGATTGAGAATATCCGCGGTGTTAAAGCAGATGGAGTCATTGATAATCTGTTAAAAAGAGGGTTAATCAGAATAACTGGGCGCAAGGAAGGATTGGGGAGACCTCTTCTTTATGGAGTAACTGAAAAGTTCATGCACTATTTCGGTATTAAAGATTCTAAAGAATTAGAGGAATTAATGAATCTGGATACTTAATACTTATTATCCTTAAATTGGAGAAACTAAAATAAGAAGACTTAACTAAAAAGCAGGTGTTCTTCATGTTAGCGGAAAAGTCTTTTTATTTTTTGTTTCTCCTTTTATTGTTGCTCTCCTTATTACTGGTTATTCTCCTGCTGCCTTTAAAGATACGCATATCAATAAATAATTTGCGGAAAACTAATACCGTATTCTTTGAACTGAACCTTTTTTTCTGGAGAAGGTTTAAACTTTTTTCATATCAAAGACACCTGCTTTCTTTAAAGGAGGAAGAAGAGGGCCTACTCCCGTTGCTGCTTTCATTTATGAAGAAAAAGCAGGGCCGGATAGAGCCACGCGAAAGAGGAATAAAAAAGCACTTATTAATCATCTACCGTTTAATAACTGCATTTGGTTGGGAAAGGATGGATCTGCATGTCAAGCTGGGAACCGGTGATCCATCCTGGACCGGGATAATAACAGGCTTTTTGAGTTTTTTGTCCGACATGCTGTCCTTATACATATCAAAAACAACAGGATCTCGCCGGAGGCCTGGAATATTTGTTTACCCTTCTTTTTTTCAAAAAGAGCTTGTTTTTACTTTTAATGCAGAATTTCGCTTTAACGGATTAAGGGTCATTTATTACTCAATAAGGCTCTTCCTGGAATTAGCAGTTGCCGTGTATCTTAAAAAAATATGGGGGTGTATAAAAAATGGCGGAACATCCTATTCAGGGTTTAATGATTACGGCGATGGAAAACTTAAGGGAGATGGTTGATGTTAATAAAATAGTCGGGGATGCTGTAGAGACCCCTGACGGCCATGTTATCATTCCGGTTTCCAGAGTTTCATTTGGATTTGTAGCAGGTGGAACAGAGTTTGATGTTCTGGAAGAGCAGCAAAAGGGAGCTGCTCAGAACCAGAGCCAGAACCAAAATCAGTCGGTTGGTTTTCCCTTTGGGGGGGGAAGTGGCGGCGGAGTCTCTATTCAGCCGATAGCCTTTTTGGTTGTAGGTACGGGTGAAGTGAGGCTTTTACCGGTTGACCGCAGCGCGGTTTTTGACAGGCTGATCGATCTTGCACCTCAGCTATTTCAACATCTTGAAGACTTAATTAAACCGGACAGGTCAAAAAGCAATATCACCAAACTATGAGATGATGAATTATTATCTTCAGAGCAGAATAAATATAGCTAGAGAAACTGATCGCTTCAAGTTTGCAGTTCTGCCGCATAGCAGTAATTTGTTGCTGCTGCGGTTGCAGTATGCAGTTTCTGCTGCGTATCGCTTCAGGGGGAAGAAATGACCAGAAGATTTATTATTATCTTTTTCTCTATTTGTTTGTTGTTTACATGTACATTATTATCCGCCGTACCCGGTGTAAAGACTGCCGCGGCCAAAACAGCACCACCGGAAATCTCTGCTGAAGCGGCGATTTTACTAGACTGGAACAGCGGAAGAATCCTCTATGCCAGAAATCCGCATTTACCCAAATATATGGCCAGTACAACAAAAATAATGACTGCGATTATCGCCCTGGAAAGGGGTAAGATGGACGAAGAGGTCATCACCAGCCCCAGGGCCGCTAATACCGGAGGTTCATCAATTTGGCTGGAAGAGGGAGAGAAAAAAACTCTTGAAGAACTGGTGTACGGGCTGATGTTGCGCTCCGGGAATGATGCTGCGGTGGCAATCAGCGAACATATCTCCGGAAGCGTGGAATCATTTGCCGAATTAATGACCAGGAGAGCGAGAGAACTGGGGGCAAAAAATACCTCTTTTCGCAATCCCCACGGCCTGCACGATCCTGAGCATTATACCACCGCTTATGACTTATCGGTCATTGCCGCGCATGCCATGGGGTTAAAAGAATTTCGTAATATTATTTCGACCCCCAGTAAAACTATTTCCTGGCCGGGACATCCCTGGTCCCGCTATCTCTATAACCAGAATAAATTATTTGATCTTTATGAGGGAGCTGAAGGCATAAAAACCGGATGGACTACCCCGGCAGGGCGTTGTTTTGTCGGATCGGCCGAAAGAAATGGCCGCAGGCTGATTTCCGTAGTCTTAAACGCCCCGCAGATGTGGGAGGATACTGTTGCTTTACTGGACTATGGCTACAATTACTTTACTAATAGAAACCTTGTAACAGATGGCCAATTTTTAAAATCGGTTGCGGTAGCAGATGGCATGCAGAAAAAAATAAAAGCCGTTGCCGGCGGAAACTATTATTATCCGATGCAGCCGTTGGAGGAAGCCAAGGTATCATACCGTTTTGTTTTAAATGAACCCTTAAAAGCTCCTTTAAAAAAAGGTGAAAGAATTGGAGAGCTGGAGGTTTATTTTGAGGATGAGCTGGCAGGTGTAGTTGATTTGCTGGCCGGCGACGAGGTTCAAAGATTAAGTCTTTGGAGCCGTATTAAAAGGTATTTCGGGAGGGGGGAATGATGTGGTAAATTTACTCTGGGCAGGAATGATTATCATCGCGATTGCAGTTGCCGGAATAAACGGAAAAATCGAGACAATTACACCAATTATTTTTAGTTCGGCAGAAAACGCGGTAAATATCTCTTTAAGCATGATCAGTATTATGGTCTTCTGGCTGGGTATTATGAAAATTATTGAAAAATCGGGTTTTATTCATCTGGTAATCTTTTTTTTAAAACCACTGGCCTACTGGTTATTTCCAGGCATTCCGCGCAATCACAAAGCCATGAACGCCATGTTGATGAATATGAGCGCCAACTTGCTTGGTATGGGAAATGCTGCCACGCCGTTCGGTATCAAGGCGATGGAGGAAATGCAACAGCTAAATCCCGACCGCGATACCGCTTCGGACAATATGTGTACTTTTTTAGCTATCAACACTGCCAGTCTTACCTTGATTCCTACTACAATTATTGCCATCAGGTCGGCTACAGGTGCGCAAAACCCCACGGACATTGTCGGGACTACGATCATAGCGAGCTTATGCTCCATAACGGTAGCCATCCTCGGCGACAGGTTCTTTCGTTTTTACAGCAAAAAGAAAGAGCAAGGTGTAATCTCCAATCATAAAAAATTCCATTAAAGTGACAGGTTGAAAGATGGATCTTTACGCGATTATTAATGTTATCTCTGTATGGATTGTACCCGGACTTATCCTTCTGGCACTAATATATGCATATTTTCGCGGGGTAAAAGTATTTGATACCTTTGTCGAAGGCGCAAAAGAAGGTTTTGGAATGTCCGTAAGGCTGATTCCCTTTCTGGTTGGGATGATGGTTGCTATTGGTTTGTTTAGAGGCAGCGGCGCCATGGAACTGCTCAGCAGTTTAATTGAACCGTTGCTGAGTCATCTGGGGATACCTTCCGATATCCTTCCCCTGGCTTTTATGAGACCTGCTTCCGGCAGCAGCTCCCTGGCTATCGCCACAGAAATAATGAATATCCACGGACCCGATTCGCTCCTTGGGCGCATGGCGGCTACCATGCAGGGGAGCACTGATACCACCTTATATGTTTTAACAGTATATTTCGGGGCGGTTGGTATAAAAAAAATACGTTATGCCCTGATTGTTGGTTTAATAGCCGACCTGGCGGGTATTCTGGCATCCGTCTTTATTTGCAATCTGGTTTTTGCCTGAAGTATATAATATAATAACGAATGGATAATTTATTCAGCCCCGGACGGTTATAGTTCTCATTAGTATTAAATAAAGTAACCTTTAAATGTATAGATTATAGATGTAGATACCTTAGATGCCGTCCGGTTTCAATACTTCAAATGCTTATCAGCATTAAAACTGTTTTTAAGAGGGACTCTGGGCATGAGCAATTTAATGAGGCTGCAAAAATTCCTGGCAGCCGGAGGTGTGGCTTCCCGGCGCGCTGCCGAAAAGTTGATCGAGAGTGGAAGGATAAAAGTCAACGGCAGGGTAGTAAAAAAAACGGGAACTAAAGTAGATGCCTTTCGTGATAAAATTGAAGTTGATAATTGTATTGTTACTTTAGCCGAAAAAAAAAGATACTACCTGCTGAATAAGCCCAGAGGATACCTGACGACGGTAAAAGATCCTTTTAGGAGGCCGACTGTGCTGGATTTGTTCCCTGAGGAACTGCAGAAGGGTCTCTTTCCCGTTGGCAGACTGGATCTAAATACTACGGGTCTGCTCCTGCTTACCAATGATGGCGAAATTGCCTTTCGGCTTACCCACCCGCGTTTTAAAATAAAAAAGAAATACCTTGCTAAGATTAAAGGTATTCCAACAGAAAGAGATCTGCAAATGTTTAAAAAGGGAATACTGCTGGAAGACGGGTACACATCACCCGCTGAAGCCGTAGTGCTCTCTGCAGATAATGGAAACGCGCAGCTGCTCATTACGCTTTATGAAGGTAAAAAAAGGCAGGTAAAACGCATGTGTAAAGCGCTGGGGTACCCTGTACTGTCACTGAAGAGAATTTCTCTGGCTTTTTTAAACCTCGGCGGACTAAGGCAGGGTGAATACAGGGAACTAACCCCTGCAGAGATCGAAAAACTTTTCG
>JGI24712J26585_10003019_pt1 | contig 13485 bp, 11 predicted proteins | sample BioPla3DNA2_FD_26585 | JGI IMG/M metagenome (IMG submission 26585) | reverse complement strand
TGATTCTTTTGCCAATTTATTACGAATTGCTGACCTGCCGATATTTTCAGGCAACTCATTGTATATCACACCATCATAATTGCCAATTGAACGATTTTCTTCGCGAAAATCCTCGTTTGATTTGTCGTCATAAACACGTATCTCCACATCAAGATTAAACATCTTAACCTGTTTCGAAAGTTCTGCTATCAATTCACGTATATACGTGTTATACACTGGGATACAAACGGAAAGCATATTGCTTATTATAAATATGTTTTGTTCTTACAATCTGTTTTTTTGAACAATTATCAAGTCGCAAAAGTATATAAGTAATTAGCTGAAAAGTTCCAAATAGTGGTTACACCTATGGCAAACAGTTTGGCTAAGTAAAAATTTAATTTAAGTTTTTTGACGCATAAATAAAGTATTAAGGTGTTGATAGCTAGACCTATTAAGCTAATTATAAAAAAATCACCAAACTCGCGCAACATGTTAGGATTTTTACTGTAAAAAGTCCAGATTCTATTTAAGTAATAGTTAGTTGAAGCGGCAACAGTAAAGCCGATTGCATTTGAAACATATTTAGGAATTTTGAACCACTCTTTACATACAAATGTAATCCCAAAATCCACCAAAACACCGGAAAATCCAACGACTCCGAATTTTATAAATTTATAAATTAAGTTTTGATTTAGCCAGTCAAACATTCACGTATATTATTATGTCAACAAATATATCGAAAATAAACACAGGTTAAAATGTAGCGTTGATTTTAAGATTAAAAAGACGACCTGTTAAATAATTAGGAATTGCATGTTGTCTGTTTCTAACATCGGTTATCCACGTATATGAAATCGTGTTTTGTAAATCGAAAATGTTAAATACATCAAGTCCAATCCATATACTTTCTATGTATTTCATTATTCTTTTTGAATCGTTATGACGTAAAATCTCTTTTGAAATACCCATGTCAATTCGTTTATATCCTGGATACCTGTATTTTGAAAAATGCCTTGGAGCATCAGGAATTCCAATGGGAAGCCCTGTATTAAAAACTGCATTTAGGTGAACTTTTATTGAAGGATTTCCTGGCCAATAATCTTGAAAAAAAAGGTTTGCCGTAAACCGTTGATCTGTTGGACGTGGGATAAAACCTGGGTAAGTAGTATCATATACACCATTTATTTGTCGTATATATATATCATCTGTGAGGTCTTCCTCTGTTTTCATGAGACTTAACGACAACCAGCTATCTACACCTTTTACAAATTCGCCAGTTAATTTAAAATCAAAGCCATAAGCGTATCCATTTGAATGATTTCTCCCGTCGTATATAATTCTGACATTATCAACATGATACGGTATCAAATCAGTTAAATGTTTGTAGTACTGCTCCAAAACAAGTTTAAAACGGCGGTTCCAAAGCGTAAAATTATAATCGGCAGCTGCAACAATTTGCGCTGATTTTTGTGATTTTATTTCTCTGTTTAGGTCGCCATTCGGCATTATACACTCTTTGTAAAATGGTGGTTGATAATATAGTCCTGTGCTTAATCTAAAAAGCCAGTCTTTTTCCCAATTAGGCTTAACTGCAATACTTCCACGTGGGGAAAAAAGTGATTCTTTATTAAAACTCCAATAATGATATCGTAACCCTGCGGTAATAAACATATCGACACTATTGAAATCAAACTTCCATGTATCTTGAATGAAAGCCCCCATCCTATAACTATTCGAGCTATTTGAGAATTTTCGTGTTTCGTAAAGCTCAACCAATGTATCATTAAAGCCGTAATAAGGAATACTATAGCCAGCGGAATCTAACATCATCCATTCACTAATTTTGTCACTGATATCATCGTAACGACCTGATAGCCCCCACTGTATAACATGATTCTCAATACGATATTTGTGTGCTAACGTGGCTGTTGATACTACTGCTTCGAGATAGTTGCGTGCATGGTCTAAGTACGTTCCAACAGCAAGCGAACCAATGCTATCGCCCAATGTAGTGCTACCCAATTGTGCATCAATTTCATTTAACCAGTATTGCCCTTGAATATCAAACGTTTCACTTTCCGAACTATAAAATGATGATAAAGAGAGCTTCCAATCATTGCCTTCAGAAGGATTATAACGTAATGACAAAGCTCCTTGAGTTGTAAAAAATCTGTCGATCTCCTGTCCATCAAAATATGCTGTAAAACGCTTTGCATCATTTACCATTCCGAGGGTTGTCTCACGATAAGTAGGCTTAAACCTATATCTATTGTCGGAAACATATCCCAAAAAACTTAGTTCTAAATACTCATTAAAGTTATAGGTCAATAGTGTTTGAAAATCAAAAAACAAGGGATCATAATTACCCTGAGTTTCTAGTCCTTTAAGCAGTAATTTGGTTTGCTTTAATCTAACACTTGAAATGTGCGAAAAACTATTTTTAAGTGCTGTTCCTTCAAACAGAGCTGAGCCACCAAGCAGTCCTATTTCTGCACGTGCCTTCGTTTCTGATGGCTTTCTGTATTCAATATCAAGCACCGAAGACATTTTGTCACCAAATTTAGCTTCAAAACCTCCGCTGCTAAACGATAGATTTTCAATCATATCGCTATTTACAAAGTTCATCCCCTCCTGCTGTCCGCTACGAACCAAAAAGGGCTTATAAATCTCTATTCCATTGACATATATCAAGTTTTCATCGTAATTTCCTCCCCTAACCGAATACTGACTACTTAGCTCGTTATTTGTTGAAACACCGGGCAACGATTTAATAATACTCATCGTGGGGTTCGACAAACTCGGCATCTGTTTTAATAACTTAGGATTAATATATTGCGTTGTAGAGTGTCTGAACCTCTCATCAATTACCATTACCTCATCAATATTATGGGCAGTTTGTCGCATTGAGACTTCTAATTTCAGACGTTCGCCTTCTGACAAAGTTAGGTTAACCGTCGTCTCCTCAAATCCTATACGGCTATGAACCAGAGTTATTGGAATGTTAGCAGGCACCTCAATTTCGTATCTACCAAGTGAGTTTGATATTGTTCCCTGTTGGGTCTCTTTGCATGCCACTGAAACCATATCAACAGGATATTTATCTTGATCCAAAATACGACCTATTATAACTGCTTTTTGAGCAAATAGTTGATTTGTAAAAATCAATAAAAAAAAGCTTAACTTAAAATATCGAAACATTTATGTTATTAGTGAATTTTATTCTATTCAGCTTACAAAACTAAGAATCTTTAACTTTATTGTAACATAACAGTCTAAATATTTTAAAAAGATATTATAATACCAATTGTTAGAACGATTTTACTCAGATGTTCTTTCACTGATTCAAAACTTCATATACCACAACAAAACACTTAGTAGAAAATTATTCATAGCTATTGTGCCAAATATGTTATGGAAATTTTCCTATAAATCAATAAGTTTTTAAAATTTTATGGCTAAATTTGTAAAAAAGGTTTCCACATAGTAAAATACAACTATTCCCGTTTAACGAAAATGTACTAAAATCACATATGAAACGGACACTACAGCGCAAACTCAACACACAAAAACGTGACTATAAAACATGTAAATTCTGTATAACCTTAAACCAAAAAATATAGATATATGAAAAAAGCCTTATCAATCTATTTTGCACTATTAATAAGTATGCCGATTATAGCTCAAAAACAATCGGCTGGTTCACACGAACAACCCCTTAATAACGTAAACTGCTATGCATACAATAATATAAGTTCTCATACTATTACGTCAGAAACTGAATTGTTTGCAAAAAAACACGAAGTCACTATAAATAACATTGGAACTTTAAATGAAGATACCCCCGAACATGTTTACCGTCGTAGTTCACTTTATACCATCTTACTGGGAATAGATCCTGTTTTCCAAGAGGAGGAAGATTGGGAACTTAATAAATATGTAATGGATGCATATTCAAAGGCACCTTTCCCTGATAAATATAATGACCACAGATTAGAAATATCAAGTTTTAAGTTTAATGATTACGCAGGAATTTCATCTGATAATCTACAACAACTTGGTGACGAGAATGATGAAAAAAAATCTCGTAGAATAGATGATGCCTACATTAAAGCTTCTGAAAGGTTTTTAAAAGAGAACGAAATTGCAAAAGGCATGGTTGCCAAGTGGTTTAACAGACAAGATGATGGGACGTTCGATATGGATTTAATTCACGAACGTGGTTCATACGATGCTTCTGCAATGCAGGTACAACTTGCAAGTGGTTCAGTAAGGGGTATGGCAATGTTGCAAGATGCTGGAGAAGAGCTTATTAAAAACACTTTCGTCATAATAAACAGAATGCGTTTCGTAAAAAACGAACCTATTGCACGTGCCGTTAGAGATATTGCGTATAGTGTAGCAGAAAAAAGAATAAAAGAAGAGTTCTTGCAATCATTAGCGAAAGCAGCTGCAGATGGTGTATACGAGTCAACCAAAGACGGATATTCCGTTTGGACGATTTCATTTTTATTTCAACTTGAATGGGACGATGAAATAGCCAACAATTTTTACGAAAACATGTGGATGGACAAATCAAATAGCAGCGAAGAGAGAAAATACTTATTTGACAATGCCGATATTTTCAACCTAAAATTTGTTGGTTACGAAAAATCAAAATCATTAGTCCTTTTTTCTGCAGGAAAATCAAAAGAAGAGATCATAGAGGTCGCAACAATTAGAAACATAGACAAAACATATGCACAACTACAAAAATCATATGATGTGTTTAAAACCAAAACACCTATTGTATCAACAAATCCAATAACAGCTAAAATTGGATTAAAAGAGGGTCTTAGCGGAGGAGACAGGTTTGATGTATTAGAAATGACATACGATATTAAAACGGGACGCACTAAATACGTTAAAGTAGGACAAGTCAGAGTTGACGGCAAAAACATTTGGGACAATAGATATGCACTGTCAGAAGCAGATATTGGAATTGATGTTGAGGAAAAGTCAAATGATGCAGAAGAAATAATAAACGATGCAGTGGAAAATGCAGATGATATCGATGAAAATGTAAATGATGTCGAAAAGAACGCAAGTGATGTTGAGAAAAAAACAAAAGATACAGAAGGAACATTAAATGCCACAATATTCAAGGGAAGCAAAAATATAAAGGCAGGAATGTTGCTGCGTCAAGTTAAATAAAGTAAAGTGTTACTATATTAACAAATTGTTAATACGAACAGATAGACTAGGAATATTTACCTTTTATAATTAATATTGTCAAACAGATTATACAAATGAAAAAAATTTTACAGTTTGCGGTTGTTGCTTTTTTAGCATACGGACTAATCGGTTGTGCAGCAACAAAAGAGGTTGTAATACCATATGGACATAACCTAAATGCTGAGGCTGAAATTATCAGCGTTGGTAAAGATGGTACGAAAATGATTAAATCGTGGGCTTATTCAAAAAATCCGGAATCTGCGTTTATGTATGCAAAACGTGCTGCAGTTTCCACAGCAATTTTCCAGGGATTTCCTGCCGGTGGAGGCTCGGGTAAAGTAGGACCAATTGTTACCGACCCTAATGCTGAATTTGAACACAAAGAGTTTTTCGACGAGTTTTTTAAACCAGACGGAAAGTGGGCGCAGTATGTTGTTTCTAAAAACGTTGGTATGCCTTCAGGTAGTGATCGATTAAAAGTCGGTAAAGGATATAAAATCGGAGCTTCGGTTGCCATCGAGTTTGACAACCTACGTAAATATTTAGAAGACAACAATATAGCTCGCAGATTAGACGAAGGATTTTAATTTTACTATTTCAAAATATTTATCTACGATACTTAACCTAAAAATTATGAAGCTATGACAAAAAAAATTCAATTCACATTTGTTCTATTGTTGGCAATTGTGGTAAGCACAAATGCACAAAGTCGTAAAGAGCGAAAAGCATATTACGGAAGCAAATACAACGTTGAGATAGAGACACTTGGCGTTGGAAATGATGGCACAAAACTTTTCAAAGTTTGGGGATATGGTAAAAAAGTAAATGATGCCGTTTTTGAAGCCAAAAGAAATGCGATATCAGCAGCCATATTTAAAGGTATTCCTGCAGGCAGAGGAGCATCTCCAACTCCCGCTTTAACAACAGAAGTTGATGCTGAAACAAAACATCAAGAATTTTTTGACGAGTTCTTTAAAGATGGAGGAAAATATTTACAATATGTAAATTTAAGCGGTGATGGTGAACCAAGGGAAGCAGACAAAATTAAGATGAAAAAAGGCTATAAGGTTGGTGTTGCCGTTTCAATTAATCATACAGCTCTTAGAAAATACCTTGAAGAAAAGGGTGTAATTAGAAGTCTTACAACTGGATTTTAACAATAATAAAAAGAACATTTCTTACCATATGTAATTTACATATGACCATAAACCGAAAAATTATAATAATATGAAAAATTTATTCACACTTATTGCAGCTTTATTTGTAACAACATCACTTTTTGGTCAGGCAAGAAAACCGACTATTATGGTTGTGCCGTCAGATCAATATTGTATTTCACGCGGATACACGATGGAATTTGATAACATGGGGACCAAAGTCACATTACCAGACTATCAAGCAGCCTTACAAAACGATATGGACCTTAAACTCGTAATTTCTAAAATGAGCGGAATTATGAGCGACAGGGGCTTCCCATTAAAAGATCTTGAACAAGAGCTAAAAAACCTTGCCACTCAGGGAGCCGAATTGGCGATGATGAGTAGTAAAACTTCTGGTGCGGCAGTTGCAGAATCACCCATTGACGTTTTAAAAAGAACTGCCAAATCTGATATTATAATGGATTTGTCATTCGAGAAAAAAACACAAGGACCAAGAAACTATATTACTTTTATACTTAATGGATTAGATGCTTACACCTCAAAAAATATCGCTAGCGCCTCAGGAACAGGAAAACCTTCATCAGCAGCGCAAGTTGAACTTTTATTAGAAGAGGCTGTATTGGCTTATATGGACGAGTTCAACGGTCGTTTAATGTCATTTTTTGAAGATGCTTTTGCAAACGGTCGCGAAATAAAAGTTAGAATTCAAATGTTCGACGGTGTGGGATTTGATTTAGAGGAGGAGTATGACGGCGATGAACTATCGGAAAAAATTGAAGATTGGTTTGCAGAAAATACTGTTCAAGGACGTTTTAGTCTGCAAGATGCCACCGAAAACTTCATGCAATTCGAACAAGTACGCATACCTATGATGAACGAAAAAGGTCGCGCTGTTGATGCAAGAAACTGGTTGCGTGATTTACAAAAGTATTTAAAAGATGACCCGTTCACTATAGAATCTAAACTATATATGCGTGGATTAGGTGAAGCGTGGCTAATTATAGGAGAAAAGTAACAAAATCAATTAAACTAAAAAATTACAACAAAATGAAAAAGTTAATATTTATTCTGGCTATACTTTTGGTGGTATCAACCAAATACACAAAAGGTCAGAACCAACTTGGAAAATCTGATGATTTGGCTCGCATATCGCTTACTCCAATAGTTCCTGATGAGTTAAAACACATTCCGGACAATGCACGTAAGCTGTTGACAAACAAATTAAGTAATGTCGTTACAAGAAACGGTCTTTCCGGCTCGGCAACAAATCCACGATTTGTTATTACAGCAAATGCAGATATTTTAACTAAAGATATCACTCCAACTGCACCGCCAAAAACAGCTATTACACTTAACATTACTGTCTATATAGCAGACGTAGTAGCACAAACAGTATTTGCGTCCACCATGTTGGAAGTTAAGGGAGTTGGCGACAACGAGACTAAAGCATACACGTCAGCTATTAATCGCGTTGCCCCGCAAAATCCGCAACTTAAAGCGTTACTTGAAGAGGGTAAAACAAAAATTATTGAGTATTACAATTCAAAATGCGATGTGATTATTTCCTCCGCTCAAGCCCTGGCTGGCCAAAAACAGTACGATGAGGCTTTGGCAACACTATTCAATGTGCCCGATGTAAGCCGTGAGTGTTACGATAAGTGCATGCGGATATCCCTTGATATATATCAGGAGTATGCAAACCAGCAATGTAATCAGCACCTTTCGGTGGCTAGAGCGGCGTGGGCAGGTAAGGAGCTCTCCAAGGTTGAGGAGCATCTAGGAAAGATTACACCGGATATGGGTTGCTATGATGAGGCTCAGCAACTTGTTGCTACCATTACCTCGGCAGTTGAGGCTGAAGGTGGGAGCGCATGGAACTTCAAAATGAAGAGATACGACGATAGCGTTGATATTGAGAAGATGAAAATTCAGGCAGGGAAAGAGGTCGCCCGGAGTTGGGCATCCCATGGAGCATCCAAAAATTTTGATTGGAGTTGGTTGTTTCCCGGGTGTAAGCCCAAAACACAAGAGCAGCCAAAGGCTGCCGAACCTCAAAAAGCAGCAGAAAAGCCTAAAGAGCCACAGAAAGCCACTGCTGCACCATCGGGTCAGGCAAAACAGCATGAACCTCTCGGAAACACAACCGTTTTAAATAAACTTCATGCTACTGTTACTGCCTATCATGGTGATTTTAAAGGGAACTTTACGGTACTAACAGATGGTGAATACTCTGGCACCAATTGCGTTGTAAGCTGGAGTAGCGATGCAACATTTTTTATCATCGACCTGGGAAGCGTTAAACAAATAAATGGAATTACCGTTGGAGCAGTTGCTGATCAAGATGTTTATCTTGATTGGTCTATTGATGGCACCAATTACGCCAAACTCACGCATGTACTTGGCTCTTGGGGGCAAAGTAGTTCTATGTTTTCAATCGAAATTTACACAACAGATCCATCAAGCGAAAATTATGAGCCAAGGATACAGGTAAAGCCAGTTAAAGCACGTTACCTTAAACTGTATTCACCCAAAGGGTCTAAAGTTTCTGAAATTGTTCCCCTTGGTTTATAGGTTTTTGTTTTGTATAAAGTTCGGCACGAGGTTTGTTAAATAAATCAAACAGTTGTAATCTTAAGTGCAATGAAAAGGTTTTTAATTTTTGCGGTTAGCCTATGGTTTTGTACCTCCAGTGGGAAAGCGCAAAGTAGCCTCGGCAAAAAGATTACGACAATGCTCTCAAATACTTGTCAGAGATATTGCCCCCGACAGCAAATGTTACGATGAAGCATCTGTACTATACAAAAAAATAGAGCAGGAAGGGTGTAATCAGGCACTTGGCGCAGCAAAAGGTGCTTGGGCTGCTTTAGATGCTATTCAAGCAGCAGAATATCTTTCTCAAATATCAGCCTCTTGTGATTGTTTCGCCGAAGCCGAAAAACTTCAAGCCGAAATTCAAACAAAAGTTCGTGAAGATCAAAAACGCGAATGGGAAAGACGGATAATCAAAGAGGATAGAGAGTACGCTCTTCAAAATAAAAGAATTGATAGCGAAGTAGAAATAGCTAAAGCAACTCTCGAAGCAGCATCAACTATTGCAACAGCAGCAATTGAAAACAAAGCTTACGGATGGGGCTATTATACCGATTGGACAGCTACTATAGTCCAAACTTCGCTATCGCTCTTTTGGACTATGTGTCTGTAACATCGGTATTTACAATTGTAAAATTTTAAAAAGATTGGACTATTTTAAAATTACAATTGGTATTACACTAATCTTTTGTGGATTTATGGGCTATAGCCATATTTTAATACAAAACAAAAAAGGGACTTGTTTTTAGGTCCCTTTTTTATTTTCAGCCAACCTGTAAGCCGGGTTTTGTAGCATGATTGCTTTCTGTCATTTATCTAGACCATCAATCACTTGATGGCTCTATCGACCTACCCCTCGACATTGGGCGGGCAGCCCTCAAACGCCGATATACATGGTCTTTCAACCCGAGATTCGCACGGTCGCACTGTCACCAGATACGCCTGTGTGCTCTTACCACACCTTCTCACCCTTACCATACAAAAATATGGCGGTTATTTTCTTCTGCTACATATATCCTCACGGATATCTTCCTGTTAGGAAGCTCGGTGCCCTGCGTTGCCCGGACTTTCCTCTGTGGTCATTATCCACAGCGACAGAACGGTCGGCTGATTATTTCTTCGATAAAATTACCATGGTTGCTCCAAAACCATACTCCTTAAATGAAGCATCATGATACTCATATTTTTTGTACTCTCTGTCTAATGTTCTACGTATCTCGTTTTTTAATGTTCCGTTTCCTAATCCGTGAATAAATACAACACGCTTATATCTCTCTGCCAGAGCATTTTCAAACTCAACTCGAAATTGTCTCATTTGAATATCTAACATCTCCTTTGGTGTAAGTCCCGTTGTGCTTTCAACAAGAGATTGAATATGTAAATCCACCTCTTTTAGAAAATTCTCTTTGGGTTTCTCTTTTTTGATACTTTTATTAGGCGTTGTGTCAAGCAAGATTTTATCTGAAACAACTACACTATTCTCTTTAGTTAATGTCTCTAGTGCTTTTTTAAACTCCGCTGTACTACTGTCGGTATCAACCAAACGATACATAATAGAAGGAGTATCAAAAAAACTGTTTTTTTTAAACATTAAGTTATTTGTAAAAACAGATGTTTCAATCTCAATTTTTGACTGCCAAGGTTTTATTAATGGAATATTATTTTTGGAATAAAAACTAAGATTAACAGCTATTTCAATAGTATCGTATGAGTAACTGTTTTTATCGATTGAATAAATAAAATTGTTCTTATTAGGGGCAATTATCTGTGCGCTGATAAACTTATTTGTTAATTTACTAGATTCGTATACAGACACAAATAGATGATAATTGCTATCATTTACAATGTACATATTTAACACATCTGATTTACTTATCTGCTCACTCTGTGGAACGATGGCAATATATGCCTTCGGAGTATTATTTCCGCTTAAATTCGTTCCTTGTGGAAAGAATATCAACTCATTATGATAATTTTCAGGTGTTTCAATCTCTTTTTTTGTTGAAATAGTTACATTTTTCGATTGCGAGTCTTCAGTATTAACAACAACCAGCTCATTTTGAAACATAGGGATCTCAAATCCCGAATCGTCAATAACCATAATACGATTATCGGGTAAAATCGAAGCTACTTTACCTCCCCCAACATCATTCAAATAACGTACAGTATCACCAATTTTTATATCCATACGATTACAAATTTACCTTATATTCAACTAATATACAAAGATTTACATCAAGATTCCATTTTGTTAACAGTTAAAATCACATGTCAAACAACAAAAAACATACCCTGAAAATTATAAATCCAAACCAATACATATTATAGCACAAACTTAACAAAATAAAAAATAATTATTAATAAATTGACTTATTTAATTCCCTACACTGCAAAAGTTTCGTGCTATTTGAACCAAATTAACGTGGTTATTGTTAGTTAAAATATAGGTCAAATAATTAGGATTATAATAAAATAGTTTTTACCTTGTAAGACAATTAATTATATCATTGAGGCTTCGATGTGTGCTGGATCAATACAGTTAAATATTAGTCATATGAAGACATCAGTAATAAAAGAGCAATTTAGCATAGATTATATTTTAAACTCATCAGTTAAAATATTATTTAATCGTTTAAGCTGTCCTTTAGGATTATCGGAGTGGTTTGCAGACAACGTTACTTTAAAAGATGATATATTTACATTCCATTGGGGTAAACATTCACAAAAAGCCAGATTGCTAAGTATAAAAGAACCCGATTATATTCGTTTTAAATGGATTGATAATAAAGCCAGCGAGAGTGAAAATGATTACTATTTCGAATTTCAAGTATTTCAAGATGATTTAACTGGAGATGTTCATTTAACCGTAACTGACTTTGCTTCACCAGATGAAATTGAAGATGCTAAGATATTGTGGGACACTCAAATAAACGATTTAATACGTTTAATAGGGGCATAATACTAATTTTACAACACTACTTATAAGTAAAAATCGTTAATTTTGCAGTTAACAAACGATTTTACGATTGAAAAAACTCCACATATTAGTTTTAAAAAATTTTATTGGACCATTAATAGCATCTTTTCTGATATCGCTATTTGTGCTACTTATGCAATTTCTTTGGCGTTATGTCGAAGATTTTGTTGGTAAAGGGCTTTCTATGGGTGTAATTCTTGAAATTTTGATGTATGCCAGTTCATCATTAGTTCCCATGGCTTTACCACTTGCTGTTTTATTAGCTTCAATAATGGTTTTTGGTAATTTAGCAGAGCATAGTGAACTAATGGCAATAAAATCGGCTGGTGTATCGCTAATTAGAATTATGCAACCAATTTTGGTTTTAACTATACTTATATCAATATTTGCATTTTATTTTGCTAATTATACGCTTCCTCATAGTAACCTGAAAATGAGGTCATTGCTATACGATATTACCAATAAACCTCCTGAAATTATTATACCTACCGGCACTTTTTATAATGAACTACCCGGATATTCAATAAAAATTGAAAATCGTGATAGGGATACAAAAATGTTATACGATCTTCTAATATATGATCATTCAGCAGGTCGTGGAAATATCAGCGTTACCGTTGCCGAAAAAGGCATGATGTATTATGTCAATGAACATCAATACATTATACTTCACCTATTTAATGGTGCGATGTACGAAGATGAACAGGTGAAAAGTCAATCGCAAAGAGAGAGTTTTCCGTATAGGCGACATACATTCGAAGAGCAAAAAATTGTTTTTGATATAACAGGCTTTGGATTTAAAAGATCTGATGAAAATCTTTTTAAGAGCCACTATCAAACTCTTGGAACAAAAGACCTTTCACTTACAATAGATACCCTGCAAATGAAAATATCCGAGCAAATATCTTACCTCAAGGACAACTTGGTAACAACTAATTATTTCAGACGTTTAAGTAATCCTCATAATGATAGTATTAAAGTAGCTTTTCCAGAAACAAAGCTCTCCACTGACAGCCTATTGAACTCTTTTGGACTCTCAATGCAAAAGACAACAATTAGTTCTGCTCTAACGTTTGCCAGAAACACTCAATCGTACATACAAAGCGAAAACGGAGCTTTAAAAAGCCGACAAATTTGGAAAATAAAACATGAAGCTGAATGGCATAATAAATTCACTCTATCATTGGCATGCATTGTGCTGTTTTTTATTGGAGCACCTTTAGGGGCAATTATTAGAAAAGGAGGAATAGGCATGCCTGTTGTTGTAAGCGTAATATTATTTATCACCTACTACATTTTAGGAATGCTTGGAAAAAAATCAGCAGAACAAAGCCAAATCGCTGTATGGTTTGGTATGTGGCTATCAACAATTGTTTTTGTTCCATTAGGAATTTTTCTAACTTCACGTGCATTAAGAGATCGTGTAATAATAAATATTGATCCTTACATAAAACTTTTTACTACTCCGTATCATTTTTTAATAACACGGATTAGATTATATAAAATTAAAACTATTGGCAAAAGAAGAAATAACAATTAATAGAAAATAAGCGTCTAATTATCAAC
>JGI24712J26585_10003016_pt1 | contig 13487 bp, 15 predicted proteins | sample BioPla3DNA2_FD_26585 | JGI IMG/M metagenome (IMG submission 26585) | reverse complement strand
ATCTATAAAATATCCTTTACGAAACCTATTGAGAATGAACTAGTATATGAAATTGATTTACTAAATATTAATCCTAAAAAGCAATCTGATATTGAGTTGCTTTATTGTATTTCAAAAGAAGGTTTAGGAAAATCATTATTAGAAGAATATCATCTTCAAAAACAGGCATCGAGCCGTTTTTTAATCGGGCAAATAATCTTATCTGATACCGTTATAAACTCTATAAAAAAGACACTTAAAAAAGTGTTACCCGATGCCAAAATAACGGATGATGAGATTAGTGCTGTACTATTCAATGAAGTACTAAAACGTGAAGTCCTTGAAGGTGAAAAAGCAAAAGAAGCAAAGAGAAAAATAAATAAAGCATTGAAAGCCACCGTTAAAAAAGCGGCATCCAAACCAGCCTCTCAAGAAAAAAACAGTGAAACCGCGAAAAAACAACTCTAAACCCGCTTCATTTTAGGAGGTATCGAAAATATGAAAAAGTTTATTGCTGGTTTGCTATTTGGCTTCTTACTTGCTACTACCAGTTCATCTTTAGCAGGCACCAATATCATCCGTCTTTATGTGAATGGCCAGGAAATAATCCCCGATGTACCACCGCAAAATATAAACGGGCGAGTAATGGTTCCGGCCAGATTCATAGCAGAACCACTAGGGGCATCAGTTGAATGGGATGCTGCAACAAATGCAGTTAAGATTACAAGCCAGGTCAGCAAAGAATCTTCTCCTACCCCCAAAAAGGAACAAGCAGATGAACAAAAGCAATCAGATAAATTATTAAACATGGGCGAAAAGTTTCAAACTAATGGTCTAACTGTAACCATCAAAAAAATTGACTATACCGATGACGGCTTCANTGTTTATTTCAGCGTAATCAATAATACTGATAAGCCATTGGAAAATCCCGGTTCACTCTCTTTTAAACTAACTGAACCTATGTATGAAGAAGAAATAAATAGGATTGGATGTGGGATATGTTTTGATAAGACGGGTTATATCTATCCAGGTGAATCCTGTTCCGGCCACTATCAATATAGGTACAAAAGACCAATTCAATTTGAAAGTGTGACATATTCATTGAATCATAGTGGAATTGCTGGTGCTCCATTAGCCACTTGGAAAGTACGTTAATAACCTCCCGCCCTCTCCCCTTTAAGTTATTCGCTACAAAAGATTTTAAAACATACTTAACTCGCATGATTGTACTTTTCATGTCAGGTGTTTTTGTTTTAATCGTCGAACTTACGTTTGTAAAATATGATCATTGTGGTATACTATCACAAAAAGGGGGGGGTGTTACATGGCATCTTCGTCCAAAATTGAATGGACTGAAGCAACCTGAAACCCTTTAACCGGTTGTTCCAAAATATTTGCCGGCTGTGTTAATTGTTATGCTTGCAGAATGGCCAAAAGGTTAAAAGCCATGGGAAGCCCTCGTTATAGTAATGGTTTTGAAGTCACCCTTCACGAAGATTTAATCGATTTGCATTTGCTTGGAAAAAGCCAAGAAGACCTATAAAAATATAACCCGCTGCGGCGGGTTTTTTAATTTTAATTATTGTCCTTCATCAGTTTTTCCAGGGCCCTCTTTTCAATACGGGAAACATAAGAACGGGAAATGCCCAAGAGCTTGGCAATTTCGCGCTGGGTTTTACGCAGGCCGTTCACCAATCCGAACCGCATTTCCACAACCTTTCTTTCCCTTTTACTGAGGTATTTGATCTTCGAAAGCATCTGCTGGAATTCCACATTGGTTTGCACCACGTCGGGCACAACATCCGGATGAGTGCCCAGCACATCAATTAAAGTAATAGCGTTGCCTTCCTTGTCTACTCCGATCGGGTCATAAAGGAAAACCTCGCCTTTGTTTTTCTTGGTGGTCCGTAAATGCATCAAAATTTCGTTTTCGATACAGCGGGCCGCATAGGTGGCTAGTTTAGTGCCTTTTTCGGCATCAAAAGTGTTGATCGCTTTGATCAGACCGATTGTTCCAATGGAAATAATATCATCTTTATCGTCCCCGGCACCCTCGAACTTTTTCCCGATATGGGCCACAAGACGGAGATTATGCTCAATTAGAATATTGCGGGCATTGATGTCCCCCTCCCGCACCTTCTTTAAATACATGCTCTCCTCTTCTTCCGATAGTGGTTGGGGGAAGGCGTTGTTGTTCAAATAATAAGCAAGGAGCAGCAAACCATTAACCAAGGTCACAACCGTAATGATAATCGTCCCTAATCCGCTCACACAGCCACCTCCTATTAAGTCATTCTTAATAATATGGCGAAAGACGCCAAAAAGTGCCTGGCTTAAAATTTTTTTGAAATAAATAAACTGGTAATACTGTAAAAAACTAATAGGCATATCCTTGCTAAAATTACAAAAGATATAAATGAACTACCAAACAAATACTTTGACTTTAAAGGAGGACAAAGATCATGCCTAGAAATACGAATAAACCTGCCGTACAAGGAGCAGAGAACTTTCTTAATAACATGAAATATGAAATGGCCAACGAATTGGGCATTGCCAACTACAACAACATCGANAAAGGGAGCCTGACCTCACGCCAGAATGGTTACATTGGTGGCTATATGACCAGAAAACTCGTCCAATTCGCAGAAGAACAATTAAAAGGAAACAGTCAGTAAAGCCCACTACCTCGCTTGCGATAGAAACAAAAAAACCGTGTGTTTTTTTCAAAACAACACGGTTTTTTGTGTGCTTTATTATTCCCTGACGGCAATTTTACGCCTGCTGCCCTCGTTATGCCGTTCTACTGCTTTTATCCGTCGCTTCGGCGTGGCATTCACCTTTCGCGGGGCAATGAGCTTCGCATTTGGGCTCATCCTTGACCTGTTTGGTGCCGGAAGGTGAATGGTGATCGGTACAATAGAACCCAGAACATTTATAAACAACATTAATGTTTTTGCCAATCAAACGATTAACTGGGGATCCGCAGGTCGGACACTCAGTTAAGGCTTTTTCGGTAATTCTCTGGGAAATTGTAAATTTACCACATTTCGGGCAGCGATAGTCATATGATGGCATATTCCCACCTCCTTGTCTCATCCGTTACAGAAAATAGGTTTTCGCTTTTATTCCACTAAAAAATAATTTTACTTTAGCATGACAAAGCCTGTCAAGCCGGATTACAGGAAGCGACTCCCCCTGGCCCGGCGTCCCCGGAGAATAGCCGACTAAATATGGGGTTTTTTTTCCTCCAAATGCGGCAACAGCAGGCAAGCCAAGTACCCGGTTGCCAAGCCGGTGGGTATCCCCGCCAGCAGCAAAACCGGCAGGTAATAGAAAATATACGGGGTTTGAATCAAAAGGGATGCCATCACCAACTGTCCCAGGTTATGCGTTACGGCCCCCGCCATACTAACCCCCATCACGCTCAAAACCGGAAAAGCTTTGATGCACAAGGCCATGACCAGCGTGCTTAAGACCGCCCCCGTCAGGCTTAAATAAAAACCCACGGAAAGAAACGTGCCCACCAACAAAGATGTAAAGAGCACTCTTAATGCGGCAATGGCCAGCCCGTCCCGCAAGCCATACAGATAAAGCGCCAGAATGGTGATAATATTCGCCAATCCTAATTTTACTCCCGGCAGAGGAAAAGGATTCGGCAACATGGCTTCAAAAACACCCAGGGCTGTAGCCAAGGTTATAAAAAAGGCATAATAGACTATTTTTCTGGTTTTGGTCATAAGCAATTCCCCTTGCTTAACGCGTAATCCCATCCAGACCGGAATCATCATTATCCTGAAAATAAATCACTAGTTCATTGGGCACACAAACAATCGATTGCCCGGGGCCACTGATCCAACCCTGTTTCACACAAAGCTGGTCGGGGCAGAACGCTTCCAAAACCCGCATCCGCCCCTTTTGGACTTCAATGGTCGTAGGCCGGGTTTTCCCCCNGATGGTCATGCGCGTGGCGGTATCTTCCGCCACATCGAACTGCCGGACAATCTTCCCGCTTACTTCCACGACGGCCTGTTTTTCCGCCGAAGCGTAGCCGGCCGAAATCTTAATCATGACGTAAGCAACAAGGCTCAACAATATGACCGCGATTAACAAGCGCGTATCCGCTTTAGTCAGCCATCTTTTTCGCATAAGCATATTCCTCTCCCGGGGTAAGCTCAATTTTCCCTTCCAGTCCTGATGTATAGAAAATCTTTTTATCGTCCGTAACCAGAAACATTTCCGTATCCGGTATTTGCTCCACCAGCGCCAAAGCCTGCTGCGGCTCCATCAGAAAAAGAGCCGTCGACAACAGGTCCGCCCGCCCCGAATCCGGGGTCACCACCGTGACACTGATGTTCTCCTCGGCCGGATAGCCGGTGAGGGGTGAAATGATATGGTGATAACTTTTCCCATCAATCTCTTTTACCCGCTGGTAATCGCCGGAAGTAACCGCCGACTCGTCGGTTAAGGATAAAATCCCTATTAAGGCTTCCGGATTACGCGGGTCCTGAATCCCCACTTTCCAGGGCTGCTCCTCCTTTTTTCCCAGCACCCGGATATTGCCGCCGGCGTTAATGATGGCCTGCTTTACACCGGCTTTCTCTAAGATCTGGGCAGCCTTTTCCACGGCATAGCCTTTCGCTACCGCGCCCAAATCAAGGGACATCCCCTTTTTCTTTAAAAAAACGCTTTGGCTTTCTTCATCTAAAATCATATCCTTACTATCCACCAAAGACAAGGCGGCCTGTAATTCTTCCGGCGCGGGGACCTGCTTACGCTCTTGCCCAAAACCCCACAAGTCCATGACCGGCCCAATCGTCACATCAAAAGCCCCCTGGGTTAGTTGATGGTACTCTTGCGCCATTTGCAGCATCGTAAAGACATCCTTGTCCACCCGGACCGGCTTAATTCCCGCCATGGCGTTAATCCGGGCAACGGCGCTTTCTCCCGTCGGCACCGTGTCCAAATCAGCATTATGCCGGTCTCTTCCTTCACTTCCGGGAGCTTGTTCCTTATTCGAAGCATTGGCCTTATCCGGATTATGCGGCTCACCGGTTGCACGTTCAGGAGCTACGGTGGCAAAGCGGTCCGTCAACTCCGCAATCCGGCGCATCTCCTGAAAAGCTTGCCGGGTAGCTTCTCTTAAAAGAGCAGTATCAGTACCATAAGTACTGATACTCACGAAAGTATCCATTAAAAACTCTTCACCGGTGTAATTCTGTAGTATGGCGCGCTGGGTGAACAACGGATAGCCCACCAACAAGAGCACAGCCACTATGCCCATTACGACCAGTAATGTCGAGTAGCGCTTCTTCATCGCTTCACTCCTCTAACAAGGCACTCCCAATTCCATAGAACGCTTGTTACTGACAAAGGCCACACTTCTGGCAAGCATGAGGGGCATTAGGATTAACCGGCTGCTCCATCTTCTGGGCCGCATTAATCGGAAGGATGATTTCCAAAGCATTGGTGGGGCATTTCGTCACACAAATCCCACAACTGGTGCACTTATCGTAGTCAATCACGGCGATGCTGTTGCCGGCATCTCCCACAACCGCAATAGCTCCTTCCGGACAATTCTTCTCACAGAGCTTGCACTTAATGCAGGCTACCTCACAAACGGCTTTGGCGTCTTTGCCCTTTTCTTTATTGCTGCAACGGACATGAACCAGCTTCGAAACGCCCACCAGTTTCAAAACATGTTGGGGACAATGTTCCACACAAACGCCGCAACCGGTACACAGATTATAATCAACCTCCGGCAACTGGTCCGCCCCCATCTTGATGGCCCCGAATGGACAGACCTTGACACAACTGCCCAGGCCGATACAGCCATAACCGCAAGCCTTCGGACTTTTAAACATGGTAGCGGCCACATGGCAATCATCAACGCCCTCGTATTCATACTGCAAAACGGCCCGGTCCTTCCCACCGTTACACATCAACTGGGCAACCTTGGCTTCCTGGGCCTCTCCCGCCTCTTCGCCCATAATAGCGGCGATTTTCTGGCGAACTTCATCTTTTCCCGGCGTACAAGCATTTAAAGGAGCGTTTCCCGCCACAATCGCCTCGGCATAACCGGAACAACCGGGAAAACCACAACTGCCGCAGTTGGCCCCCGGCAACACATTAACGATTTCTTCAATCCGCGGGTCAGCCTCGACCTTGAATTTTTTATCTGCAATCCCTAAGACAATCCCAAAGATTGCCCCTAGCGCCGCTAGACAAATAATTGCATAGATCATCGTTTTAACCTCCGTACTTTTTTATATAAGACCCGAAAAACCTAAAAAGGCGATCGACATCAAAGCAGCAGTAATCAAAGCAATTGGTGTGCCCTGCATACTCTTAGGAATATCGGCGTCTTCCAGTCTTTCCCGGATTCCGGCAAAAAGAATCAACGCTAAGGTAAAAGACAAACCGTTGGCAAAACCATTAAACAACGTATTGATAAAACCATAGGACTTTTGGATATTAATAATCGCCACGCCCAATACGGCGCAGTTGGTGGTGATGAGAGGAAGATAGACTCCCAATGCTTTATACAAATCCGGGCTATGTTTTTTAATCACCATTTCCACAAACTGCACCAGGGAAGCAATAACCAGAATAAAAGCGATAGTTTGCAAGTACCCAATGTCAAATCGTTCGAGCAGATAGACCTGCACCAACCAGGTAATTACGGAAGCCAGGGTCAGAACAAAGGTAACCGCCATGCCCATTCCGATCGCGGAAGAAAGTTTCTTGGAAACGCCTAAAAAGGGGCAGCAGCCTAAGAATTGCGCCAAAACAATATTATTGACAAAGATGGCGCCTATCACGATAAAGATTATCTCATGTAAATCCAACATCTCTCCGGCCTCCTCCTTTAATTACTACTCAACTGTTGTTGAGCGACTTGTTGACCTACCATGGTTCTTTTAGCCGCTTTCATGCTTTGCATCTTATTGATAAAGGCCAGAATGCAACCGAGCGTAATAAATGCTCCCGGGGGAAGAATCATAATCAGCGCCGATTGGAATGAATCGCCGAAAACCGGCATGCCCAGGAACGTTCCGGCTCCTAATACTTCCCGAAAGGTTGATATCGTGACAAGGGCAAAAGTAAAACCTAGCCCCATCCCTAAGGCATCGAGAATTGAACGGGTTAACCCGTTTTTACTGGCAAAGGCTTCCGCCCGCCCGAGGATGATACAGTTAACAACAATTAACGGAATAAAAACGCCTAAGCTTTTAAAAAGTGCCGGTGAATAGGCATGTAGCAGCATTTCCACCATTGTAACAAAAGTAGCGATAATCACAATATAGCTGGGGATACGAATGCTGTTGGGAATTACTTTCCTCAACATCGAAATGACGATATTGGAAGCTAACAGCACTCCGGTAAAGGCCACGCCCATTCCGATCCCATTTGCCACCGAGGTGGTGATGGCCAGGGAAGGACACATCCCTAATACCAGTACGAACAGGGGATTTTCCCGCAAAACCCCTTTGGTCAACTCTTTCCACAGACTCATCGTCCCAAATTACCTCCTCCATCAAGATTACATCTCTTCTATATGACTATATGACAAGACACACTTTCTGAACTATATAAGCAGCTTCGCACTTATCTTATTGCAGGAAATTTTCCATAAAATGCTCCCGCGCCGCGTTGACACCGTTGGCCACCGCCTTTGAGGTAATGGTGGCGGAAGTAATGGCCAGTACCTGATTGTCGTCGACCGGCTCCTTCTTTACAATCTCCAGTGGCTTTTCCACTGTTTTACCTTTAAAGCGCTCGGTAAAGAAGCTTTCCTGCGCATTGGAGCCTAAGCCCGGGGTTTCCGTCTGACTTAAGACTTTGATACCCGTCATTTTTTTCGTAGCTATGTCAAAGCCGGCCATTAACTGAATTTTGCCGCTGTAACCATCCGGCTCGACCAGGTAAATCACCCCTACCGGATCGTCGCCCTGATAAGCCACCTTGACCTGGGTCACTATGGAGCCTGTATTTTCATCAAGATATTGCTCGCTCTCGTCCACAACGTTTTCCGCCTCGGCGTACACTTCCTTGAGACTGGCTAATTGTTCTTCCTCTTGCTGCGCTGCGATCAAAGGCTGCGTCAGTTCATTCACGTAAGCGATGCCCAAACCGGCAATCCCGGCGATCAACAGGAGAAACAAGCCCAGCTTTAATGTATTACGCATGCTTTTTCACACCTCCAAACACCCGACCTCTGGTATAGCGGTCGATTAAAGGAGTAGCCAGGTTCATTAACAGAATGGAATAGCATACCCCTTCCGGATAACCGCCCCACATCCGAATAATTACCGTTAACAAACCACAACCAATCCCAAAGATGATGCGCCCTTTCTTGGTAATCGGACTGGTTACCCAGTCGGTAGCCATNAAGAAGGCACCCAACATCAGACCGCCGGCTAAGAGATGGAAAACCGGATCCGCTCCGATTAACCATGTAAACACGAACACGGTCCCCAGATAAGAGAACGGAATCCGCCAATCAATATGGCCGCGGAACAGCAAATACAGCGCGCCGACCAGGAGGGCCAAAGCGCTGGTTTCGCCCAAACACCCCGCGATATTACCCATGAATAATTGCCCGTACGACGGNAGTCCCTGCGCCAAACCGCCTTTTAAAATAGCCAAAGGAGTGGCAGTGGTAATGCTATCAACCGAAGTAGCCGCGCTAACACCATCTAAACCCAACGGAGCTACCCANGTGGTCATCGCTACCGGCCATGAAGCCACCAGAAACGCCCGTCCGATCAAGGCCGGATTAAAGATATTGCAACCCAAGCCCCCGAAAAAATGTTTGCCGATCACAATCGCCACCGCGGCGCCAATTGCGGCAATCCACAAAGGAATCGTCGGTGGCAGGCAAAAGGCTAAAAGCAAACCGGTAACCACAGCACTGCCATCACTGATGGTCACTTCCCGATGCATGATCTTTTGAGCAATGGCTTCGGAAAGNACGGCGGTAATCACACAAGTAAGGACCACCGTCACCGCGTCCATGCCAAAGAAATAGATAGCCGCAAATAATGCCGGCAAAAGAGCGATTACAACGTCCCGCATCGTCGTAGCGACGCAATTCTCACTGTGCAAATGTGGAGAAGATGAAACAATCAAAAGATTACCCTGCGTATTCATTATTTCTTACCCCCATCACTTTTGGCTTTTGCCTTCATCGCGACAATTTCCTGCTTCGCCCGTCTGAGGTACTGGACCAGCGGAATTCTGGCCGGACAACTGTACTGACAGGAACCGCACTCAATACAACTGAAGGCATTCATCTGTTCCGCTTCCTTAAAGAGATTACGTTTAACCAGCTTGGCAATCGTGGTTGGTTCTAAGAAGAGCGGACAGGCGTCAATACATTTGGCACAACGGACACAGTTGTATTCCCTGGCTTTCGACGCCGTTTTNTTCTTTAACACCACGATGCCGGAACTGCCTTTGATTACCGGTACATCGGCGGTAAACACCGTTTTCCCCATCATCAGNCCACCGGCGATGATCTTTTCCGGTTCACCCTGATAGCCGCCGCTTTCCTCGATTAAGGCGCTGAACAGCGTCCCCAGCCTGACCAGATAATTGGCGGGCTTTTGGATCCCGTCGCCGCTTAAGGTCAACACCCGCTGGATTAAAGGAATGCCCAACTCCACTGCGTCCGCAATAGCGGCAGCGGTACCGACATTGTGGACAATCACGCCGGCGTCAATCGGCAAGCCCCCCACGGGGACTTCCCTTTTGGTGCAAGCATAGATTAATTGTTTTTCCGACCCTTGCGGGTATTTTTCTCGCAGCGCCTGCACCCGGATGCCCTTTTCCTTCACCACAAGCTTTTTAAAGAGCGCAATGGCGTCCGGTTTATTCTCTTCAATGGCGATAATTCCTTTTTTACAAGCGGTACTTTTTAAGATATATTTCAGTCCGGCAATGATCCGTTCCGGTTTTTCCAACATCAAACGATGGTCGGCGGTAATGTAGGGCTCACATTCCACCCCGTTTAGAATGATGTAGTCGGCTTTTTTCCCTTCCACCGGAGCTAATTTCACATGGGACGGGAAAGTAGCGCCTCCCATGCCCACGATACCGGCCTCGAAAATGATTTTTCTAATATCATCGGGCGAAAGCTCTTCCGGATTGGGATGCGGTTTTACCGTATCGGCCCATTCTTCTTTAAAATCATTCTCAATCACAATACAATTCACAAAATTACCACCAGGATGCGGCCTCTTTTCAATGGCGATAACCTTGCCGCTGACACTGGCGTGAATCGGCGCGGTGACGAAACCTTTCCCCTCCGCAATTTTCTGCCCCTTCTTNACCTCATCACCTACCTGCACGATAGGTTCACAAGGCGCACCCAGGTGCTGGGAAACAGGAAGATATACGATGCCTGGAACTTTGGCTTCCACAATGGGCAAGCCTTGGGTCCCTTCCTTGTACCCAGCCAGGTGAACTCCACCTTTGAAGGTACGAATACTCATCTTTCTTTCACTCCCACTCCACTATAATATAATTTATTTTAAGGTTTTCAATCACATATTCATATTTTATCACGCTCAGGCAAAGAAATCACGAAAATCCTTAATATTAAGCAAAAATTTTTTCAATAACCCCAATAATAACTCTCTTCTTGACAAAAAAATTAGCTGGAGGGTTTTTTCTACATTAATCCGACAATCGAAATATTTCCTCGGCAATTGTCCGAAAAACCGGCGCTGCTTCTTCTCCTCCCCGCAAACCTTTGGAAGCGCCGGATTTTTTTTCTTCCACCATCACGGCAATGGCCAAACGAGGGTTTTCCACCGGCGTAAAGCCGGCGTACCAGGCAATCCCCCGCCCCGCTTGATTGGCTTGGGCCGTGCCGGTTTTACCTGCCGCCCCTTTTCCCTCGAGCCAGGCTTGCCGGCCGGTCCCTTCTCGGGTCGCCGCGGTCAAACATTCCTTGAGATAGGCGCAAGTTGAAGGAAGAAGCACCTGCTCCCCATACTTTACCGGAAAATCCTGAATCACTTCGCCCTGATAATTGCGGATTTGCCACCAGCCGGTAGGGCCGGTATACTCCGTTTCTTCCGATAGTAGCATACAAATTAGCGATCTGCAAGGGACTAACTAAAACCCCCTGCTGGCCGATGGAGGCATTGGCCAATAAAGCCGGGGGCGAATCGGCGCCCAGGGCCACTTTAAGGCCTAGTTTGTTTGCATACCGGGTCAGTTTTTCCCTTCCTAACCGTAATCCTAATTCCACAAAGGCCGTATTACAGGATTTTACCAGCGCTTCCTTTAAATCAAGCGCGCCATGTTCCCGGGTACAATTAATCTGCGTCTCGTCGGGGAACACATATTTGCCCGCACAGCTTAGCGGTTCCCCCTTCAAGTTTTCTTCCAAAACCCCGGCCGCCACCACCACTTTAAACACCGAGCCGGGATAAAAAGCCACCCGTTCCGAGCGGTCCAACAATTCATCATAGCCCGAAAGATATTTTTCAATCAGGTTCTGGTCAAAATTGGGACGGCTGGCAATCGCCAGCACGTCCCCGCTGGGAATATCGATTACGGCCACCGCCCCCCGCGCAATCTCCTCATCCATAATCTTTTCCACGATGGCCTGGTAATCCCGGTCAATGGTGAGCACCAAATGGTTTCTCCACCGGTCCGCTTCCTGCCGGCTGATTTTATAGCCCAGACCGTCCAAAAGGCGGCCCTGGCCGTCCGCAATCCCCCGGATGTTGTTTTCCGGCCGCGAACCTCTTAGTACTTCCTCGTACTTCCCTTCCAGCCCCGCCACCCCAATCTTATCCGTAATCCGGTAGGCGGTGGGCAGATAATTATTCGTATCCGCCGTCTTCTTTTCCCGGGAAAATTTCTGCCATACTTCCGGGCTGATGCTGTTCACATACCCCACCAAATGCCGGGCCAGGGAGTTTTCCCCGTACCTGGTTTTGACAGGGACCACCGCCGTGCCTNTGATCTTTTTTTGCTTAATCCGGCNGACTTCCTCAGCCGTAAGGTTCACTTTAAGAATCACCGGCTCGCGGCGGCCATAGGTTTCGGNGCTCCTTTGAATCGCGACAGCCAGTTTTTCCGGCGGAACAGCGACGATTGCCGCCAACTCCCGGCAGGCTGCCGGCACATCGGCCATGCTGCCCGGAAAGGCCACCAGGGTGGGTCTGATCCTGCTGTCGGTAAGAGAGCGCATTTTACGGTCCAGGATTTCCCCCCGGTAGTGTTCTTCTGCGGCTAAGGTCTGGCTGCGCATCTTGACCGCCCTGTCCACCAAATTGGACTCGGCATACCCGCCGTAGCTCTGCAGCACCTGTAAAGAAAAAAGGCGGCCGGTAATTAAGCCAAAAGGAAGCAAGAGCATAAACATAAAAACAGTGATCCTTTTTTCCAACAAAAAACCCCTCCCAGCAGTATCTTTGCCAAGAGAGGCCTTTTTATTCTTTATGATCCCATTTCCAGGGATACTTGTGTTCGTCCTTTTATTTTCTCNGCGCTTCCTCCGGTTCCTGCTTCGTATATTCATAATACCGCACCGTGTTATCCGTGATCTGGGAAACGGTAAGCTGTTTACTGCTTTTTCGGGCCAGGATAATCGTATCCCCGTTCCGGTCGCGGCACATGAGGGTATGGTCCGGCAGATACTGAAAACCGGAAAAATCGTATTCGGAATCATGGATATACAATTTGTTATTGAGGTAGGTGAAGGTCAAGGTCCGGTTGCTGTTAACCCAAATGCCTTCATATAATTCTTTTCCGATATCATCAATACTGATCGTCTCGGAATANTTGATCTCGGTATAACTTTGTTTGGCCAGTTGATTGGCAAAATAGTAAGGCAGCAAGGTCACCACGGCAATCAAAAAGAACCAGCCGACCCCTTTGGGAAGCACTCTTTTGTTCCTGGCTTCCCTGGGGCAAACCTCCGAACCGGCCACAAAATCGTGAATCGTGCGCCGTTTTTTATGGAAATACATGATGAAAAACTCAAGGGCAACCCCGAAAACAGTTATGCAAAACAGGAACTTGAGCAAGGCGCGGATTAAAAGGCTCCATAGAGTTTTCTCCTGATAAACGACCTGCAGGCGGAAAAGGTATTTACCGGGTGTGGCGGAAAGCACCGAATGCTGGAAGAAGTACTCATAAGCTAAGAACAGGACGAGGATAATGGCCAGGTAATACAGGTACACAAAAGCAGACTTTTCCGCTTCGAAAAAGCCCCGGAGGGACACGGACAAAGAANCCTGCCCCGCACCGCCGGAAAAAGAAAACAGATTGTAAACAGGAGCCATATTAAATAAAGAATCCAGCAGATATACTGCGATTACAAAAAGCCCCGTCAATAAAAAAGCATCTACACAAAATGCAAAAGTTCTTTTCCATAGCTTATACATTAGCTCCCAATCCCTTTCCCCTTCAATGATTTCTCGATTATATAATTATATATTTTATATATATAAATATTTTTATCTGAATTGTTTGGCAAAACTTATTTT